>OLVT01000993.1_pt1 | contig 27558 bp, 25 predicted proteins | sample 1673241 | NCBI WGS metagenome assembly OLVT01 (sample SAMEA3178936, study PRJEB25190) | human gut metagenome | biome: human gut; feature: human-associated habitat; material: faeces | place: Austria | collected 2013 | reverse complement strand
AGGGCCTGGCGGTGCAGCCGGAGGACCGGTTCCAGACGGCGGGAGAGTTTCTGGAGGCTCTGGAGAGCCAGGAGGTGGTGGAACTGCCGCCCGGCCAGTCCGGTCAAGTAGTGGTTCAGCCGCCTGTAAAAAAGAAAAAGCCTCTTCCCTTGATCCTGGCCGGAGCGGCGGCTGTGGCGCTGGTGTTCGCCGCCGGAACCTTTTTAGGCGGCGGCATGGGTGGTTCTGGCGGAAACAGCGGTTCCGGCGGCGGAGGGGGAAGCTCCATAGCGGAAGCTCTGGCCCCCAAAGTCACCATCGCCGGGCAGGAGTACAGCACGGCGGCCACGGAACTGGATTTAAGCGGCCAGAACCTGACGGACGCCGACCTCATCAGCCTGGGGGAGATGGAGAATCTGGTCAGCTTAAATCTGTCGGGAAATAGTGAAATTTCCGACCTGACGCCCCTGGCAAACCTGACAGAGCTGAAATCCCTGTCGCTGCCATGTCCGTCCGCGATTCGGGATCTGAGTCCTTTGTCTGGCCTGAAGGAACTAAGCACCTTGAAGATGATAGGGGACTGGAGCAATTCTCCGCCAGTGAATGAGGTTCAGGATTTCAGCCCTCTGGCGGGCATGACCAGTCTGACGGATTTGGAGCTGGTGGTCACCGGATTGGAGGATCTTTCCTTTGTCTCCGGCTTGACAAACCTGAATGTGCTGCGGTTCATGGGAACGGTTACGGTGGAAGATTTGACTGCTTTGTCGGGACTTACAAACCTGACGGAGCTGGAAGTCCATACCTCCGGCACCGAAACCGCCGCCGGGATTGAGAACCTGGTAAACCTTCAGAACCTTCGGATTGTAGACGAGACGGAGTCCCTGTATCAGGAAGATCTGACCTGCCTTTCGGGGATGACAAAACTGAAGGTGGCCCGTTTTCAGGTAAACGGCCTGAAAAGCTTCCATGGCATCGAGAATCTGACAGAGCTTGAGGAAGCGGATTTTTACGGTCAGGACGCCGCCTTTACGGATTTAGACCCCTTCCGGAACCTGACGAAATTGGAGTATCTGCGCCTTCCCAGGCATACGGTGGGGACGGCTTTTAGCGGGGATGGCCTGGCTGGATTGGTTAATCTGCAGGAATTAAATATGGATCACACCATCCAGAGCCTGGAACCTTTGCGGAACCTGACGAACCTGAAAATCCTGACCATGTCCACCGGAAGGCAGGCGGAGGGAACCTTCCATTCTATGGAGCCATTGTCGGGGCTGACCAACCTGGAATCTTTGGAGCTCAATGTTCCAAGGCAGGAGGATGTTGATTTTTCCTACCTGTCCGGCATGACAAAGCTGACGACTTTATATATTACAGCCAGCAGAAATACCAGTGCTGACCCAGTGATCGATCTGACCCCTTTAAGCGGATTGACCCAGCTGCGTAGCGTACAGCTTTCCCTGTCCCAGATTCGGGATCTGTCCCCCCTGGCGAGCCTGCCGAACCTGCAGAGCGTAACCATCCGCGGGGCGGAAAACCTGGACACATCGCCCCTGGCCAACGTGCCCCAGGTGAACGTAAACTAGAGGAAGGAGTTTGAAGATGAACAATCTCTGCTATAACTGTTTTCAGCAGAAGCCGGATGGAAACGGCCCTTGTCCCTACTGCGGCTTTGACCTGGCGGAAAACCAGGAAAAATTCCCCATGGCCCTGAAAGCCGGGACGGTTCTTAACAGCCGCTACACCGTGGGCCGGGTGCTGGGACAAGGGGGATTTGGCATCACCTATGTGGCCTGGGATGAGAAATTAGCAGCCCGTGTGGCGGTGAAGGAGTACATGCCCGGGGAGCTTGCCGCCCGCATGGATGGAAAAACCCTCACGGTGATGACCGCCGCCAAGAGGGACGATTTCGCCTACGGACAGGAGCGCTTTAAAGAGGAAGCTCAGATTCTGGCGAAATTCATGGGCCAGCCAAATATCGCCGGGGTGACGGACTACTTTGACGAAAATGGAACCTCCTACTTCGTCATGGACTACATTGAGGGAATCTCCTTTAAGACCTACATCGCCAACCAGGGCGGAAAGGTGAGCGTGCAGGAGGCCCTGGATGTGATGATTCCGGTGCTGCGTGCTCTCACCGCTGTCCACGCCGAGGGCTTCATCCACCGGGATGTGACCCCGGATAATATCTACATTACAAAAGACGGAAATGTAAAGCTCCTGGACTTCGGCTCCGCTCGGTACAGCATCGGGGATAAATCAAAGAGCCTGGATGTTATCCTGAAAGTGGGCTACGCCCCCAAGGAGCAGTACATCCGAAGAGGCCGCCAGGGGCCATACACGGACGTGTACTCCTGCGCCGCCTGCCTGTACGCGGCCATCACCGGCTATCTGCCGCCGGAGTCTCTGGAGCGTCTGGACCAGGATACCCTGACGCGGCCATCAGAGGCGGGAGCTGAGATTCCTCTGTACTTAGAGCGGGCCATCCTAAAGGGCCTGGCAGTGCAGCCGGAGGACCGGTTTCAGACGGCGGGAGAGTTTCTGGATGCCCTGGAGAGCCAGGAGGTAGTGGAGCTTCCGCCCGGCCAGTCCGGGCGGGAGGAGAGCGGGCAGACGGCAGGCCAAGGGGCTGCTCCTGCAAAGAAGAAAAAGCCCATTCCCTTGATCCTGGCCGGAGCTGCGGCTGTGGCGCTGGTGTTCGCGGCTGGAACCTTCCTGGGCGGCGGGGGAGCGGGTCCGGCTTCCCAGACCTCCGGCGGCGGGCTGGCACAAGCGGACGGAGGAGAGGCAGCAGGAGACAGGGCAGCCGAGGAAGCCCACAAGGTGACCATCGCCGGGGAGGAGTACAGCACGGCGGAAACAGAGCTGGATCTGTCCGGGAAGGGATTAACGGACGGGGACTTGGTAAACCTGGCTCAGATGACGGACTTAAAGAGTCTGGATCTGGAGGGAAATGAGGCAATTTCCGATTTGTCTCCCCTGATCGGCCTGACATCTTTAGAAGCACTGAGCCTGCCCCTTCCCTCCCGGATTCTGGACCTGTCCCCCCTGGCGGGGCTGACCAATTTGAAAGAACTTTCCATCTCCGGAGAGTGGAGAGAAAATCCGCCTGTGAATGAGATAAAAGATTTCAGCCCCCTGGCCAGCCTGTCCCAGATGGAAAACCTGAATATGGTGGTGACGGATCTGAAGGATTTGTCCTTTCTTTCCGGTATGACGGGGCTGACCCGGCTGAGGATTTCCGGAACCGTTTTGACGGAGGATTTGACGGCGCTTAAGGGCCTGACCAATTTAAAGGATCTGAAACTGGATACCTACGGCCTTCAGAGCATGTCGGGCCTGGAAGGGATGGCCAATCTGGAAACCCTGGAGATTCACGACGGCACGGGCTGCCCCTTTGTGCAGGATTTATCCGGCTTAAAAGGCATGACCGATCTGCGTGTGCTGTGGCTGCGCGATTCAGGCAGTGCTTACCAGAGTTACAATCCGGATCTGGCCTCCCTGTCCGGCCTGATGAACCTGGAGGAACTGATCGTCCCCGGCGGTGACGGCACAGTGGCGCTGGATTTGACGCCCCTGTCCAACTTGAAAAAGTTAAGAATTCTGCGCACCGGCTGCAACGCCGTAGACCTAGCGCCCCTTTCCGGCCTGAAAGAACTGACAGAACTGGATTTACAAAACGGCGGTTTCGGCCCCACTTCCGGCAATGTGGAGTACACCTCCCTGGCCCCGCTGGCGGGTCTGGAAAACCTGGAGTCCTTGACCATCCGCAACTCACATATAAGTGACTTGACGCCGCTGTCCGGTTTGAAAAACCTGCGGTCTTTGACCATTCACAATGCCGGTTCCATTACGGATCTGACGCCATTAAGCGCCCTGCCGGAATTAACGGATCTGAGTATCTCAGCAACCCGGCAGCAGCTTGATACTTCTTCCCTGACCCAGGTGGAACGTATCCAGATCGATTAGGGATGGGAAGGCCTTAACAGGATGATAGAACCATCAAAAGATGCTAAAGATAGAAGAAATGACAAGGAGGAATTTTTATGGCACAAATTGAATGCGGCAGGGGACACCTGTACGATCCGGACAAGTATCCCGCATGCCCCTACTGCAACGGAAATCAGAAGATCGTCGTAACTGCCGCCAGGCGGACGGCACCGTTAAATCCATTTCGGACCGCCCCCGTTACCGGGGAGAATAAGACCGCCCCTGTCCCGGTTACCGGGGAGAATAAGACGGCTCCCCTGTCCGGGCGTCCGGTCACCGGGGAGAACCGGACAGCACCTTTAAGCCGCCCGGTGACAGCTCCGGCGAAAACGGCTCCCTTATCCGGCATGTCCGTGACCGCGCCCCAGAAAACCATGCCCCCGAGGGGCTATGGAAACGGCGGATTTGCCCCGTCCCATGGCGTAACAGTGGCGGAAGGCGGAAAAACCGTAGGAATGATGCAGGCTAAGATGGGATTTGACCCGGTGGTGGGCTGGCTGGCCTGCGTGGAGGGTCCCAGCAGAGGAAAGAGCTATACCATCCGGGGCGGCATCAATTCCATCGGCCGGGGAGACCGGATGGATATTGTGATTACCGGGGATTTGAAGATCTCCTCGGAAAATCACGCGAAGATCAGCTACAGTGAAAAGAACAACCGCTTCAATCTTCTTCCGGGGGAGGGACGCAACATCATCTACTTAAATGATGAGGAAGTATTTTCCCCTATGCCCCTTAAGGCATATGATCTCATTGACTTTGGGGAGACCAAGCTGGTTTTCGTTCCTCTGTGCGGCGAGCATTTTACATGGAAAAAGGAGGAGGATTAGAGCGGATGGGACTATTGAAAAGGCTCTTTGGACGCCCAAAGCCCTCAGATCCTTTCCCGACGGATGGAAACGTCCAGGAGGAATCCGGGGCCGGGATACAAGCCCAGCAGGCCTATGAGGCGGAGGAGGAATATTCAGAGGAAATCCGCATTCAGGTGGGAAATATTCAGGGTGTGGGGGACAGGGAGCAGCAGGAGGATTCCTTTGCGGTTCTAAATTCCTCGGATCCTGAGCGGCAGCGCAGTCAGGGGCTTTTGGCCATGGTGGCAGACGGCATGGGTGGAATGGCGGATGGAAAGGCGGCCAGCCAGTTGGCGGTGGATGTGCTGCTGGATCGGTTTTCCGGATGGGATAGACAGCAGACCCCTCCGGAGTGGCTTTATGGCGGGGCTTTCGCTGCCAGTGACCAGGTGTTTTCACGGTCACAGGGAGCCAGCGGTACAACCCTGACCGCAGTCCATATATGGGAGAATCAGATGTATTGGCTCAGTGTGGGGGACAGCGCCATTTTCCTCAAGCGGGGAGGAGGCGTGTTCCAGCTGAACCGGGAACATACCTACCTGAATCAGCTGTATGCCAGAGAACTGGAGGAGGAGACCATTGACAAGACCAGGGCCCAAAGCGATGCGGATGCCAGAAGGCTGACCTCATTTGTGGGAATCGACCATTTAAAGGAAGTGGATCTGAATTTGCGTCCATGGATTCTCAAACCGGGAGATGTGATCCTTCTGTGCTCGGACGGCATCAGCGGAGTTTTAAGCCCGCCGGAGCTGTTGGAGGCCATGTCCCTGCCGCCGGATGAGGGCTGCGCGCTTCTGGAAACCATGGTTCTGGAAAAACAGATTCCGGAACAGGATAATTATACCGGCGTGATGATCGCCTGCTGATGAAGTGAAATACCGCCTGAGCGCGGATGAAAGAATGAAAAAGGAGAGGAAAATTGTGATGAAAAGATTTCGAAAGATAGCTGCGGCTGTGAAAACCGGAGCGCTGGTGCTTCTGATGACCCTGGCTATGGCCGTGCCGGCCTTTGCCGCCTTTGACCAGAGCGTGCTGGACGGAGTGGTGCTTCTTTATTCCGGCGCCCCTGACAGCAGCGGAACGATGCAGTATTGGAGAGGAACCGGATTTTTTGTAGGAGAAGAGGGGCAGAACCCGGAGTACATTATCACCAACTGCCATGTGATTGAAGATTATATTCTGGCCGGAGAAGCCCTTGGGGGCGGAGAACTGTATGTCATGTTTGATGAAAACGACCAGCAGGAGGCCTACCTGGTGGTGTATGATGCCGCAAAGGATGTGGCGGTCTTAAAGCTGGCGGAACCTACAGATAAACGTGTACCTCTGCGGCTTCGCGCTCCGGAAGAAGACTCTTTGGGCAGCGAGGTATACGCAGTGGGATATCCTCTGGCGGCTGACGTTACGGTTCAGGCAGTTACCTCCGCCAGCCAGGGAGATGCCACGGTTACCACAGGAAGCATCGGACGTTTCCTGACAGAGAGCGGTACAGGAAGGGAATTAATTCAGACGGATGCGGCTTTAAGCGGCGGAAACTCCGGCGGCCCCCTGATCGACGGGGACGGAGCCGTGATCGGAATCAGCACCGCAGGTTCGAAACTGGACCAGAATCTGTTTTACGCCGTAAGCTCCAGTGAAGTAAAATTCCTCCTGGACCGGAATAACATCCCATACAGCCTTTATGAAGCGGAGGGCATTCCGGCGGCGTTGTATGCAGGCGCAGGGGCGGCTGTGATTGTGGTAATCGTCGTGCTGGTTGTGGTGATGGGAAAGAAGAAAAAAGCTGCGGCCGCCCCCGAGGCTCCTGCTTCTCCGGTTCAGGAAGAGACTGCGGACAAAAAGGGATCGCCGGTGCTGCGCTCCATGGCGCCCCAGCACGGGGGAATGGTGGTACAGCTGCATCACCAGCCGGTGCAGATTGGCCGGGATCCGGCTACCTGCCGTCTGGTTTTCCAGGACGGAACGCCGGGGGTCAGTTCCAGGCATTGTCAGGTGTATTTTGACGAGCAGGAGCAGATGTTTATTGTAACGGATCTGAATTCCACCTACGGAACATTCCTGATGAACGGGCAGCGCATTGCGCCGAACACGCCGGTGAAACTGCCGCCTAACAGCTCCATCTATCTGGGCGAGGCGGACAACACAATCTATCTGGAGATGGAAGCATGATGAAAATTTCCTATTACGCCTATACCAACAAGGGAGGACGTCCGAATAACGAGGACAGCATCTGCTGCGGCCTTCAAAATAGAAGGGGAGTTTTCGTGCTGGCAGACGGTCTGGGCGGGCACAGCAGCGGCGAGGTGGCTTCCGGCCTTGCCGCCCAGGCCATCTGGGAGGGCTGCGCCGGAGCAGAGATCCTGGACAGCGAAACGCTGAAAGGACAGCTGGAGGAGGCCAACCGGCTGGTGTTGGAGGGGCAGAAGGTTCCGGGCCGGGAAGATATGAAGACAACGGCGGTGGCCCTGGCCCTGGAGGGAGACCTGGCCTTCTGGGCTCATGTGGGAGACTCCCGCCTTTACCGTTTCTCAGACGGTCAGCTGGTCTTTGCGACCCGCGACCACTCGGTTACCTACATGAAATATCTGGGAGGGGAGATTTCCTATATGGACGTCTACCACGACGACGACCGTTCCAGCCTTTTGCGGGTGCTGGGAAAAGCCTCCTGCCAGCCGGAAACCGGGCAGGCAGAGCTAAAGCCTGGGGATGCGTTCCTCCTGTGTTCCGACGGTTTCTGGGAGTACGTCTACCAGGAAGAAATACAGGCGGATCTTTTAAAGGCGGAGACGCCCGCCCAGTGGGTTCAGCTGATGCTGCTGCGGCAGATTCGCCGGACGCCGCCTGGAAATGACAACTTTTCCGTGATTGCAGTTTTTGTGGAGGAGGAATGAGCGTGAAACAGAAGGTTTTAAAAGGAATCATGTGCTGGGCCGCCGCCTGTCTGATGGCGGTCATGTGCTGCGGACAGGTTCTGGCTGCGGCAAGCGCCCAGCCGGTGCGGGTGTTCGTCTATGAAAATACATTGTATACCTATGTGAAACTGGATGGAATTGACCGGCCTGTGACCCAGGTGGAGGCGAAAATCGGGAGCCAGTCATTTGGGACTTCTACCCGCTTGGAAACGGTACGGCAGGCGGGATTTCCCATCACGTATCTGCTTTTGGTGGATAATTCCCCTTCTATGCCTCCATTTCGCGGACAATTGGAGGAATTTTGCAGCCAGCTGGTGAAAAGCAGCGGAGAGAATACCCGGTTTATCCTGGCTACTTTGGGAGACAGTTTTCAGATCATAAATGAGGACATTCCGGCTGAGACTATGGCGGAGCAGATCGCTGCCCTTCCTTTTGATGAAGACGTAACCCGGCTTCATACCTGTATGAACAGCGCTTTGGATTATTTTGAAAGTCTGCCCCGTCAAGGAAACGAGCTCCGAAGCATGATTGTCATTACGGATGCGGTACAGTATGACCCTCAGGGGGGAATCCCTTTTGAAGAACTGCTGGACCGGATAAAACGTTCCGATGTGATGCTTCATTCCCTGGGGATGGGAAGCGATGCAGCCGCTTTGGAGAAGCTGGGAGAGCTGACCGAAGCTTCCGGCGGAATGCATCAGGTTGCGGGAGAGAGTCTGGCCCCGGCGGCAGCAGCCGATGGACTGTCTGAGGCAGGCGGTGAGTTGATGGTTGTGGGATTTGATCTGACTGGCTGTGCAGCGAGCGGCGAAGATGAGCCGGTCTCTTTTACCTTCGCTTCCGGAGGAACCCTTTTATGTAAAGGCGAGGCGAACGTGGATATTCCGTTGTCCGGAGAGGCGCAGGCAGAGGGGGAGAGCCAGACAGAGCCGTCTGCAGAGGGAACGCCGTCCGATTCGTCTCAAAGCAGCCAGGAGACTTCTGAAAACTCAGCGCTTCAGTCGGGAAGCGGAGAAACAAAGTCCGCCGCGGCCCGGGAAAAAGGCGGTGCCGTATGGATTGCAGCAGGCGTTGCGGTCGTTTTGGCAATTGTAATAATCCTGTATCTGATTAACAGAAGAAAGCGGGCTGAACGAATCCAAACTCCTTTGCAGGAGATCCCAAAAGAATATCCGGAGGGCATTTTTGTGCGGTTGGACGATCCGGATGGGATACTGATTTCACGGCGGAAAGAGTTTTCCTTAACAAAAGAGCTGATCGCAGGTGGATCTGACTCCTGTGATATTGTTCTTTCAGAGGAGAAAATTCCTCCCCGGGCGTTGCGGATTTTTATAGAAAACAGCCGTGTTTACGTGGAACCACTGGTTCCTCAGCTTCAGGTGCTGGTAAACGACCAGCCGGCCTTAAAGCGTCAGGCGCTGCGCAGCGGCGACCGGATTACGATAGCCGGACAGACCTTCCGCCTTATGTTTTAATGCGAGAAATACTATGCAGCCAGAATATTGTATCCTTCTGCAAAATTTCGTAAAATATAAGGTAAAATGGGGAAGAAGGTGAGTATTACGGACGAGAAAAGTACGGACGATTTGAGTCAGGAGTTGATGGTGGAATCTGATATTGACTCCTATATTAAGGAAAACCAGCCCTATTTCGTTGATCGCAGTATTACCGAACTGCTCTCAGAACTCTATGATCATCAGAACATTTCAAAGGCAGAACTGGCACGCCGTGCCAGCATGAGCGAGGTGTATCTCCACCAGTTATTTTCCGGAAGGCGCAAGCCATCCAGGGACAAGTTGCTGTGCCTGTGCATCGGTATGGAGTTGACGATTGACGAAACACAGCGGCTGTTGAAGGAGGCGGCTTACGCGCAGCTTTACCCGCGTATCCGGCGTGAGGCAATCATTTACCACGGCATCGTTCATCATACGCCGTTGGACGAAATCAATGATAAGCTGTTTGAAGAGAATGAAAAAGCTTTATGCTAAATACACAACCATCATATGGGAACCATGAGGAAGCCGGGGGCGCCTTCATGGTTCCTTTTGTATTGCGGCAGTCCGGTTAAAGAAAAGAGCGGAATTTTAACAATACTTAAACATTTCTATGATATGATGATACCAGAGCTAAAAGAAGGGAATAAAGGAGGAAAACCTGGTGATTCAAATTCTTGTGGTGGACGACGATACCAAATTGACCAGAAGCGTGTGTACCTATCTGAACGACAGCGGATATGAGGCAAAGGGATGTTTCAGCGCCCGGGCGGCCTACGATGCCATGTATCAAAAGAGGTATGATTTGGTTATTTCCGATATTATGATGCCTGATGTTGACGGATTTGAGTTCGCGAAAACGGTACGGGGGCTGAATCAGAACATCCCCATTCTCTTCATGTCCGCCCGGGACGACCTTCCGGCCAAGAAAAAGGGATTTGATCTGGGAATTGACGACTATATGGTAAAGCCCGTTGATTTCAGCGAGCTTTTGATGCGGGTACGAGCGCTGCTGCGCAGGGCCAATATCGAGGCCAGCCGGAAGCTGACCGTAGGAAGTCTGGTGCTGGATGCCGACGCCATGGGCGCTTCCATCAATGGAGAAGAGGTTCCGGTGACTACCCGGGAGTTCAATATCATGTATAAGCTGCTGTCCTACCCCAATCATGCCTTTTCACGTTCCCAACTGATGGATGAGTTCTGGGGGCTGGAGAGCGATACGGGACTGCGGGCGGTGGACGTATATATTACCAAGCTGCGGGATAAGTTTTCGGAATGCAGGGATTTTGAAATCCGGACCGTGAGAGGGTTGGGATATAAGGCGGTGCTGAAATGAATGCAGAAGAAAAAAGCGGATATATGGGTTATGAATACCGGGAGGTTATGGTGCCGGAGGAGTTTGTTTCCCTTTATATGGACAGCTATCCATGCTTTGGATGGGAGCCGGACGAACACCGGAGTATGGCTCCGCAGAAGGTGGGAATCCTGGAAAAAAGAAACGGAAAAAACAGGGACAGGAGAAGGCTGTATTTCCGCAGAATCCGCTGCATCAGCAACAAGGCGGAGCTGACTCGGCTCCAGCGCAATTTCGACAGCTGCATCGCGGAAATCGGGAAACTGAAACAGTCCAGGACACAGACGGCCCTGATTGCAGCCATAACCACAGGGATCATCGGAACGGCATTTATGGCAGGGTCCGTATTTGCCATAACAGGGGATTCTCCGGTCGTCTGGCTGATGATTCTGCTGGCGGTTCCCGGTTTCACGGGATGGATTGCCCCCTATTTTCTCTATCAGATGCTGGCGCGGAAAAAGGCGGCGGAGGTTGAGCCGCTGATTGAACAGAAATACGATGAGATTTACGCCGTTTGTGAAAAGGGGGATCGTCTGAAAGGGACTTCTTGCAAATTTTCCGAAAATATAATACCATAGAAGATGAACGGCGGACAAAACGGAGGGAAACAGTTTGGCTGCCGTACATTTGAGAAAAGGAGAGGTGATGGTGCCCCAGGGGGAGCATCACATGTGAGAGGGAATATGCGAAAATTGTATCAGATCCTGCCCCAGTTTTTTTTCTATATGAGAAAAGTTCTGGTCGGCCGTACCATGGCCTATGACATAAACTACGGTCAGCCCAAGATGCTGGATTATCTCTACCATCATGACGGATGTATGCAGAAGGATTTCGCGGTGGAGTTTTCTATGGAGCCCCCCACCGTCAGCAGCGTCCTGAGAACTATGGAGAACCGCGGCCTGCTGCGGAGGGAGCGCAGCAGCAGTTCTGCCAGAGTAGTGAATGTCTATATTACAGAGAAAGGGAAGGAAGTCCAGCATTACCTTCAGGATATTTATGACCAGCTGGAGGAACAGTGTTTCGAGGGGTTTACGGAAGCTGAGCGTCAGGCTTTTTACGAGAGCTTGGAAAAAATTTATGCGAATTTACAGAAATATCGTTCTTAAATACGAAAAACAGGCGGTTATAGAATACCGGAGTCCGGAAAAATCCAGGACTTCGGTATTTTTTTGCGTTCCCGGCTTTATTTTGTATTGACAATTTATGATTCTCTATTATATTATAAAATCTAATAGTTATAAACTATAATTATTTGCTTCTATCAATTTAAAGTGGTTGTTAATCAAACAATCCAAAAAGCAGGCACTGCTGCTCCAAAGCGGCGGCGTATGAGGGGAAAGGAGAGGAACAGGCGATGACGAAACAGGAAATTCTGGATTATTTGGATGAGCGAAAGGATGACTTTGTGGCTTTCAGCGACCAGATTTGGTCCCATCCGGAGCTTTGCTACAAGGAGTTTCAGTCGGCGAAGGATTTTACGGACTTTCTGAAAAAGGAGGGGTTCCGGGTTACAGAGGGAGCAGCGGATATCCCTACGGCTTTTGTGGCGGAGTATGGACAGGGAAAACCCATACTGGCATTTCTGGCAGAATATGACGCTCTGCCCGGATTAAGCCAGAAGGGAAATACGGCGGTTCAGTGCCGGATTGAAGGCCAGGAGGACGGACATGGCTGTGGCCACAATCTGCTGGGAACGGCTTCTCTGGCAGCCGCAGTAGCAATGAAGAAATATCTGGAAGTTCATCCGGAAAAAGGAACCATCCGCCTTTACGGAACCCCGGCGGAAGAAGGGGGAAATGCCAAGTGCTATATGGTGCGTGACGGATTGTTTGAGGATGTGGATGCGGCTATTATCTGGCATCCGGATAATATGAACTATATGGTGCCTTCCTCCCTGCTGGCGGTGATCAGCATGCGTTATCGTTTTACAGGAATCGGCGCTCACGCTGCTATGTGTCCCCAGAGAGGACGCAGCGCCCTGGATGCGGTAACACTGATGAATGTGGGCTCAGAGTTCCTCAGGGAGCATGTGACAGATGATGTGAGAATCCATTATGCCATCACCAACAGCGGCGGAATATACAGCAATGTGGTGCCCAAGGAGGCAGAGGTTTCCTACATGATCCGTGCGCCCCATCTGGAGGAATGTATCCGTGTGCGGGACCGCCTGGACAAGATTGCCCGGGGAGCTGCTATGATGACGGAAACTGAAGTAGAGATTTCCCTAAACAATGCCATGGCGGAAATGCTGCCTAATGTGACCCTGGATCAAATGGTTCACCGGAACTTTATGGAGCTGGGCCCCACGCCAGTGACGGAGGAGGATATCCGCTTTGCCGAGGAGATTCGTGCCACACTGTCCCCGGAACAGCAGATGGCCGACGAGGATCGGATGCGGGGAATTTTCGGAGGCGAAATCGGAGAACAGATTGTGGAGAAACTCCACGGAAAGCCCATCAGCGACTTTGTATACCCCTATATCAGCAATACCGGTATTCTCTACGGTTCTACCGACGCCGGGGATGTGAGCCAGGTGGTTCCAACTTCTCAGTTCAGCGTCTGCTGCTTCCCTCAGGGAATGCCTAACCACACCTGGCAGATTGTTTCCTGCGCCGTATCCAATCTGGGACACAGTGCCATGCTTCATGCCGGAAAGCTGATGGCAGTGTCTGCGGCGGAGCTGTTTGAGAATCCGGCGGAGCTGGATCAGGCCAAGGAGGAATTCCGGAAGCGCAGAGGAGGAAAGCCTTACCAGTCGCTGATTCCGCCGGAGAAAAAACCGTTTTAAAAGGGGCGGTGGAGTATGGAAAAAGAAAAACGGCTTCTGGTAATTGATAATTCAGTAGGAGACTATTATAAACCTATGAATCGCCTGCCCGGGGAAGACTTTTCCATGGAAATGGATGTGGTAAATTATTATCGTGGAGAATCCGTTCAAAATCTGGAACCGTATACCCATATCATCGCCACCGGCTGCACCAAAAGCATCTGCGAGATTGAGCCGTGGATGTTAAAGGTGGCGGATCTGTTCCGGAGCGCTCTGGAGCTGGATTTGAATCTGCTTACCATCTGCTTTTCTCATCAGCTTCTGGCGAGAACGGCGGCCGGTGAAGCTTGGGTCAGACGCAGAAGGGAACCGGAGTTTGGCTGGGTGGAGCAGGAGGTACTGGAGGACGATCCTATTTTTGGAAAACGAGGAGATCGGATCTGGGGATTTGTCTCCCATTTTGACGAAGTAGCGGCTGAAATTCCGAAGGATAAAGCCGTGGTAGTTTTAAGGTCCCATACCTGCGGCGTGGAGGCCTTCCGGGTCCGGGGAAAACGGGCCTGGGGCGTCCAGGGACATTTCGAGGAGTCGCCGGAAAGCGGGGCCGATATGCTCCGGTCTATCTGTCAGGAGGACAGCCGTCTGGAAAAATGGATACAGAATGGGGGAAATCCCCGTGATGACGGGTATTGGAAGGTGATATTAAAGCGCTTTCAGGCACTGTAATCAACAAACAATAAGAGGGATAAAAAGGGGGAATTTCTATGACATGGACACCGATCATGGCATTTGCCGCAGTGGTCATCTGCTTTGCAATCGGAGATATTATCGCGCTTAAAACGAAAGGCCTGGTTTCCAGCTTCATTTTCACCATTGTAATTTTCATGATATTTGGAGCTACTCTTCACATCTTCCCGGAGGATATGATTGAGATTGCCGGACTGTCCAACATTCTGGTGACCTACGGCATTGTGCTTACCTTTGTCAACATCGGGTCGAACCTGAAGTTTAACGAATTGGTTGCCGAGTGGAAGACGGTAGTGGCCAGCATCGGCGCTATGGCGGGCGTGATTGTTATGGGCTTTACCATTGGAACTGTGCTGTTCGGGCGGGAATACGCCCTGTCCTCCATCGGAACTATCTGCGGCGGACTGGGTTCTACCCTGGTAACTTCCGATATCGCCACTGCGGCGGGGCGGCAGGATATCGTGGTTTTCGTTACGACTATGATGACTTTTCAGAGTATCGTGGGTGTGCTGATTTCTTCTTTCTGCCTGAACCGGGCCTGCCGAAACTTTATTTCTTCCGGCAGAATCTATAAGGATGAGGAAAGCAGGATAAAGAACTTTAATATCCGCATAATTCCTCCCTTCCCGGAAATCGCTCAGGGTATGATGATGAGCTTTGCCAAGCTGGCCATCGTAGGTGTTATCGGCGAAGCGGTTTCTAAGGTTACGGGAATCAACTCCACAGTCTGCTATCTGCTGTTCGGATTTTTTATGACGGAAATCGGCTTTCTGGACCGGGGAAGCTTAAAGAAGACCGGAGGAGAAAACCTGGTAGTTCTGGGCTCCTACGCATATCTGCTGATTAATTTCCTGAATCTGACCTTCGGAGAACTGCTGGATATGCTGGTTCCCATTGTGGGACTTCTTCTGATCGGAGCAGCAGTAGCGGCTGTCTGCGCTGTGGTTGTGGGAAAATTCCTTCGCTGGGATCCCTGGCTGTCCGCTGCGGTAGGCGTTACCTGTCTGCTGGGCTATCCCTTTACCTTCGCGGTTTCCCAGGAGGCTATCAATGGCAGCAGCTTCGGCCAGAATTTCTCTGAGGAAGAGATTCACAGACTGACCAACTACGTGATGCCGAAAATGGTAATCGGCGGTGTGGTTTCTGTCAGCATTGTCTCCGTTATTATTGCGGCTTACATAGGTCCCATGATTTTTGCTTAGTGGGAAAAGAAAAGAGGTACTGTAGTGTTAAAAATTGGAATATGCGGTCTTTCTGTTGTGACAGCGGCCATTTTGGGAATTCGGACCGGAAGCCGCATTCCGGAGCGTTTGAAGGCATATATGATGTCGGTGCTGAGCATTCTCTGCTTTATTGTGGCAATTACCTCCATTCAGAAATATGCGGATTTGCTGCCGGTTGCCCTGGCCTTAATCTGCGGAGGCATACTGGGAGGAGCGGCGAATCTTTCTGAGAGGATCTCGCAGCTGGCCTGGTCCGTTACGGGGAAAATGAAGGGCTTTAAGCCTGGCGGAGCCATAAAGGAAGAGGATTTCCGAAAGGATTTTGCCAGTATTTTCAGTATCGTCTGTCTCAGCGGAGCGGGGATTATGGGCAGCCTGATTGCCGGCACTACAGGGGACTTCAGTATTCTGATGGTGAAGGCTTTGATGGATTTTCCGGTGGCCTTTCTTTACGGAGGACGCCTGGGAGCCTGTATCTGTCTGCTGGCGGTGCCGGAGATGGCTCTCTTGGCTGCCTTGCTTCTTCTGTCTCATCCTCTTCAGATGATACTCACCCCGGATGTCAGCGGAAATCTCTATGCCTGCGGGGGAGCGGTGATTTTATCCTCTGCCTTCAGCATGGCGGGGATCCGGAATTTTTATAGTCCCAACCTGATGCCTGCCATGGTACTGGTGATTCCGTTTTCCCTTATTTTGGGCACCTGATACGCAAAAGTTCAGATTGAGAGCGTGCCGGTACTCCGGCCGCCGGGAACCGGCCACAATTTTCGGATTGACAGGCCGGTTCTCCTTATGATAGGATATACAATCAGTGAGGCGTTCGAACGTTACCCCTGTGGTACGGCATGTCCGTATGGTAGCGTTCAGACGGCCTTATTTTTTGTCTGTCAAAAGGAGGATTCAAGCTTGAAGTATGAAAAAACAGCAGAAGACGTGAGAACGCTTTTGTCCTTTACCATTCCGTTGATTTTAAGCGGTCTGTTTCAGCAGATTTTCAACTGGGTGGACGCCTTTATTGTGGGAAATGTGGAGGGAGAGCTGGCCTTAGCCGGGATCGGAGCCACCACATCCATCTACAATCTGTTTGTAACGGTAATTACTGGTTTTACCTCGGGCCTTTCGGTTTTGACCGCTCAGCAGTACGGAATGGGAAGAAGAAAAGAAATCGGCGCTATTTTGTCTTCCTATACCATTTTATTGGGAGTATGCTTTGGCGTGATTTCCATTGCCGGAGCTTTGCTTACGAACTGGATTCTGCTGATTCTGGACACGCCTGCGAATATATTTTCCAGTGCGGAAGGATATTTGAAAATTCTGTTTGCCGGCATTCCGTTCCTTGCAGTGTACAATACCTTTTCTGCTGTTTTGCGTGGAATTGGGGACAGCAAAGCCCCGTTTTTCGCTGTTTTGGTATCTTCCGGAGCCAATGTAATTCTGGATTTGGTCTTTGTAGCCGGGCTGGGATATGGGGCCGCTGGGGCGGCTGCAGCGACGGTGATCGCCCAGGCTGCTATGACGTTGTTTGTAATCGGCTATGGAATGAAAAAGTATTCCATACTGCGGCAGGGCTTTTTGGGAAAACAGAAAACAGGCGTCGTCAGAAAAGGAACAATGTTTGGGCTTCCGCCTGCGGTTCAGTCCGGAGCAAGCTCAGTGGGAAATGTTTTTCTGCAGCGTTTTATGAATGGATTCGGAGAGCAGACGGTGGCGGCCATTACGACTGCCTACCGGGTGGATACGGTTATTTTTCTGCCGATCATTAATTTTGGTTCAGGAATCGCCACTATGGTAGCGCAGAAGATCGGAGCCGGAGAGCGGGAGCGGGCTGCCGGGATGTTCCGGGCGGGCTGCGGAATTATGATTGTGATTTCCTTGAGCCTGACCGCCCTGGTGCTGTTGGCAGGAGAGCATCTGATCGCTATGTTTGGACTTACGCCGGAGTCAGTGGAGATTGGAAAGAACTTCTTTTTCTCCATTGCGGGCTTTTATTTTGTCTACGGCTTCTGTATGGCAGTGCGGGGATATCTGGAGGGAACGGGGGATATGCTTTTTTCCGGCGCGGCGGGGATTGCATCCTTGCTGGTGCGGATTGTATGCTCCTACGGTTTCCGGGATATTTTCGGAAATATGGTAGTGGCCTATGCGGAGGCATTTTCCTGGATTTTTCTTCTGGGGATTCTGGTATGGCGATACTGGGTGAGACGAAGGATAGAAGCTGCAGGTTTAAACTGAAAAACCAATCGGGACTTCTGCGGAGGTCCCGTCTTTTTTATAATATAAAGTAACAGTTCAGGACGGCGGGAAAATTTCCACGAAAAACGAAAATGCCAGAGGAGGAAACAGGTCATTCCCTATGAGAAAACGTGGATTTATATTGATGACAGTGTGTATTCTGATAGTCGGTATGTTGGCTGGATGCGGGGCCGGGAGCGGACAAGATGAAAGCCAGACACAGTCAAATACAGGGGCGGCATCGGAGAACGAATCCAGTGCAGCTACAACAGAAGATGATAGTACCGAAGCGAGTAACGAGGCAGAGACAGATGGCGATGGAACCCAGGGGAAAACCCTTGTCGTGTATTTTTCAGCTACCGGAAATACAGAGCGTGTAGCTGAAGTCATTGCTGATACAACAGGCGGAGAATTGTTCGAGTTGGAGCCGGTTGATCCCTATACCGATGAGGATTTGAATTTTTGACAGAGTTTTTATTGTCTAAAACCGGATATAAATGGGATGCAGTTCCGGTGGATGGCGTTAGGGTTGACGATTTGGACAAAGAGAGTTTCGATATTTTTCGGCGGGAGGCTCTGCGAAGCGGTCGTATGACAGAAGAAGATCTGAATATGAGTAACGAGCAGCTTTTGGATAACCTCGGCCTTCTTGAACATGGTAAGCTGAAACGAGCAGCAATTCTCTTGTTTCATAGAAATCCGGAAAAGTGGGTTACGGGTGCATATATCAAAATCGGATATTTTGGCGAGGGATCTGATCTGCGTTATCAGGATGAGATTCATGGCTCTCTGTTTATTCAGGCGGATAGAGTTATAGAACTAATATATCTGAAATACATGAAAGCAATGATATCTTACAATAATGTTACCAGAATTGAGATATCCTCTTCCTAAAGCAGCTGTCAGGGAGGCGGTATATAATGCGATTATCCATTCCAATTATGCAGCGCTAGTTCCAATACAAATCCGGATACATGAGGACGCGGTATATATTTAGTAATGACTGCGTTTTCCCGGTTGGATGGACTGTGGAAACATTGATGGAGCGTCATCGGTCACAGCCCTATAATCCCAATATTGCTAATGGATTTTTTCGGGCTGGATATGTAGAAACATGGGGACGTGGGATAGAAAAAATATGTGAAGCCTGTAAAAAACACGGTGTTCCAATGCCGGAATATACGCTTCATTTAGAAGATATTATGGTGAAATTTACGCCTTTAGGACATCAGGACATTTTAAAAGATCAAAATGTCCTAATAAATGTCCCATTAAATGTCCTAATAAATGATCCATTAGAGAAAGAAGTATTATCAGCAATAGAAGAAAACTCACATATAACACAGGCGCAGCTTTCCACAAAACTGAATCGCTCTGACAGACAAATAAGAAGAGTTTTAAAAGAACTGAGAGAAAAAGGGATTATCGATCGTATCGGCAGCCGCAAATCAGGACAATGGATTGTAAAATAGGATTTTACTAAGAGAAAAGATATGAAGAAAAAACTTCCGCTTGAACAGGAAATCTATCTGCCGGAATATCTCAGCGGTACTGCTTCTAGATCTTTTGAGAAAGAAGTAGACCAGAGAATACTGTACTGGGATTTCAGCAAAGCTCTTGATGAAAAGATTAAGATGCAGATAGAATTACTTCTGAACGAGATTGTAAAATCAATAAAAAATCGAAAAGAGAGACGAAACAGGTACTTGCTTCCACTCAAGTGCCTGTTTTGCTATGCTGAAAAAAGTGGATTGAAAGATATTATGAAAATGGAGAAAGCTCAGGAACAGGCATACTCTCTCATGCTTAAGCGGGAATATGGCAATCCTTGTTCAAGTCCGAAAAAATTCATCCTATTTTGCCGCAAGTTGTTGTTTCTGGAATCTAAGAATATAAACTGGGAAGCTAATGTCTGGTTTACGGGAGAGTATGAAAAAAAGTCTGTAAATTGAGATCTTCTATGATATATGAATAGTAGAGGTAGGTGGCTGTCATAACCACCTGCCTTTACTATACGGGTACTTTGGGTTTCTGTCAAGATGTATTGGAAAATCCCATCGGACATGGTATCCTTCTGATCGGAAAACGTCAGAAAGTGTGCCTTGAAGCGGTCCCTTTCCAGGGCTGCCTGCGGCAGATCGAAAGCGTGGGGGATTAAACCTGCCCCCCACCATCCTGGGCCCTGGCAATATCTTCCCGTATCAGGGCCTTGATGGCCCCCTGCACAGACGTTTCCCTGCCATATTTGTGCTGCCTGATCCAGGCCAGGATATCGGCATCCGTCTTCTGGTTCAGCTTTAACTTCACTTGTACCGTATTAAATGTGTCATACCGCTCCTGGGCTTCGTACTTTGAAAATCCATACATGGAAAGCTCCTTCCCGGATCGGTGTATACCTACATAGGGACATAGATGTGCACCTATGCCTATGCGTACTTATTCCGGCAGCCTGCCTTCGTACATAATAGCTAGTTCTCCATAGACCTGCCCCCAGTTACGGATTGGCAGCGTCCATTTCTTCGTTGCCTCGAACGTGGCCAGGTATAAGGCCTTTAAGAGCGCCGTACTGCCCGGGAACACACTTCTCTGGCGGTTCAGCTTGCGGTAGGCAGCGTTAAGGCTTTCGATGGCGTTGGTTGTGTAGATCACCTTCCTGGCCTCCATGGAGAACTTGAAAATAGGGGATATCACATCCCAGTTGTCATGCCAGCGTTTCATGGAATTGGGATACTTCACCGTCCACTTTTCCGTCACCTTTTCCAGCGCCTCCAATGCCTTTTCCTCGTTTACGGCATGGTAAATGGTTTTCAGATCCGTGGCAAATGCTTTCCGGTCCTTGTCGGAGACGTATTTAAGCGTGTTCCGGACCATATGTACGATGCAGCGCTGCTGTTCCGTCTTTGGGAATGCTGCCGTTATGGCTTCCTTTATGCCCGTGAGCCCGTCTGAACAGAGGACGAGGATATCCTTGACGCCACGGTTCTTCAGACCGTTCAGGACACTGAGCCAGTACTTGGAGCTTTCATTCTCCCCCACCTGGATGCTCAGGACTTCCTTCCTCCCTTCCAGCGTAAGGCCGAGGATGACGTAGGCGGCAAGCTTGCGGATCACCCCGTCCTCCCGTACCGAGTAATGGATTGCGTCGATATAGACCACAGGGTAAACATCTTCCAGCGGCCGGTTTTGCCAGTCCTCAATCTGCGGCAGTATCTTGTCTGTCACATCTGAGATGAAACCTTCCGAAGCCTCAAAGCCATAGATATCCATCAAGGTATCCGAGATTTGCCTGGTCGTCATGCCTTTTGCGTACATGGAGATAATCTTCTGGTCGATGCTGGAAATATCTTTCTGGCGCTTCTTTACCACCTGTGGCTCAAACGTGGACTTCCTGTCCTGTGGTACCTGGATCTCCATGCTCCCGAAGCTGCTGTTGACCCGCTTGGGCTTGTAGCCATTACGGTAGTCATCCGAATCCGACCGTTCCGATTTGCCATAGCCGAGATGCCCATCCATTTCCGCCTCCATCATCTCCTTGATGGTGCTTCCCAGCAGGTCTTTGAGTGCCTCCTGGATATCCTGTGCCGTCTGGATATCATACTCCTCCAGGAGTTGGCGGACAATGCTGCGCTTTCCCTCCGTCATGACTACTTTGTGTACGGGCTGCTTTTCTCTTCTTGCCATAATAATAGGCCTCCTTATGATAATAGATTTTACCATAGAAGACCTAATTCTTAATAGCTATTTACAGAAAAACTTTCACACACTCGTTTACGGAAAGACTGAATATTTCATCAGAGAGATATAGCCGTAGTAATGCTGTTGAGAGTTTTTCCTTTTTAGACATTCATTTTTACGAGAATCGTCAGGGCTTGCAAAGATACCTGAAATATCTTTTGACAGTTGCAACGCTTGACAAAGGGAAACATGATAAACAACAACAAAATGGACTGTCAACCTTACCGAAAACGCCGCCCGGCTGTAAAAAGGGCGGCGTTTTTGCGTGACAGGGAAAGGAGGAAGAAGTAACAGGGGCGGGGCCAAAATAAGGTTTTGGCCCCGTTCGCATTTGAAAAAGTAAGGAGGTCAAGCGAATGGCAGAAGAAAAGAAAACGGCCCCGGCCCCGGAGGAGCAGAAGCCGGAGCCTCCCGCGCCGGAAACGCCGGATGCCCCCACCCCGCCGGGGCTGGAGGTGCTGACCGTGGAGGAACAGCTCATTTTGGAACATGAAGGGCGGGCCGCCCTTTTTGAAATGGGCGAGGCGATCCCGGACGCCTCCGAATTTCCCGGCGTGATGATCCCGGAACAGCCCGCCCCGGAGCCGGAGGCCCAGGTGGTGCTCCCCGGCATGGAGGACCCCCCGGCCCCGGAGAACAAGGTGATCGACCTGTCGTCCATCCGGGCGGATGCTGGGCAGGAGCAGCAGGCGGGCCCGGTCAAGGAGGGCGGCCAGGAGTGGGAGCGGCCCCAGGAGGAGCCGGAGCAGAAACCCCGCCGTGGCCGCCGCCCCAAGAACAAGGAGGCCCCGGCCCAGGGGGAGAAGCCCAAGCGCAAGGGCCGCCCGCCCAAGGCGGAGAAGCAGGCCACCCCCGGCGGGGGCGGCGCTGGCAAGGCGGCCAAGACCGCCAAGCGGGACAAGGCCGCCGGGAAGTCCGGCCCGGCCCAGGAGGAGGCCCCGCCGCCGCCCGCCCCGGAACCGCCGACCCAACTCAAAGACGCCTCCCGCGCTGAAAAGGAGGAGATCGTCTACCTGGACCTCGACCAGCTCCACCCGTTCCAGAACCACCCGTTCGGTGTCCGGGATGATGTGGAGATGCAGGGCCTTGTGTCGTCCGTCAAGGCTGGCGGCGTCCATCAGCCCGCCCTGGTGCGTCCCCGTGAGGGCGGGGGCTATGAGATCGTAGCGGGTCACAGGCGGCAGCGGGCTTGCGAGCTGGCGGGCTACAAGAATATGCCCTGTATCGTCCGCGACATGACGGACGATCAGGCGATCCTTGCTATGACGGACGACAACCTGCGCCACCGTGAAACGATCCTGCCCAGTGAGAAGGCGGCGGCCTTGCAGCAGCAGTACGAGGCCATCAAGCACCAGGGGGCGCGGGGCGACGGTGCGGACATTGGCAAGCTGTCCCTGGACAAAGTGGGCGAGCGCAACGGCATGAGCGGCAAGACGGTCCAGCGGTACATTTATCTCAATGATCTTGTGCCGGAGCTGAAACAGCTCATGGACGGCGGCAAGATGTCGTTCACCCCCGCCGTGGAGATTTCCCGTATCAGGACCGAACATCAGAAGTATATCGCTGTCTCCATTGAGGGGCAGCAGTCGTCCCCCTCCAAGGCCCAGGCGAAGAAGCTGCGGGAGATGGACGAGAAGAACCAGCTCAACCCGGACGTGATCGACGCGGTGTTGAGCCAGGAGAAGAAAAAGGAGGATTTCGACGTGATCATCAGTTCTGCGGAGTTGGCCCAGTTTTTCGGCAAGGACAAGACGCCTCGTGAGATGAAGGACCAGATCATGGCCCTGCTGGGGGAGTGGAAGGACAAGCAGCCCCCGGAGCTGGGCAAGGGCGTGAAGAAAGTGGATCGGGAGAAGTGAGCGAACATCTGGACACCGTGTCCAGATGTTTTTCGTTCCCGGTCCCCGTAAAAGGGCTCTTGTGGAATATCCCCCGTCGCCGCGCCGCCCATAGCACAGCCGGGGCAGCCTGTCAAGGGCAAAGCCGCCGCTGTGCGGCGGTGCTCCGCACCCTTGACTGGCAGTCCCGGCTGTGCTACTCCCAAGGCGCGACGGGGGATATATCCTCCAGAGCCGCCCCCCTTTCCCCAAGAATGGGGAAAGGGGCGGGGGGAAAAGGGGCTGACCGTCCCCCTCCCAACCATTCCATACAACATTCCAACTGAACGGAGGTTTTCAATATGAAAATGCCCCTGGCGTATGTCACCGCCGCATGGAGCGGCGACCCCACGGAGGCGACGGAGCAGGCCGTCCGGTACTGCCGGGCGGTCTACGAGGCGGGCTTTTCGCCCATCTGCCCCACGCTGTACCTCCCCCTGATCCTGAACGACGCTGTGCCGGAGGAGCACAAGAGCAGCATCGACATGAGCCGGGACCTGCTGCGCCGCTCCCGCGTGCTGGTGGTCTGCGGCCACGCTGTCACCGAGGCGGTGAAGAACGACATCGCTGTGGCCCAGCGGTTGAAGATCACGGCCACCACCCTGGAGGGTATTCTGACGGTAAAGGGGCAGGGCCGCTGCTGACCCTGGGCAGCCTCTTTGACGGGATCGGCGTGTTCCCCCTGGCCGCCCGGCGTCAGGGGATCGTCCCCCTGTGGGCCAGCGAGATCGAAAAGGCCCCTATCTCCATCACGAAACGCCACTTCCCGGATATGGAGCACCTGGGGGACATCACCCAGCTCCACGGCGGGGAGGTCCCGCCCGTGGACATCATCACGTTCGGGTCCCCCTGCCAAAATCTATCCAGCGCGGGCCGCCGGGAGGGGCTGGGCGGGACAAAATCCAGCCTGTTTTTTCAGGCGGTACGCATGATCGAGGAAATGAGGGATGCCACTGGAGGTCAATTTCCAACAATCGTTATTTGGGAAAACGTCATGGGAGCTCTGCTATCAGGAGACAGGCTGGATTTTAGAGCCGTCCTGCAATCTCTCACAGACGCCGAAATTCCAATGCCTGCTTCTGGACGCTGGGCCAATGCCGGAATGGTGCGAGGCGGAGGGCGTGACGTGTGCTGGCGTCTGCTGGACGCCCAACACTGGGCAGACCCCCGGCTGGCCCGGCGTCAGCGGGTGTTCGTCGTGGCCGATCTTGGAGGCCGACGTGCCGGAGCGATCCTGTTTAAGCGCCGCCGCCTGTTCCCGCTACCTGCGCCTTGCGGAGACTTTGGGCTGTCCCCCGCCGGAGCGGATCGAATATCTGCTGATGAAGCAGGGGGGCCACTACCAGTCGTCCACCCCTTTCAAGGCTACCGTATGCGGGGGGCGGCCAAGGCGGGGGACGTGGGGAACTTCCTGGGGAGCTTCGGAAAACCAACTGACCCTTTTCCCACCCTGATGGCCGGGGGGCTGACGGTGTTTGCCCTGTGGCGGGAGGGCCGGGAGGCGGAGGGGGTGATAACGTGGCTGACCCCCACCGAGGGAGAGCGGGCCATGGGCCTGCCTGACGGCTGGACGGCGTTCGGCTACGACGGGCGGCCCATCTCCGCCCGCGCCCGGCAAAAGGCCCTGGGAAACTCTATCGCCCTGCCCTGTGCGGAGTACATCATGGCGGGAGTAAAGGAGGAATTAGAGGGAGGGAAGAACGATAGCGATACTTGAAGCCTGTGTGACGAACCTGGGCAAATACAACGAGGGCCAGCTTGCCTATGCGCGGGTGACGTTCCCCACCGACACCGAAACCGTACAGGCGGCTTTGAAGAAAATCGGGATAGACGGTATTCGGTATGAGGAGGTTTTCATTTCCGATTACGACGGCGATATGCCCCAGCTCCACAAGCGCCTGGGCGAGTACGAGAACATCGACGAGCTGAATTATCTGGCCTGTGTGCTGTCGGAGCTGTCCCAGGACGAGCTGGCAAAGTTTGAGGCCGTCATGGACAGCGGCGAGTACACCGGCAGCGTGAAAGAGCTGATCAATCTTGCCCAAAATCTGGACAACTACGACTTCTATCCCGACATTGACAGCGAGGAGGCCCTGGGGCGAATGTATATCCAGGAGCTTGAAGCCGTCCAGGTGCCGGAGCACCTGATCGACTACATTGACTACGAGGCATACGGGCGGGACGTGCGGATCAACGAGGGCGGCCACTTCGCCCCTGGCGGCTATGTCATGTGCAATCAGGGTTCTTTTGTGGAGCATTACCACGGGATCGAGGACATACCCGCCGGGCAGCGGGTATTTTCTATGCCCAAACTGCCCATCCGGGAGCAGATGGCCGCCTACCGGGAAATGATGGACCGGGCTCCCCCGCCCGCCGAACGGCCCGCGCCCAGGGTGGGCCGGGAGGACAGGTAGGACTTCTGGACACGGTGTCCAGAAGCGGCCCGGCGGCAAATAGGAGGTGTTTTGTATTGTAGATGAAGATATTTCCCGGCGGACGATAGCCCTGTCCATCCAGACGGGGAAGCTGTCGGCGCGGACGCTGGCCTGGGCGTTGCGGGCGGCTGGGCGGAAGATCCAAAAGGAGGCCCACAAGACGCCCCACGGCAGGCAGACCGTCAAGCAGCTTATGAAGCAGGGTGAGGCGACCAACAGCCTCCCCGTGGAGGCCCCCAGGGAGTTTGACCGGGTGGCCCGGCGCTGGAATGTGGACTATGCCTTTTACAAGAACGGCGACGGAAAGTATCTGCTGTTCTTCAAATCCAAGCAGGCCGACGCCATCACCGCCTGTTTCGGGGAATACTCCCACCGTATCATGGACCGGCCCAGGGCGCGGCGCGTCCCCATCCTGGAGCGGATGAAGCGGGCCGGGGAGCTGCTACGGCAGCGGCCCCAAAAGGAACGGGCAAAGGAGGCGGAGCGTGAAGAAAGGTAGCTTGAAAAAGTACATTCTCCCTAATATGCCCTACCTGTTCATGGCCTGGGCCTGTTTGAAGCTGGGGACGGCCTACCGGCTGGCGGCTGGGGCCAACGCCGGCCAAAAGCTGGTGGGCATGATGGCGATGATCAACACGGCCTTTGCCTCCCCCGCCCCTGGGCTGGACCCGGTGGACTGGCTGGTGGGGATCGCGGGGGCGGCGGCCATCCGGCTGTTCGTCTACATCAAGGCCAAGAACGCGAAAAAATACCGCCGGGACGAGGAGTACGGATCGGCCCGCTGGGGCGGCCCGAAAGACATCGCCCCTTTCGTCGATCCCAAGTTTGAGAAAAATGTCATTCTCTCCGGGACGGAATTTCTCACCACCAACACCCGGCCCAAGAACCCGGCCAACGCCCGGAACCTCAACGCCTGTGTGATCGGCTCCTCCGGCAGCGGCAAGACCCGCTTCTGGCTCACCCCCCAGCTCCTCCAGGCTCACAGCTCCTATGTGGTAGTGGACCCCAAGGGCGGGGTGCTGTCCCAGGTGGGCTATTTTCTCCAGAAGAAAAAGGGGTACAAGATCAAGGTTTTTAACAGCATTGATTTTTCCCGCTCCATGCACTACAACCCCCTGGCCTATATCCATAACGAGGCGGATATTCTGAAATTCGTGAATACCCTGATCGCCAACACCAAGGGGGAGGGCAAAGAGGGGGACCCGTTCTGGACCAAATCGGAAACGCTTCTGTACTGCGCCCTGATCGCCTATATCATCTTCGAGGGGCCGGAGGAGGACCGGAACATGAACACGCTGGTGGATATGATCTCCGGTATGGAGGTCAAGGAGGACGACCCGGACTTTATGAACGCCATCGACTATATGTTCAAGGGCCTGGAGAAGCGCAAGCCGGATTGCTTCGCCGTGAAGCAGTACAAGAAGTACAAATTAGCCAGCGGCAAGACGGCGCGGAGCATACTTATTAGCTGCGGGGCGCGACTGGCCCCCTTTGACATCCCCCAGCTCCGGGAGATCATGTCCTACGACGAGATGGAGCTGGACCGCCTGGGGGACAGGCGGACGGCGGCTTTCTTCATCATCAGCGACACGGACACCACCTACAATTTCATTGTGGCGCTGGCGTTCTCCCAAATGTTCAACCTCCTGTGCGAGAGGGCGGACAACGTGCATGGGGGCCGCCTGCCCCACCACGTCCGGGTGCTGTGGGACGAGGCCGCCAACACCGGGCAGGTGCCCAACCTGGAGAAGCTGGTGGCGGTGATCCGCTCCCGCGAGGTTAGTTTGACCCTGTTCTATCAGGCCCAGTCCCAATGCAAGGCCATTTACAAGGACAACGCCGAAACGATCATGGGCAATATGGACAGCGTGGTATTCCTGGGCGGGCGCGAGCACTCCACCGTCAAGGAGATTTCCGAGGCGTGGCTGGGCAAGCAGACCATCTCCATGCAGACGGACAGCCGGTCCCGCGG
>OLVT01000983.1_pt1 | contig 27678 bp, 26 predicted proteins | sample 1673241 | NCBI WGS metagenome assembly OLVT01 (sample SAMEA3178936, study PRJEB25190) | human gut metagenome | biome: human gut; feature: human-associated habitat; material: faeces | place: Austria | collected 2013 | reverse complement strand
GAACCCACGTATCTAGCTTGGAAGGCTAGTGTTCTACCATTGAACTACACCTGCATATCAGCTGCCCTCAGGACGCTTTGTGAAACGCTCTGTCTCACAACGCGAAGATTATTATATACTATACCATATAAGTTTGTCAACAACTATTTTTTAAAAATCTATAAGTTTTTCATCACAGAATTTTCAGTATCACTGTTCATTCCCTAAGAAACAGCTTGTACGCCAGATTTATTAGTCCAGATAATTGACGGCGAAGTGGGCCGTTCCCTCTGAATCCAGCTCCATCCGTATATAAGAAGGCTTATGCCCCTCCTGCCTCGGATAGGACAAGCTTCCCGGATTTAATACAATCAGGTCCTTTTCTCCCGGCTTCCGGTTTACTTCCAAAAACGGACGATGCGTGTGGCCAAACATGGCGATATCGTATCCTGCCGCTCTGGCCTCTTTGATCAGTCTCTCCGGACCCAGAGAGACGCTGTAGTAATGCCCGTGCGTTAAAAGGGCGCGGTAGTTTCCGATCATGATATCTTTTTCCCTGTCCAGATTGGAAAAAAAGTCATTATTTCCCAGTACAAATTCCGTAAGGCAGCCCGGATTCACCCAGGAAGCAATCAGCTCATCGCTCCCCTCTCCGTCTCCCAGATGGATCAGCATATCCAAAGGTCCGCTTTTTTCCAGTACCTTTTTCAAGTTCTCATTTCTCCGATGGGTATCACTAACAATCAAAATATTCATTTCTCATCCTTTCCCAGCCATCTGGCCAGTTCCCCCTTCATCGCCCTCAGCGCCTTACCTCTATGGCTGATGGCATTTTTTTCTTCCATGGTAAGCTGAGCGCCGGTTTTTCCATACTCCGGAATATAGAGAATGGGATCATAACCAAATCCTTCTTCCCCCGCCGGCTCCATGGCGATCACCCCATCCATCGTTCCCTCTGTTTTGCGCACCGTTCCATCAGGAAGAACAGCCGCAATAATACAGACGAACCGGGCGCTTCTGTCCTGGCCGCTTACCGCCTCCAGACGCCGGATAATCTCTCTGTTTTTAATTTCATAAGAAGTGTCCTCCCCCATATAACGGGCTGAGTAAACTCCCGGCTCCCCCCCCAGGGCATCCACCACCAATCCGGAATCATCTGCCAGAACAATCCCTCCGGTACAGTTCCATACTGCTCTGGCTTTAATTTCCGCATTTTCCGCGAAAGTCGAACCATTTTCCTCAATATTCAGAGATACACCCGCCTCTTTCATAGACAAAACCGGCACCTGAAGTTCCTTTAAAATTTCACGGATCTCCCGCATTTTCCCTTCATTTCCTGTGGCAAAAATGATCTTATGCTCCATCTTCTTCACTTCCTTGTGTTTTCTATTCCTGATCCAGATAAGCTTTCAGGCAGAGATTACATCCCATCGTTTCCTCTACCTGTTCCCAGCGTCTCCCGTCTCTGCTCAAATATCCTTCACCGTCGCTTAAGTCGACCTGGGCCACTCCCTCTCCCCCGTCATACTCGATAGCTGCCGGATGAACCGCGCCGGGAGTCGTGATTTTTACCATAACCGCGAATTTTTCTCCTTCATCTAGATCCACTTTTTTCTCCAAAGGGACCGTATAAAATCCACTGTACTCCATCCGGCCACTGCCGGCAAATATAGGAGCGTTTAATGCCTCCATTCCATCTCTTTCCAGATGTCTGGCCACATACAACTCGTAGGAAGTATTCTCCATGGTGGCATAAAATCCTGCAGCCATCAGCTCTTCCCCTCCGTAGCTTTCGTAGGCGTTGGCAAACCAGACCGTTTCTTCCCCATAACCGATCTGTCCCATCCACCCGCACAGATCCGTCTGGCAGATACGGTCGTAATTATCCACAGGCTCTACCCCCGTGTAGACGATGTTGTGTACACCAATATTGGAATCCTCATAAGATACATAGAAGTAACCCTGATCTCCAAATCCCTCTCCCCAGCTATTCGTACAGAGAAATGCCCCATCCCGCTCCGGTTCCATCTGAAATCGCTCTTTTGGGAAATGATCATCCCACCCGATAATCACCGAGTCATGATTTGGCTTCTCCTCTCCCAGGTAGCAGTAGGCATTCGTCTCTCTGTTATAAAACCGTGAATCCTTCTGAACTTCTGTCATATCGGTATACAAAGAGCTCTGAACCCCGCCGGTAAGGTAGACGGCGCGCTTAATGGCAGTATAATCTTTTTCCGGGAGAATCTGAATCTCCTGTACATGCTTATAGGGAGTCAGCCCATCCGGTGAAATGCCGTCGCCGTACGGGTCCTGAGATTCAAGTACAGGCCCCTGCCAGGCAAGCAAATATGCCATAGCCATGCTCTCCTCCTGCATCCTGAGACAAGGAAAAGCTGTTGTGCAGCGTCATATGGTCTGCTGAAAACTCCAGCTGCTCCTCTGGCAGCAGAGAAGATTCCAGAGCAGTTAAAGATGCAAAAGCCCAACAGGTTCCCAAGCTCCCCTGATCTCTCACCGGAGGGACACGGCCCTCCAGGCGCGCGTCGTAAGTATCCGGAAGTTCCCGGTCTCCCATTTCTTCCGATGCTGTCGTCTCTTTTCCGGCCGTTGTCTCATCTGCTTGTTCCTTTGGAACGCATCCTCCTGTTACCAGACACAAAACCAGAAGAAGCAGCGCCAAAGCCTTTCTTTTCCCACGTTCTCTCCCCCGTCTCCGGACTCTACCTTGCCTCAATCTCCCGATTCTCCTGGTTTCTTTTTGGGGGTCTTGGACCCAAAAATTGATAAAAATATGTTTTCAGCATTCCGTTATAAATTTTCCGGTTCCGGTCCGCCTTACGTCCAATATAGCGCTGTGCCTCTTCATAAGAGGTGATCAAATACATGGACCAGGAATCCAGAGCCGCAAACCTCTCCCCCATCTCCCGATATAATGCAGGAAGATTCGCCTTCTCTTCAATCCGTTCCCCATAAGGCGGATTAGAAATAATAAAACCATACTTCTTAGGGTGGCTCAGTTCACTGACCGGCCTTTGCTGGAAATGAATTAAATGGTCTACCCCCGCCTGCTTCGCATTTGCCCTGGCTGCTTTGATAATCTCGCCGTCAATATCATATCCCTGAATATCCGTCTTAACCTCAGCGCGGACCAAATCTGCCGCCTCGTCCGCCGCCTCATACCAGCATTTCCTTGAAATCAGGTTTTTCCAATCCTCCGCCAGGAAGCTGCGGTTCATACCAGGAGCGATATTGGCCGCCATCATAGCCGCTTCAATGGGAAAGGTTCCGCTGCCGCAGAAGGGATCTACCAAAATCCGGTCCTGATTCCAGGGTGTCAGCAAAATCAATGCCGCGGCCAAAGTTTCCGTAATCGGTGCCTTGCTGGTGTAAGTCCTGTATCCTCTTTTGTGAAGGGACTCTCCGCTGGTATCGATGCCGATGGTTACTACATCCTTATACAGGAAAACCCGAAGGGGGTAGGAAGGTCCGGTTTCCGGGAACCAGGAAATTCCATAATGTTCTCTCATCCGTTCCACCATGGCCTTTTTCATAATGGACTGAATGTCCGACGGGCTAAACAGCCTGCTCTTAATAGAAGAGGCTTTGGCCACCCAGAATTTACCGTCCTGAGGAATTATCTCCTCCCATGGAATCTTTTTTGTCCCCTGAAACAGCTCCTCAAAGGTTCTGGCCTCAAAACTTCCAGCTTTTAAAAGAATCCTCTCTGCTGTGCGCAGGAAAACATTGGCGCGGCAGATCGCTTCATCATCGCCAATGAAGGTAACACGGCCATCCTCTACCGCGGAAATCTCATATCCCAGATCTACTATTTCTTTCTTCAGCACTGCCTCCAGGCCAAAATGGCAGGGCGCAATCAATTCAAATGTACGCTTCAATCCGCTTCTCCTCACTCTCTATAAACGAATCTGGCGTACCGCATTTCCCTCCAAATCCAAAATGGAAAACAGTCCGTCCTCCAGTATGGCGTAAGTATTGGGGTTTCCGCCTTTGGGAATCGACACCGATCCGGGATTCAAGATCTTAACTCTGCGTCCATCCTCCGCCTGAATTTCCTTTGCTTCCAAAATGTGGGTATGTCCGTGAATCAGCACATCCCCATCCTGAACAGGCGGAAGATGATTTTCATTAAAAATATGTCCATGCGTAGCATAAATTCGAATTCCATCCACCATCAAAAAACCGTAATCTGCCAGGATCGGGAATTCCAAAACCATCTGATCCACTTCCGTGTCGCAGTTTCCCCGAACCGACAGGATCTGGTTTTTCAAGGGATTTAACATGGCAATTACCTCTTTTGGAGCATATTCTCTGGGCAGATCGTTTCTTGGACCATGGTACAGAATATCTCCCAGAAAAATCAGCTGAGAGGCGCCGGACTTCTCATATATTTCCAACATTTTCCGTCCATAGTAGGCCGAGCCATGCAAATCAGATGCAAACATCAATTTCATCGGTATTTTTCTCCTCTTAATTGTCGCGTTGATCCGTACGTAACTGTTCAGGATTTTGCTGTAAAAAGGCAAGCGCCTTTCCCTCGTCCCAAACTGCTGCATACGTTCTTATTCTAAGCTTACCGCGGATTTCTGTCAATGAATTTTCCCCTGTAATTACGGAACCCTGAAGCCAGACTGGCGCAGGTATAACCCATTCGGGCCAGGCTTCGGCAGACCAGCATACTTTTGGAGCCCCAATCGCAGTAAAACAAATCCGGACAATCCTTCGGTACCTCGTCCAGCCGCTCTTCCAGTTCTTCAAAGGGCAGGCTGAGGCTTCCCAAAATACGCTCCTTTGCATAATATTCCGGTTTTCTCAAATCAATGACCGCTATCTTCTTGTTACTTTCCAGCAATCGGTCCAGCTCACGCCAGGTAATCACGGAAAATCCCATTTTGTACCTCCTGAAAAAAGAATTCTGATATTATTATATGAAACATGCTTTCAAATGGTCATGCCCTCCCAAAACCAGAAATAGCCGTCCTGAGCTGCCGCAAAAATTTCAGGCGGTCGTACGGATAACAAAAAAGCATCCCGCCTCGGATCTGTTTCCATGGCGGGATGCCTCATACCTTTTTATGCCTTAATAATCGGAGTCATCATAGCTGTTGTTCTTTGAATTGTTTTGAGAAGAATTTTTGGAGCTGTTTTTGGAAGAATTCTGACTGCTGTTTCTGTGGCAGTTCTGCTGATTCATATCCTTGCAGTTTCTGGAATTCTCCATGTCATTACTGTAATTGTTCTTGCTAGACATTTTCTTACCTCCTAAAGATGGCTTATTTTTGTTACATCCTTAGTATGGCTGAAATCTTCAAAATTATTCGGCGCTTGCTTTTTCTTCAAAAATGTATTATAACTAAAGTGAGGAAAGATGGTTTCCCTTAGACCCTTTCCTCATCCTTATTAATTATTTATACTCCCCTTGAAACAGCCGGAATAGCTCCCCTATTCCGGCTGTTTCTCTACCCTTTTATCTAAAAAATCCTATCCTAGCACATTTGTAATCTTGACGGGAGTCCGGTAGTTCCATGGCGAAAGCTTAATTCCCGTCTCTTCTGTAGAAGCGTGAACAATTTGTCCATCACCTATGTACATTCCTACATGATTAATCCTGCTGCCGCTCCCATAAAAAATCAGGTCGCCGGGCTGCATCTGGTCCGCGCTAATGGCTTGTCCCTGCTGAGCCTGAGCTCCTGAAGAACGGTTCATGGAAATTCCGGCGCCATTCTGCATGACATAACGTACAAATCCGGAGCAGTCTACTCCAGTCCGCGGATCAGATCCTCCGTAACGATAGGAACCACCCAAGAACTGCAGAGCGTAATTCACAAGCTGCTGCCGCTTATAACTCATGGAAGAAGTCAGGGCTTCATTCTGAATCGCCTCCATCTCCTCCTCATCAACCTGGCTGATCTCAGCATTTCCAGATACCGGAAGATATCCCTCCGTATCCATCACCTGCACTTTCACCCATCCATTACCAAGATCTTCCAGAACCTCGTACTCATCACCTGCCTCCGCTGTCAGCAGCACTTCCTCGCTGTCCTGGCTCTTGTTAATATTGACGCTGTCTGCTGTAACGGTAGCCACATAAATCCCCGCTGTGAAACCAGGCCCAATCGCTGCCAGCGCTGTTACAGGACATACGCTCCCAACTGTCAGGCAGAACGCACCCAGCTTCATCATAAGGTTCAGTTTTTTGATCATGGTCTATTTCTCCTAGCTATGTACTACATCCTGATTTATTACATAATTGTTACATTCGTTACAGGATTATTATATCATGATCAATTTCTGCGTCAACCTTTTTATATTTTTTTAATTTTTTTCAGATTTTCTTCATCCTTTGTAATATATACAAACTGCGGCATTTCCTGCCGTTTTGTTTTACAGCAGGCTAATGATTTTTTCCGGCTCTCTGTAATTCCAGGGGGAAGTTTTGATTCCCGTCTTCTCAGTAGATGCGTGGACCACCTGGCCATCTCCAATATACATAGCTACATGGTTAATACTCTTTCCGCTGGCATAGAAAATCAGATCTCCCGGACGCATCTCTTCTTCACTTACCTCCCTTCCGTAGGAAGCTTGTCCTCTGGAAGAATGAGGCAGTTGAACAGAAGCTGCATTAGACATTATATATCTGGTAAAACCGGAACAATCTACCCCTATATTAGGATCAGTTCCGCCGTATACATACCTTCCGCCTACAAACTGAAGGGCATATTCCACGGTTTCCCGCCGTTTTTTCACAGATAAATCCACTGTTTCATGGCTTTGTTCCACCAGAGAGGCGTTTCCCTGGAGTTTAAGATACCCTCCTCCGGTCAACTGAACCCATCCCTGCTGACTTTTTCCTTCCGCCTCATAAACCTGTCCTCTTTTTCCTATGTACTTTACTGGCGAATTCTCATCAGCCTCCATATAGACTGCTGCCTCAGGAGCCAAGATCTTTACCACATAAGACGTAGTGGTCTTGATTTCCGTTCCATATTCCGAGGCTTGTGTCTTCAATGGACTGTTCCACAGAATCAAAAGACCGAGACAGACAACTCCTGCATATCGTTTTATTCTTCTCACTTCGTTCCCCTTTCGGTTCGCAATTTTGGCTTCAAACACAATTTTTCAAACGGAGCAGTTTCTTTCCCGCTCCTAACTGTTACAAATATGTTACGTATTTGTTACAGTAAATGTAGTATATTTGTTTTTACCAATTTTGTCAAGGGGAGGGGAAACAGGCCAGATTTTCCTCCATTGCAAATAAATTGTCTTCTTTCCTTGCTCCGGCAAATATGATAAAATAAAACTTTAGAAATCATCTTTTAAAGGAGCTTTGGAGTACCATGTCTCTTTTCATACAATGGCTGCCCATGTTTGAGGTTCTGTTTTTCAATCTGCTGAATGTAGATCTGTGTTCTCACAGAAAATATTCGCTCGTCCAAACCATCATAGGACTTCTGGGTTTTACCGCCATATTTTTTTCGATTTTCACCGCACTGGCCCAGGCTTTTTCCTTCAGCCAGGGAGAGGGACGCTTTGCTGTTTTCGGCTTTTTCTATCTGGTTCCATTCCGGCTGTTATATAAAGAAAAGGCTCCTATCCTCTTTGTAATTACCTGCAGCGGCTGGAGCTACACAATGGGTGTGCTGGCTCTGACTTTCCAGATTGTCAATATACTGGACCCGGGAAATCTTCTCTGTATCCTGCTGGTGGAAACTTTTCTCTTTCTTCTTACCATTTTTCCCTTTTCCCGGATACTGGTTCCAATGTATATATTTGTTTTGAAACATGTAGACCATATTCAAACCCATTGGTACCGTTACCTAATTCTAAACAGCGCACTGACCTTTCTTCTTTTGTTTACGCTCCACAGGACTTTTACCATGGAAAATGGTTCCGTGGGAAAGATTCTGGTCATCTTGCTGCTTCTTGTTACAATCTACATGTCCTATTTCATTCTTTACCGGGTGGTTTTGGACGTTATCAAAATGGATCAGCTGGAGAAAGCGGCTCTGGAAGATCCTTTAACCCGTCTTGGGAACCGTTCTCTTCTCTGGCAGGATCTTCACCAGCTGCTGGAAGAAGGGCAAAGCTTTTCTTTGCTTTTTATGGATTTAGACCGTTTCAAGCAGATTAATGACCAATATGGGCATTTGACAGGTGACCGGTATCTGCAGCATTTTGCCAATATCTGCTCCGAAATGTTTCAAGATTCCGGAAAGGTTTATCGCTTTGGCGGCGATGAGTTTGTAGCTATATATAATGGCAGCATTCCTCCGGAATTGATTCAACAGCTAAAAGCATGTCCCCAATGGGATGATGGCGCTCCCTGTCCTTTCAATCAGGTCAGCACCGGCGTTCTCCACTGCCGTCCGCCCCACAGCGGAGTGGATCAGGTTCTACAGCAGGTAGATCAACTGATGTACCAAAACAAATCCCGGAATCAGGGACGATAAAACAATCTATGTACGCAAAGGAAGGTGGAATCGTATGAAATCATCGAAACAGCATGTTTTTCTGAATGGAAAAATTTTCACATCCGACCGCTCCATGCCTCAGGCGGAAGCCATGATCGTGGAAGACAGCCGCATCATATGGATTGGCCCTCAAAATGAACTTCCCTCTGCCGGCTCCTTCCCGCTGGTTACGGATTTAAAGGGGAGGCGGGTAATCCCCGGATTCGCGGATGTTCATATGCATCCGGTGATGCTGGCGGATTACCGCAAAAAAATAACTGCAATGCCGCCAAACATCAATTCCATCGCGGATTTAATCCGGGCCGTCAGGGAACGCAGAGCCTGTCAAAAACCCGGACAATGGATCGAGGGCTGGGGTTACGATGAGCAGGGTCTGGCTGAAAAACGTTCTCCCAACCGCTATGATCTTGATAAAGGCTGCAGCGACTCTCCGGTTATGATTATGCGCACCTGCGCCCATATCTGCAGCGTCAACAGCGCCGCACTGGAACTGGCCGGAATCAGCCAGGATACGCCGGATCCTCCGGGAGGCGAAATCGACCGGGATTCAAACGATGTTCCCACTGGCATTCTCCGTGAAAATGCCCGCAGCCTGATTACCGCTCTGATTCCCCGCAGCTCCAGGGAGGAACAGGTTCAAAATTTGCTGGAACTTGGAGAGGTGCTGACCAGTCAGGGTATCACCTCCATCTGCGACATGGGCAATCTGGGACCCGGCGATAATTTTCCAGTCTATGAAGCCGCCGTTTTAAAAGGGTTCCGTCAGAAAACCGGGATCTATTATATGTGGGATTATTTTGCCGATGACCCGGACTTTTCTATTTCCGCTGAGAAGCTGGACCGCAGACGCCAGATTTTCGCAGCAGGCCTTAAACTGATCGGGGACGGCAGCGTCTCCGGGCGCACCGCCTGGATGGACCAGCCTTATCTGGGTTCCGGCTCCGATGTGGGACTGCCTGTCTGCAGCGATGAACTTCTGGAATCCGCCATCCGCTTCTGCCGGCAAAACCGCTGTCAGCTCTCCATGCACGCTATGGGTGGCCGGGCCATTTCCCGTATGGTGGACCGGGCCTGCCAGGAACGTTCCTGGACCAAATCCGGGGTTCCCTATGTGCGGATTGAACATGTGACCGCGCCTTCCGACGACAGCATTGAGAAGGCGGCCGCCCACGGAATCTCCTTCGTGACTCAGCCCATTTTCCTCTATGCGGAAAGCGCCAGCTATGTCAAGAACCTGGGAGAAGAAAGAATCAAAGAATGTTATCCTGTCCGCCACATGCTGGATAAGGGCGTCTGTCTTGGATTTTCCACGGATGCGCCCGCTACCTTCTGGGCCAATCCCTCGGACCCCTTCCCGGGACTGAAACTGGGCGTCACCAGAATCGCCGCTGACGGAACAGACTGCGGAACGGACCAGGCCATTCCCATTGATACTGCCTTGTGGCTCTATACCAGAGGTGCTTCTCTGGCCGCCGGCCTGCCGGATACGGGAATGCTCTCCCCCAGATACCGGGCGGATTTCGCCGTATTGAGCGATGATATCCTGGCCGTCCCGCCCCAGGAGATCGACCAGGTTCAGGTGGTGCAGACCTGGATTGGCGGGGAGTTGGTTTTTGAGAGGTAGATTAAGGATTGTGCCTTCTCAGTAGTCTGAGAGGCGCTCATAAAGTACAGCCTCGTCTTATTGAATAGACGGGGCTGGTTTTATATTATCCTATACTGTCTCGATTTGCATTTTCGCAAGGGGAGCGACTAATTGTCCACAGACAGAATCCGACTATCCACGGAATTTCAATCCACGCTCCCGCAAGGGGAGCGACGCCTCCAGCGTGCAATCTACGCCAAGAGATTCCAATTTCAATCCACGCTCCCGCAAGGGGAGCGACGTTTTTCAATCCCTCATGGATTCCAGGCTGTTGATTTCAATCCACGCTCCCGCAAGGGGAGCGACATTAAATACCTATCCTTTTTTATAATATAGTTTTATTTCAATCCACGCTCCCGCAAGGGGAGCGACTTCATTGTGTTTCGTTCTTAATAATATTATGTAAATTTCAATCCACGCTCCCGCAAGGGGAGCGACGTATCTTAGAGCAATAATCACCCGAAATTTCATTATTTCAATCCACGCTCCCGCAAGGGGAGCGACGTTCTTTTGTTTACTCATAATCTACCTCCATAATATTTCAATCCACGCTCCCGCAAGGGGAGCGACAATTAGATGGGATTGTGCGAGATTAATCCTATTGGATTTCAATCCACGCTCCCGCAAGGGGAGCGACTTGTGGAGGTGATATAAATGCGTCGATATAGGCTTATTTCAATCCACGCTCCCGCAAGGGGAGCGACTCTGCATGTTTGGGGAAACCTTGTATTTACGCAATTTCAATCCACGCTCCCGCAAGGGGAGCGACAAATTAGGTACAGCAATGATGTTGTTTTGCAGGTATTTCAATCCACGCTCCCGCAAGGGGAGCGACATGTTGGCAGGGACACGGGTTCCGGATAACCGGAATTTCAATCCACGCTCCCGCAAGGGGAGCGACTGGTCAGCATTTAAATTAAGATTTAGGTGACGATATTTCAATCCACGCTCCCGCAAGGGGAGCGACGCTGGTTAAAATTTGATAAATTTGAGTAGTCGAATTTCAATCCACGCTCCCGCAAGGGGAGCGACCAGGTCACGCCGGATATGGATATGAAGGCGTTGATATTTCAATCCACGCTCCCGCAAGGGGAGCGACTTGTGCAAATAGTGATATGTCTAAAATAATAATTGATTTCAATCCACGCTCCCGCAAGGGGAGCGACGCGGTTTATCGGTATACCAGCGGCCCATCTTTTTATTTCAATCCACGCTCCCGCAAGGGGAGCGACGGAGTCAAAACAGATTTTTCAACGATTTTCAACAATTTCAATCCACGCTCCCGCAAGGGGAGCGACCTAACCCCGGAGGGCCGGGGCATTTGTGGGTCAAAATTTCAATCCACGCTCCCGCAAGGTGATGTGGTATAAAAAAAGTTGACACCCCATTCTCAAGGATTTGAGATATAATCATGAGAATAAGGAGTGAACAAAATGGCAGAAAACAGACAATACGACCATGAATACAAAGTACAGGCAGTGAAGCTCGCAAAAGAAATTGGGCAAGCTAAGGCTGCCAAAGAACTGGGTGTTCCCAAGAACACCATGTATGGCTGGGTGCGGGCCAACCGCCTGGGCAGTCTTGACCTTGGGGCTGGATCGCAGACCCCGCAAAGCGCCATGACACTTAACGAGGAACTGATCCAGCTCCGTGGACTGGTAAAAGAGCTGGAGAAAGAAAATCGCCGTTTGAAGAAAGAAAATGACTTTCTCGAGGAAGCCAGCGCTTTTTTCGCTGCGAGCCGTCTGAAGTCAGCAAAAACGAAAGAATGAAGTTGATTGCTTTAAAAACGGAAGACGGCAAATCAAAAGGGGATATCGCTTTTTACTGCAGGGTTCTCCATGTCAGCAGACAGGGGTTTTACCAGTATCTCGCCAACAAAGACCGCGCATGGAAATACCAGCCCCTGGCGGATGCCATGCTGGAGATACTTGCTGAAGATGAATGCAATGATACTTATGGTCGTATCCGCATGTACCAGGCATTGAACCTGAAGCAGCTCCAAAACGTGGATATCCCCAGTGAGCGCACGGTTTATCGCGTCATGGAAGAAATCGGGATCAGTCATCGTCCCAGGCGCAAGCCGAACGGGATCACGAGGGCAGACAGGCAAGCCCATAAGTCAGACGATCTCTTAAAACGTGATTTCCATGCGGAGAAGCCGCTAATGAAATGTGTCACTGATATAACGGAGATCAAAGCCAGTGATGGAAAGCTATATGTTTCTGCCGTTTTTGACTGTTTTGATTCCAGCGTGATCGGCCTGGCGATGGACACCAACATGAAAGCCACACTATGTGTGAAAACACTGGAGAATACCGCTAAGGCATATCCCGGTATCAGAGGAGCCGTAATCCACAGCGACAGGGGGAGCCAGTACACCAGCCGGGATTACCGGGAAGCGATCCAGTGGTATGGCATACAGCAAAGCATGAACAGTGCAGGAGGCAGATGTCATGATAATGCCCGCTGTGAAAGCATGTGGGCGAGAATGAAGTCCGAACTCTTCTATGGCCGTTATGATACGGAAAAGATGACTACGGACGAACTCAGGACTATCATCTGGAGATACTTCATCAGCTACTGGAATAACCGGAGGATCTGCTCCGCCAATGGAGGACTTCCTCCGATGATCAAACGACAGAAATACTATGATTCGCTGGAAAAAGCAGCATAGGAGACAAAATCCTTGAGGAAAATGTGTCAACTAATATTGACAATATCAAGGGGAGCGACATAGGGCCTTTGATTCCTTTTAGCCGTTCCACCACATTTCAATCCACGCTCCCGCAAGGGGAGCGACGATGGACTACCCGAACCCATACCGGCTGTGGATGATTTCAATCCACGCTCCCGCAAGGGGAGCGACTAGACAATACCGGAAAATGGTTAGACCCTTACAATTTCAATCCACGCTCCCGCAAGGGGAGCGACGGACTGATGGCATCAGAGGGAGGGCAGAGGGAGATTTCAATCCACGCTCCCGCAAGGGGAGCGACCCCTCTACCGAGGCGCGAGCAATTACGAGGCAGCATTTCAATCCACGCTCCCGCAAGGGGAGCGACTATTCTACGACAAAGAGCGGGTTTCACTATCACAAATTTCAATCCACGCTCCCGCAAGGGGAGCGACCCTGGCTGGAACAGGTGACGGAAATCTACTGGGGCATTTCAATCCACGCTCCCGCAAGGGGAGCGACGGGATTCAGCCAGGATATGTTGTCATGGGGATAAAATTTCAATCCACGCTCCCGCAAGGGGAGCGACGAAGTACAACAGTACCGTGAAATCGGAACCGTTGAAATTTCAATCCACGCTCCCGCAAGGGGAGCGACTTCATCGGCCCTTATTATTGATGTCCAGCTAGATATTTCAATCCACGCTCCCGCAAGGGGAGCGACCTGCCGGAAAGTTTCCGGACGGACGTCCTAGGGATTTCAATCCACGCTCCCGCAAGGGGAGCGACTGACAAAAACCAAGGTATCCGGGGCCAGGTACGGATTTCAATCCACGCTCCCGCAAGGGGAGCGACGGATGGCCTGGAAGAGTGGCGGGACAATCTGGATATTTCAATCCACGCTCCCGCAAGGGGAGCGACTGCAAATCTCATGGACAGCATTGCGGGAGTGCTATTTCAATCCACGCTCCCGCAAGGGGAGCGACCTGTTTGACACAAACCTGCGCTGCATCGTGTCAATTTCAATCCACGCTCCCGCAAGGGGAGCGACAAATCTATAATCCGCAGGATGAGGGATTCCTGCAATTTCAATCCACGCTCCCGCAAGGGGAGCGACGGTCATTGCGATCATTACCGGCCAGATCTGGAGATTTCAATCCACGCTCCCGCAAGGGGAGCGACTGGGGTTTATAAAGCTACTGCCCCCGGTACTTATATTTCAATCCACGCTCCCGCAAGGGGAGCGACCCGCGGATTTGTAGTAGACAATCCCATCCGCGTAATTTCAATCCACGCTCCCGCAAGGGGAGCGACGGGGCTTTCTTCGTTGACGAAACCGGCAATTTATGATTTCAATCCACGCTCCCGCAAGGGGAGCGACTGGAACACGAGTTGAAAATTTATCCGAAATATTTTATTTCAATCCACGCTCCCGCAAGGGGAGCGACTCTTAACCGTTTAGATGATGGGTTTGTAGATTGTATTTCAATCCACGCTCCCGCAAGGGGAGCGACCTTTTTATTTTGGAGGTAAATTTCTATGATGTTTATTTCAATCCACGCTCCTGCAAGGGGAGCGACTAACAGACCGGATGTTTTTGGTTACAAATTTCATATTTCAATCCACGCTCCCGCAAGGGGAGCGACCCCCAAGGCCTGTAAATAAACTGGTAGCTATCCCAATTTCAATCCACGCTCCCGCAAGGGGAGCGACTTTGCAAAAATCCTGTAGTTCCGGCCGCCTTTCCTATTTCAATCCACGCTCCCGCAAGGGGAGCGACGGTCTTTTCGTCTACCATTGTCTTTCCTTCGTACAGATTTCAATCCACGCTCCCGCAAGGGGAGCGACATTAAGCCCGTTACAACCACGGGCGGGGTAATGGGATTTCAATCCACGCTCCCGCAAGGGGAGCGACTGCTGCTATATTTTCAGCGCCATCCGCTATCTGCTATTTCAATCCACGCTCCCGCAAGGGGAGCGACGCAAGTAGTTGAAAGTCATGCTATAATTCCATTATTTCAATCCACGCTCCCGCAAGGGGAGCGACTCATTCCTTCCTTCACCGAATTTATTACCGCATAATTTCAATCCACGCTCCCGCAAGGGGAGCGACCAAGGCACATCAATGTAATGCTGTGTCGCTACGTTATTTCAATCCACGCTCCCGCAAGGGGAGCGACCGCAATTATAACCAATTTTCACACTCAACTTTTATTCAAAATTACCATTTTCTCTTACATTGCCTCCCCTCTTTCATTCCCAAGCTCTCTTTTCCCAGATATTTAACCATCCTTTGTGCAATTTTCCCGGTGCGAATCCCCCACCGATTTTATGTGTGCTTCCGATTCGCACCAGACTATAAAATCAGTGTCTGGTCTGCGGCAGTCCCCCGGTCTACTCCGATATGCTCTACTTTTGTCTGGTATTTATTCCCGAGATAGTAAAAGCGCAGACTGTCAACCTCTTCGTCAATCAGCTCCGCCAATGCTGCTTTCAATGCAACTGCCTGCGCCTGGTCCAAGATACATTCAAAGACCGAGTTCTGTACCCGCCGTCCATAATTCACACATTGTTTTGCTACCTTCCTCAATCGCTTTTTACCGGCAGCCGTTTCCGTATTCACATCGTACGTAATCAATACCAGCACCTTCAGCACCTCATTTCCACAAAAAGACCGGATATCCATCCAGGTCTCCTCTCAAATACCTGGCCAAAAGCATTGCCTGGACGTAAGGAACCATGCCCCATTCCACCTTTTCTTTTAAAAAGGGATGTGTAATCACTTCTTTTTTCTTATTCTGCCATTCTGTCAGCACTCGTTTTCTGACTTCATCATCCATCAAAACGGCTCCGTTTTCCTTTTTGGAAAAATTTTTCCCGGAAACCATTTTCTTGTTAATTAAAGATAAAACAAAGCGGTCCGCCAGCACTGCCCGAAGCTCCTCAATCAAATCCAGCGAAAGGGAGGCCCTGCCCGGACGGTCTGTGTGCAGATAACCCACATAGGGGTCCAAACCAACGGTTTCCAGCGCCGAAGTAATGGTGTTGGTCAAAAGTGTGTATACAAAAGACAAAAGCGCATTAACGGAATCCAAAGGCGGCCTTTTATTTCTTCCATGAAATGCAAAATCTTTCTTCTGCTGCAAAATCATCTGATCAAAGACCCCAAAATAGATACTGGCTGCCTCTCCTTCGTATCCCCTCAGTTGTTCTTTGGTCTGACAATTTTGAATCAATTCCAGCGACTGTTTCAAAAATCCGCTCGCATTTCTCACCTTATCTGTGTCAATCTGCAGGCTGTGGTCTCTAACCGCACGTTCCAATACCCACCGGGCATTGTGGACTTTCCCTAAAATACAATTTCTTGCAATATCCAAACTGATTTGTTCGTCCTGGCTGCTGGCATACTGCTGCTGCCTCAGAACTACATTTCCTTTTATTTTTCCGGAAACTCTTGCGAGAAATTTTCCCTGTGGCGTAAGATAGCAAAGAGAAATCCCCCGCTCCGCACAGGCGCCCATCAAAGCCGGGCTGGTTCCCCGGTATCCGAAAGACACAATGCCCTCCAGGTTATGCAGCGGCAGACGTCCGATTTCTGTTTTATCATCCAGAACCACCACATTTTCTCCGTCCAGGGAAAGGTAACTGTTTTCAGATGTCACATACAGCGTATTTAGCAATTTTTTCATGCGTCCTCCTCCTGAAGCATCTCGGTAATATAAGCTTGTACGGACGGAGACTTTCCCAATTTTGGAAGGCATAGATCTTTCAGGGAACAGGCATTGCATGCCTTGCCGTACTTTACCTTCGGCGTATACTGTCGGTCGAAATATTCATGCATCTCCCGGAAACAGTTTCGTACCTCCTGACGCAGCTCCTCAGTGATTTCCACCTGCTCTCTTCGCCTTGTCTCCCCGTAAAAAACGGCTCCGGCTGGCACACGGACGGAAAACATTTCTTCCAAGCACATGGCCTGGGCCGCAAGCTGCAGCCGGTCTTCTTCCGTCAGCTTAGGCTTCCCCTTCTTATACTCAATGGGATAGATCGAATACAGCCCTCTGTGTCCATGCAGCTGAATCCCATCTTCGCTCAAATGGAACTCCACTACATCACACTCGCCGCTTACCCCCATTTCCCTGGAGGACACCGGAAGGGCCCTTGCTACGATTAAGCCCTTCCTCTTCTCCCGCAGTTCCGGGTCGTGAACTCTCCGGTGCATGATTTCCCCTATTGCGGTGTGTACATTTTCCGCCCACTGCTGCTCAATGTGAATCAATGCCCATTGGCGTCTGCAAAATTTAAAATGTTGGATTCCCGAAATCATCAGGTAATTGTCCTCTGTATATTCCATTAAATCATCCTTTTTACTTCTACCGAATCCGGAATCTGGTCTTCGTGAACCTGAACCGTGTAATCCTGATACTGTCTGGGATAAACTACATTCTCATTCTTTTTTACTTCCACCGCATCAAACAATTTATAAGCCGGGCAGTCTCCCAATTCCTTGCTGTGCTTAAATACAATCAGTTCCCGCACCGCCATTTTCCCTCTTGCGGCAGAATGGTCATGCTCAAACATATTGATGATGGCTTCCCACAGAAGTTCCAAATCTTCCTCGGAAAATCCCGTCACCTTTCGGGCGAGATTTGCGGAGACATATCCTTCTGCCCGGTATAACCCATAGGGAACGATACTCTTTCTGCCCATCTCCGTCGTCTTATTTTCCGCATCCTTCTCTGTGGTAATCGCCACTCTTGTTATGGTCACTTCCTGACTGATAATGGGGTCAATGCTTCTGGCAAATCCAAGCTGCACCGGTCCTCTGACCTGTCCGCAGTTTAAGGAGGCCTTTACAAAGGTTGTCATAACCGCCCCAAAGGTCCGGATATCATAGAAATGCTCACACATATAATCTCTCAGCTTGATATCCACATCCGGGTCACTTTTCTTTAACTTTTTCAAAGCCTCTTTCTGTTTGCTGTCATCTGTTTCGTTTACGCCAAGCGCCTGGCAGGCTTCCCGGTCGCTCCGGTTCAGGGGAACGTCTTCTCTTATGTAAATTTTATAGCCCTTTTCATCCTCCTTTACTGTTTCCACATAATTCCGTATTTTCCGCTTTAAGCATACATCCGTCACCAGGCCCAAACCGCTTTCCGGGTCAATTCTTGGCATGTTGCCCGCATCCGGGTCGCCATTGGGATTTCCATTTTCCACATCGAATAAAATCACAAACTCATACCGGTTCTTAATCGCTTCCCTCATCTATTTTTCCTCCCTCTTTTCGTAGCGCTTCTGCATTTGATGATAATACCCCAGGATAAATTTCCCCTGTTCTTCCAGGGACAATCTGGCGGGAAATTCATTTAATTTTTCCAAAATTTCCGTAAGCAGCTTTTCATAATAGATTCTCGATCCGGCCCGCTCCCGCTCGATTTTTTTCATATGGCTGTTTTTCAGCTTCATCAGCACGGGAAAAACCGAGGCCGGAGCCGCGCAGGCCGAATTAAAATATCGGTCCCGGATGGTGGCGCTAATCCCTGGATTCGCCTCCCTCTGAATCGATTCCAGTACCGCAAATAAACGCCCCAGTACATATGCCACTTCTCTGCTGCCTTCATTCAATCCCATATAATGTTCTCCTTCCTTCCACTGGCAGTTCCGAATCAAATAGGCCTTCAAAATTCCGGCTCTTCCCCAGGTAACAGTTCCGCGCTCCGAACGAATGCGGATTAATGTATCCGTATAAAGGCTGGCCGGGTACCGACTTCCGGAAATAATGGCCTGGAGCACCATTGCCGCCATATTGGGAACAGGGGACTTGTCCTTTGATTTTTGATTGACTGTCTCAAACAAAAGGTCCCGGATTCCCAGATACTCCCGGTTCTCCCCTGCTGGCCTCACTACCTCCATCCGCTGATAATGGGCCGCCAGATTCTTCAAAATATTTCCAAAACTGTCCTGATAAAAAAAGCGGACCGACAGTCGTGCGGCGTTGGGCGCTAATGCCAGGATGAAAAAACGCTGATCCGGATTAATGGCCGTATCATCCACCCGGACGGCCCACTGCTTTTTCAGATTGTCAAAGAGATCTTTCACTACATCCTGATTATCCCGTTTTGGCTCCGCCGACCAGATAAACGCTTCCTGATATGCCTCTTTGCTGCTCTCGTCCCAGAAAACAATCATGGAATCCCCCAGCTGGAAGGTATAATCCCGGTGACTGAGCAGGTCATTTAAAGCGGTTGTATAGGCAAACTGGGCGTATTTTCCCACGGGCGCATTATAGCTCTGCTCCTTGCCGTAGGATTCAAAGGCCGGAGCATTAAAGGAAACCAGGGCAGCTCCGCTGGACTGGGCTCCCGGAACCCCCTTGATTGTCCGGTGGATTCTGGAAATCTCCGACCGTTTGCCCGTCACCAGACAGATTCCCTCCGGTCCTTCTCCCGATTCGCTGCGCGTCTGTTCCCAGGCCTCCTGTATCATCGGGTCATCCTGAGCTTCCTCTATGCCCATACAGAAAATCAGATTTCCTCCATCCGTAACATCTTCCCAGTTTTCCTTCACAGGACCGCAGTCTGCCGCTTCCTGGGGATTCCAGTTCTCAAAAAACAGCCGTACTGCCCGGGCCATTTCTCCCTCTACCCCATGCAAAAGCTCCAGATGGCGTTTTCTGGCTGCCTGAAAACATTCCTGAATCCGCGTTCCGCTTCCCTGTGCATCAATCCCCAGAAAATATTTGGAGTTATCGCAGAGAAAGTTGGCCGAAACTCCGGAGGAACGGGTCACCATCTCCGGTACGGTCCGAAAGTCCGGGACAATGACCATCTTCTTTCCCCGTTCTTTCTCCTGCTTCAGAGAGATTATTCCTGTAATCCTTCCCTCCCGAGACAAATTAATTCCATAGGAAACCTTTGCCTGGCACCATCCTTCCCGGGAAACCTTCCCCTGGGCTGCCAGGTTCTCGTAATGCCGGACCAATGCCTGCAGAATCATCGCATCACCTCACAATCCCTCAAATCCAGTATCCCTCGCTTCAGCACCGCGCGGAAGAACATGGGCTGAATGTCTTCCGGGTTCCGGTAGTCCAGATCATACAGCATGAGTCCCAAGTCCTTTTCCTCCACATCCTCGTAGGCTGTGGGAATCTTTTCCTCCTCCCACAAACAGAAATGAGCCGGAAATTCCCTGCAGCCGAAGTAGGGCATGTGAAAGCATTCTCCCCGTCTCAGCCGCCGCATGATAATATCCTTGAATTTTCCCGGGTTGTCCGTAGCATTTGCCCGCTCCGTCATTTCAAAATGGGCGTCAATTACGTATTCTACATCGCACAGCAGCATGGAAGCTCTCTGGACAATCTCCTCCTTGCTGCTTATGTATAGAGGTTTTTCGCCTCCGTTGTAGGCCTGAAGCACACTGCTGGCCAAGACCTTGCTTTTTACCTCATTTCGCCTGACACTGGTAAATTGAATGGGTTTCCTCACGTAAATTTTGTCCACCACCCACTTAAGGCCCGGATGCCAGTAAATCGCATCCAGAATCCCTCTGGCCGCTGACGGCGTCATTACATCGTAGGAGCACCGTTCTACCTTAAGTTCCGGACGGCTAAAAAGGGCGAAATCCCCCCATACTTTCATCTTGACTCCCATTCCCATGTCATCGCCTCCCTCCCATTTCTCATTCCAAAACCTCACCTTCTTTATAGCACGCCGCAATGTAATCCCGGGGCTGATAATAAAAATCCGTATTGTAATCGGAAATGTGGGCGTCAATCCAGGAATGATACACTTCCCAAATCCCGTCCACAATCTCCTCGTCCTCAAAGGAATCTTCAATCAGCCGTTCATAGACCTCACCAATGTCCCAGTAATCCGGGACTCTATATCGGCATTCTCCTACGTTGTCAAAGCTGCCCTCCGTAATACCGCTTTCCTCCATAAACTCCGCCGCCACCTTCTCAATGGGCTCACAGTGGAATACATCCGCATACTCATAAATCCTCCCAATCCGCTCCTTCCCCAGGAAATCCGCAACTTCTTTTCTGGTTCGTTTGCTCTTTCTGCCGATGTATTCAACCAGGCTGCAGGTGAAAAACAAATTGTTGTTATTTTTTGTTGCCATAGACGACCTCACTTCCTATAAATGTCAATGTATCAAGAGCAGATATGGTGTGAAAACTAATCTGATGCGTAGGATATCTGAATTTTGCCAGCTCCCAAAACGCCGCTCGTGATATTTTTCCATCCATATAGTTTTGAATATAGTTATAAATTGTATCATCTGCCATAGGGCCCTCTACAATGTCATAGGTATGTGACTTTCCTTGTCTGCAGCTAATGATAAAATCCAGCCACCCCTCTGTCATTTCAGGAAATTCTAGATAGTTCAAATCAGAGTTTGGAGTATAATGATAAGCATTCAGGTATCCCTGCTGTCCATAACGAGAGGCCCATCGCTCCGCCTGATTTTTCTATTTCGTGCAATAAAACCCGAAATAGAAAACCTCGTTAAACTGAGCTTTCCTAATTTCAGGATATTTCACAATTTCTTTGCTTCCATGATATAGAATCATTAATCCCCCCTTTTTTATTATTTTAAGCATTTTATATAATATTTCCTTTGTTCTTTTCTCTATTTTGTTTATATTAACACTATATCATACCTGAATGTAAAATGCAACAAATTTTTGCTTTATGTTATATAAACATAAATTGAAATTAATTATGATAATTATCTATTTATGCTGAAATTTTATTAATTTTCTGCTATACTATGTATCGAAGTCAGGTACAGCCTGTGGATTGAAATAATTTTTGTTTCTATAACACAAATTGCAGCGGCGTCAAAGAATTCCCATTCTTGACGCCGCTGCCGTACTCCTCTCTCTTTTTCTCTCTCCCCACTCACCCAAACAAAGCCATCCCCGATTCAATCCCCAAATTCAGTCCCATTTCATCCGAATACTGGTCTTCATTTTCCAATTCGTAGAAATCTTCCATATCCCCGGAAACCGGACGCACCATCCCTGCGCCATATAAATTCTTAAAATCCTGGTCGTAGACCTGGATACAATATTGCTGGGCTCTGCGCATGACAGCTTTCGTATAACCGCCGTTTTGCATTTGCCAGAGAAGCTGCTTTGCTTCCTCCTCCCTTTTTACCAGAATAGTTTTTGTCTGTTCCTGAATCAGGCGGAACTCCTTTCCAACCTGGGCGAACCGGAAAACCCGTTTGGAAAACGCTTCCATAATCCGTTTTTTATCAAGGGAAGTTCCCCGGGCATGGTACAGGCGCTTAAAGTATTCCTCTACACAGTTTAAGTCCGAAACGTCCCACCCTTCCGCCAGAAGGTTCTTGGCCACATCCATCTGCTGCCTCTGTCCCGGAATTATTTCCTTTTCCCCAAACTGGAAAAGATACACGCTGCTCTCGTCCGCAAGTCTCTTTCCCTCCCGGTTGCAGCGTCCCGCCGCCTGAATTACGGAGTCGATTCCGGCCAGCTGGCGGTAGACGGTCTGAAAATCCAAATCCACTCCCGCCTCCACCAGGCTGGTGGAAATCACAACACACTTTTCGCCGTTTCGCAGCCGATCTCTGATGGTTTCCAGAATACGCCTCCTGTGTTTCGGGTACATCGTCGTAGATAAATGATAAACCCCATCGCCCTTTAAGCTTTGATAAAGGGACTGGGCTCTTTTCCTGGTGTTCACAACGCAAAGCGCCTGCCACTCTTCTGAAAGCCTGGCCTGCAGCTCCTCCTCCGTCACATTTCCAATATTCCGGAATTTCACTCTCTCGAAAAATCGGAACTGCTCTTCCATTCTCGGACACAGTTCCCGAATATTAGCCCCATCCCGGAACAAGAATGTGAGCGCAGGCTGAGTAGCCGTACAAAGCACGATGCTGCACCCATAATTCTGGACCAGCTCCTCCATCATAGCCAGACACGGCTTCAAATAATCCAGCGGCAGCATCTGCGCCTCATCCAAAATAATCACGCTGTTGGCAATATTGTGCAGTTTCCGGCACCGGGAAGATTTATTGGAAAAGAGGGATTCAAAGAACTGTACATTGGTTGTCACCACCACCGGCTTGTCCCAGTTTTCCGAGGCCAGCTGCATGGATTTTAATTCTTCCGAGCTTTCATAATCCACATTGCAGTGATTCTCCAGCACATTTTCCTCTCCCAGGATCCGGCGGAATACATCTGCATTCTGCTCGATAATACTGGTATATGGAATGACATCAATCACCCGATCCAAATGGCGGGCCACTCCATGTCTCAGAGCAAAAGCCAAAGAAGCAATGGTCTTTCCGCCTCCCGTGGGAACCGTCAGGCGAAATATTCCCTTCTCTGCCGTTCCGCACTCCAGACAATTCCTTAAAATCTCCGTTCTTCTTCCATTAACGGTATCAATCGTTTCATTTTTCAGCCAGCCTTCAACATAACGCTCCAGCCGCTCCAGGAGCACCTCCATAGAGTCTCCCGCCAAACGCTCGGACTGACCGCTTTTCATGAAATTTTCCGTGTCCAGAAAATCCGCATCCACCAGGCAGGAGTACAGCATACGGATCAATACGCTCAATGAAAAGTCCACATTCCTGACCGTTTTCGGATCAAAGGGTACTGACTTTATCTCCGGTATTTCAATTTCTCTCTGATAAGCCGAAAAGTCGGGGATTCGTTTTCTCTTCCTTCCCTCTAATGTGGGAGCGCTTCCCGTATCCTGCGTACCGCCTGTATCCGGCAGCCCGGCGTGATGGCCTGCAATGCAGTAGCTTAAAAACCCGTACAAGCCGCCTTTCTGCCAGCAAACCTTTGCCCCGGCAGTGGCGTGATCCACCATGGCCATGCTGTTTTCCCGGATTTTCTTCTGGAAATCATCGGAATATTTTCCAATATCGTGAAGCAGCCCGCAGCAGTACCCCCAATCCCCCTTCCCAAACCGGCTGGCAAACGCTTCTGCCAGCCGCGCGGTTCCCTCCAGATGTGCCTTCAGCGTCTGGACCCTTTCCTTATCAGAATGCGCGATGTATTCCATTGATCACCTCTTAGCGGCAGACACGCCCTTCCGAATGTCCGCAGCTCATATAATGCTCATAGTACGCAGCCAAGTCATCTCCATAAACGTTCACAAGGTCCGGATTATTTTCCCGATAAACCGAAACGTTAAAGGATTCAGAAGCTGTCCGCCCTTCCTTCATCCCCGAAGTCAGGAAATGGTTCAAAAGCTGCTCCTCATCATAGCCATAAGTCTCATACAAATCAGCGTTGTGATCCGCATAATACCTTGCGTCAAAGACCATGGAAATATTCTCCGGTATTGTTTGCGCCGGAGCCGGGGCGTCTGCCTGCGCTGCGGCGGTATTGCTGTCGTAAGGGCAAACGCCGTTCGTATGTAAATGAGCCGGATGCCCGCCGCAATGGTAATGATAACTTCCCAAACCACTCTTGTTCTTGTTGTCCCGATGGCCCCCATTGCTGTCCGTGCGGCCGCTGTGTGCCTCAGCCACAATCGTGGCCGGAACGACAGGCAATACCTGAGGCACACATAAAGCAAATGTGAGGGATGCCATCCATACTGCTGCTTTTCTTTTTCTCATTTTCGTCCTCTCCTTGTACAACACCATTTTACGGACACCATAAGCTGATAACATTTTTTGCGTCCGTATATATTATATCTCCACAGCGTCTTCAGGCCAAGTCTCTGATACATTATTTTGCAATGCCCAATTATCTTCCTCTCTCCAATTTTACGCAGACTTCGCAGTGTTTCGTCATCCCAAACATATCCACCCCCACGCCTTTCACTGCCCGGTATCCAAGACGCTTCATAAACTTCAAATCCCTGGCCAGGGTTTCCGGATTACAGGAAATATAAATCACCTTCCCGGCGCCGGTCTTCGCCACCGCCCTCATAAATTCCTCGGTGCTCCCGCTCCTGGGCGGATCCATCAAAACCACATCCACCTTATCCCCGGAGGCCGCCATCTCCGTCAGAAAATGGCCGGCGTCATTGCAGTAAAACCGCGCGTTTTTCATCTGGTTCAGCTTAGCATTGTGAATGGCGTCCCGCACCGCGTCCGGATTCAGTTCTACCCCGATGACCCTGCCGGCGTTCCCGGCCGCAATGAGACCGATGGTGCCGATGCCGCAATAGGCGTCCACCACGGTTTCCGTTCCCGTCAGCCCGGCATACTCCATAGCCTTCCCGTAAAGCACCTCCGTCTGGACGGGATTGACCTGGTAAAAGGATTTGGAAGAAATGCGGAACCGGCAGCCGCAGAGCACATCTTCAATGTACCCCTTTCCGTAGAGCACATGTTCCTTGTCTCCCAAAACCATACTGGTTCCCCTTCCATTAATGTTCTGAACCACAGTGGTAATCTCCGGATGGGCCTCTCTCAAAGCCTTTACAAAATTGTTTTTAGACGGAAATACCGGAGAGGCTGTTACCAGCACTACCATAATCTCTCCTGTGGCAAAAGCCCGGCGGACCAGCACATGGCGCATAAGCCCAAATTGGGTGTCCTCATCGTAAACCCGGATTTTAAAGGATTTTAGAAGTCCCCGGACCGTGCCGATAATCTCATCGGCCTTTTCATCTTCAATGAGGCACTGTTCCACATGGACCACCTTGTGGGTGCTCTCCTGGTAAATCCCGGAAATAATATTTCCTTTCCGATCCCGGTCAAACACGGCGTGAACCTTATTACGGTAATGAAAGGGGTCCTTCATCCCCAGAATCCCCTCCACCGGACAAAGCCCCTTCAACAGCTTTTTCAGTTCCTCCTTCTTCCATGCCAACTGTTCTTCATAACTCATCCCCAGAAGCTGGCAGCCCCCGCAGCGGCCAAAAACGGGACACATAGACCGGTTCTGTCCCGGCTTTTGCTTTTCTCTGTTGCTTCCCTCTTTCATAGGCGCTTTCATCTTCCTTTCTCATCTTCATCAAAACCTATCGACATTTTATCATAGATTGGCTATAATGTGAAACGAAACCATTCGGAACGGCGTGGACAGCGAAGCAAAGGAGGACCTCAGACATTATGGAGCAAACGGCGCACTACTACATCAACCCCATCGTCTATGATGGACGCCCCTCACAGGAAGAAGGACGTCTTTCCAAGGAAATCCGGGTCTATGACCTGCTGGACTCCCTCCACATTCCCTATAAGCGGGTGGACCATGACGCCCTTCCCACCATCGAAGCCTGCCATGAGGTGGACCTCCTGCTGGATATTGACATCTGCAAGAATCTTTTTCTCTGCAATACGCAGAAAACCGCCTTCTACTTGCTGATGATGCCAGGCTGGAAGAAATTTAAAACCGCAGTTCTCTCCAGGCAGATTGGAAGCGCCCGCCTCTCCTTCGCCAGTCCTGAATATATGGAACAGCTTCTGGACATTACCCCCGGCTCTGTCAGCGTTCTGGGCCTGATGAACGACCATGAGAATCGGGTACGGCTGCTCATCGACCGGGATGTACTGGAAAACCACGAATTTCTCGGCTGCCACCCCTGCATCAACACCTCCAGCCTGAAGCTTAGGACCCGGGATTTGCTGGAAACCATTCTCCCGGCCATCCATCACCAATATACGGTTGTAGACCTCCCAAATGAGTAGGGCGCCGCGGACCGCAGGAAGTTCTCGGCAGTCCTTTGAGAGGCGCACGCGCAAAAAAGCCGCTGTCCGCAGTATCGTCTCTGCGGCCAGCGGCCTTTTATTGTTACGTTTGCAGGGTAACTTTCAGGTTCTATTTCGCGTAGTCCGTCACCCGTGATTCACGGATCACATTGACCTTGATCTGTCCCGGATACTCCAGCTCCTCCTCAATCCGCTTGGAAATCTCTCTGGCTAAGAGCACCATGCTGTCGTCGCTGATCTGTTCCGGAATTACCATAATCCGAACTTCCCGTCCTGCCTGGATGGCATAGGATTTATCCACACCTTTGAAGGAATTGGTGATATCCTCCAGCTGTTTCAATCTGTTTGTATATGTTTCCAATGTTTCACGCCTTGCACCAGGTCTGGCGGCGGAAATCGTGTCCGCGGCCTGAACGATGCAGGAAATCAAACTGGTTGGTTCAACGTCGCCATGATGGGATTCTACCGCATTGATTACCGTAGCGGACTCCTTGTACTTCTTACAGAGTTCCGCTCCCAGCTGTACGTGGGTTCCTTCCATATCATGGTCAACGGATTTGCCGATGTCATGAAGCAGTCCCGCCCTCTTTGCCAGACGCACATCAAGTCCCAGCTCCGATGCCAGCAGTCCTGACAACTGAGCAACCTCAATGGAATGCTTCAATGCGTTCTGTCCATAGCTTGTTCTGAACTTCATCTTGCCAAGTAACTTAATCAGTTCCGGATGAATGCCGTGGATTCCAACTTCCAGGCAGGCAGCCTCGCCTTCCTCCCGCATGTTGTTCTCCACTTCTTTCTGCGCTTTCTCTACCATTTCTTCGATTCTGGCCGGATGAATTCTTCCGTCCACAATCAAACGTTCCAATGCAACTCTGGCAACCTCCCTGCGAATGGGATCAAATCCGGAAAGCACTACTGCTTCCGGCGTATCGTCGATAATCAGTTCCACGCCCGTGAGCGTCTCCAAAGTCCGTATGTTCCGTCCCTCACGGCCGATAATCCGGCCTTTCATCTCATCGTTGGGAAGCTGTACAACGGAAACCGTTGTCTCAGCCACATGATCCGCCGCACAGCGCTGAATGGCTGTCACAACCAGATCTCTTGCCTTCTTGTCCGCCTCTTCCTTTGCCTTATTCTCAAGTTCCTTAATTAATTTTGCCGTGTCATGTTTTACATCTTCTTCAACAGATTTTAACAGATATTCCTTTGCCTGTTCGGAGGTCAAACCGGATATACGTTCCAGTT
>OLVT01000981.1_pt1 | contig 27695 bp, 26 predicted proteins | sample 1673241 | NCBI WGS metagenome assembly OLVT01 (sample SAMEA3178936, study PRJEB25190) | human gut metagenome | biome: human gut; feature: human-associated habitat; material: faeces | place: Austria | collected 2013 | reverse complement strand
CACATCCTACGAATACTTCTCCCGCATTCGGAACATCATTCAGACCAAGGATCTCAACCGGCTGGGACGGACCTGCTTCTTTCACACGTCTTCCCTTGTCATCCATCATCGCTCTTACACGACCATGAGCGCTTCCTGCTGCGATCGCATCTCCTACGTGGAGTGTACCTTTCTGTACAAGAACAGTTGCAACAGATCCCTTACCTTTATCAAGCTCAGCCTCGATCACAAGACCACGTGCGGCACGGTTCGGGTTCGCTTTCAGTTCCATAACCTCTGCTGTCAGAAGGATCATCTCAAGAAGATCCTGGATTCCTTCATGTGTATGCGCTGATACCGGAACAAAGATTGTGCTTCCGCCCCAGTCTTCCGGAATCAGTTCGTATTCTGTCAGTTCCTGTTTTACACGTTCAACATTCGCACTTGGCTTATCGATCTTGTTGATCGCAACAATAATCTCAATTCCTGCTGCTTTCGCATGGTTGATCGCCTCAATTGTCTGTGGCATAACACCGTCATCCGCAGCAACTACAAGGATTGCGATATCTGTAGAGTTTGCTCCACGCATACGCATTGCAGTAAATGCCTCATGTCCCGGTGTGTCGAGGAATGTGATCTTTTCTCCGTTAATCTCAACAACAGATGCACCGATGTGCTGTGTGATACCACCGGCCTCACGACCTGTTACATTACTGTTACGGATTGCATCCAGAAGAGATGTCTTACCATGGTCAACATGACCCATAACACATACAACCGGTGGGCGTTTTACCATAAGGCTTTCGTCTTCTTCATCCTCTTTCAGAAGTTCTTCGATTACATCTACAACTTCTTCTTTCTCACAGAGAACATCGAATTCCATCGCGATCTCTTCTGCTGTCTCATAATCAACTTCCTGGTTTACAGTTACGATCTTGCCCTGCATGAAAAGCTTCTTAACAATAACAGAAGGAACGATCTTCATCTTATCAGCAAGCTCTTTAATTGTAAGAACTTCTGGAATCACGATCTGTTTGATCTGCTCTTCCTGCTTCTCTTCCTTCACCTGTGGCTTCTTCACTTCCACTGCCGGTTTCTGCTTCTTGCCTTTTCTTCCTTTTCCTTCGAAAGCTTCGTCTCTGTATTCTTTTTTCTTATTGTCTCTTTCTTTGTCTTTCGCTTTGTTTCTCTGTGTCTTCTGCTGTTCTACGATCGGTGTAGCGTCACTTCTGTCGTTTCTGCGATTGTCATTTCTTCTGTCAGAGCGCTGTCCCTGTCCGCGTCCGTCTCTTCCATCACGGTTGTCGCGTCCCTGGAATCCGTCACGTCCTCCTCTGTCAGAGCGCTGTCCGCGTCCGTCTCTGTCCTGACGTGGTCCTCTGTTTTCGCCTCTGTTCTCGCCATTAGAACGTCTGTCTCCAAATGGTTTCTGTCCCGGTCTGTCAGAGCGTACCTGTCTTCCCTCACCGCTCGGACGTCCTGTTCTTTCTGTTCTTGATCCCTGCGGTCTCTCAGAACGTGCTCCGTTCTGTGCCGGACGTGCCGGTCTGTCCTCTGCTGCACGAACCGGTCTTTCGCTTCTTGCTGCCGGTTTCTCTGTGCGAGCCGGTTTTCCTTCACCGTTCGGACGGCTCTGTCCTGCTGCCGGGCGTTTTCCATCACCGTTTGGACGACCCTGGTTCTGTCCCTGACGTCCCTGTCCCGGACGTTTTCCCTGCAGTCTGCTGCTGTTCTTTGAATTCTGTGGGCGAACTACAAATGCAAGATTTTTCTTCTTTGGAGCACCCTCTTTTTCTGTTGTTTTATCTGCAGCCATCTCAGCATCTTTGCCAGCTGCTTCTCTTCTAATATCTTCTGCCACGTTATCCTCCCTGGTGTTTAAACTCTTTTTATTTTCATTCTGCATCTTCTCATCTGCCATATAAATCTACCTCCTTCAAGCAATCAACGGGGAACCTTTGTCTTCTACTCCCATTCATCAGGTACGGGATTTCAGTTCTTTTAATATTCCTTTTGCAAATCCTTCGTCTAATATCGCCAGAGATGCACGGAATTGTTTTCCCATCGCATGCCCCAAGGTATCTTTATCTCCGTAAACTATCATTGGAACTTTATAAAATTTACACATATCACGGAATTTTTTCTTTGTATTATCTGAAGCGTCTTCTGCAACAACTACAAGGCTTGCTCTTCCGGACTTTGTCTGTCCTTCTGTCATAAATTCACCGCTTGCGCAGCGCCCCGCTTTCGTTGCCAGACTGATCAGAGACAGTACTTTATCTCTAGCCAATCTCATCCATCTCCTTTTCCAGCCGTTCATATACTTCCTGCGGTATTGCCTGCTTAAAGGAACGCTCCAGTCCTCTGTTCTTCACAGCCTGCTCAAAACATGCCTTCTGCGGACAGAGATACGCTCCACGTCCGTTTTTCTTTCCGGTTGTGTCAATGACAAATTCTTCTTCCTCTGTTCTGAGGATCCGAATCAGTTCCTTCTTTGGTTTCATCTCGCCGCAGCCTACACATTTACGCATAGGTACTTTCTTCTTTACTGCCAAACAATTCACTCCCTCAGATCTTACTCTTCGTCTGTCTCAACGAATTCAATCTCATCTGCTCCGTCTTCATCAGCTGCATCTGCCGGAACATCATCGTACTCTTCTTCCTCTTCTCCGACTGTATAGCCTTCTTCTCCGACCATACCCATCTGCTCCATGTAGTTCTCCGGAAGATCTCCACACTCAATTGCCTGTGTCTCACTCTTGATATCGATCTTGTATCCTGTCAGACGGGCTGCAAGTCTTGCATTCTGGCCTTCTTTACCGATTGCAAGTGAAAGCTGATAATCAGGAACAATAACTCCTGCAATCTTCTCATCCGGATCAGCCATAACAGAAATAACCTTCGCCGGGCTGAGTGCATTCTCAATCAGAAGTGCCGGATTCTCATCCCAGTTAATGATATCAATCTTCTCACCACGAAGCTCTTTTACGACTGCATTTACTCTTGCACCGTTCATACCAACACAAGCTCCGACCGGATCAACATTCGGATCGTTAGACCATACAGCCATCTTTGTACGGGAACCAGCCTCACGGGCAATGCTCTTGATCTCAACTGTTCCGTCCTTTACCTCTGCAACCTCTGATTCAAACAGACGTTTTACAAGTTCCGGATGTGTACGGGATACAAGGATCTTTGGTCCCTTTGGTGTATTCTTAACTTCTACGATATAAAGCTTAATACGCTCTGTCGGCTCGAAATGCTCTCCTTTCACCTGTTCGTTCTCTGTAAGGATTGCATCTGCTTTTCCAAGATTCACACTGATATTCTTGCCAATATAACGCTGTACGATACCTGTTACGATATCCTTCTCTTTCTCGAAATACTGATCAAATACTGCCTTGCGCTCTTCTTCTCTGATCTTCTGAAGAATCAGGTTCTTTGCATTCTGTGTTGCAATACGTCCGAATTCCTTGGAATGAAGCTCAACCTGTGCGATATCTCCGATATGAAGTGCCGGATTGATCTTCTCTGCATCCTCAAGACTGATCTCGATTGCAGGATCAAATACTTCTTCAACAACTTCTCTCTCTGCGTATACAGAGTAGTCACATGTGTTGCGGTCCATAACGATCTTAATATTATCGGATGTTCCGAAATGGTTCTTACATGCACTTAAAAGTGAATTCTCAATGGCCTCCAACATGACATCCTTGCTGATGTTCTTCTCTTTTTCAAGAATATCCAATGCTTCGAGTAATTCTGTGTTCATTTTTCTTTCCTCCTAAATTAAAAATCCAAAGCCTGACGGATCAAAGCGATTTCTTTTCTGTCAAATGTCTGCTCTGTCTCATCTTCGTATGTGATGGTCACTGTATTCTCATCATAACTCTTTAAAATTCCGACGAACTCTTTCTGTCGGTCGATTGCACGGTATGTGCGGATCTCTACTTCTTCTCCAAGATTTCTCTTAAAATCCTTCTCTTTCTTAAGTGGTCTTCCAAGTCCCGGAGAACTTACTTCAAAGATATAGGAGTCTTCAATATAATCCTTCTCATCAAGGATATCGGAGAATCTCCTGCTGACTGCCTCACAGTCATCCACGGCAATTCCGCCTGGTTTGTCAATATACGCGCGAAGGTACCAGGTACCTCCTTCTTTCACATATTCTACATCTACCAGCTCAAACCCGAGTTCCTCTACGATAGGCTCGAGAAGTGCTTCTGTCTGCTGTTCATAATCTTCTCTTCTGGACACGCTGCGTCAAACTCCTTTTCTTCTATAATATAGTTTGTGATCTGATTCATAAGGAATTCTCCATATCACCAAAGAAGAGTGAACTTTCGTCCACTCTTCTGCCAATTCCTTATGTAACTATATTTACTCTAGCACTTTTCTTTGAGGAAATCAAGGGGTTTTTGCACATTTTCTTACAATACCTTAGAAATCCCCCTTAACTTTCTCTTTCTTCACCGTCTCCGCTTCCGGCAAGACTTCTAGCGGCTTTTGGTTCCTGTTCCATCCCGTTTCGCCAGTTTCAGGCGGTTCAGTGAAACTGTCTTTTCTCCATAAGTAATCTTCGTCTCTGTTCCTTCTTCAAAAAGATAAACTTCTTCTAATTCATCCTTCTTCTGAAGCTTAATTCCTCTGACACCGACAGCTGCTTTTTTCTTCTCCGGAACATCCGCAGATAAAAACCTCAGGAAATATCCGTTCTTCGTCTGAAGGACAACATTCTGCTGTTCCGTCACAACCTTCACTGCGACAAGTCTGTCTTCTTCCTGCAGCTTTGTTGCCGCGATCGTGCGCTTGGATACCTGGAACTCACTTCCATCCACACGCTTGATCATTCCCTGTGCTGTTGCAAACAATAATTTTGAATAACGCATCTGCTCTTCTTCACAGATCATAACAATCTGTTCTTCACTGCTTGAATAATTACTTACATTATCAATCGGAATCCCTTTGTCTCTGAACTTTCCATGTGGAAGATCAAGCACCTTCACCTGATGCATCTTGCCTTCATCTGTAAACAGACAGAGTTTTCCAATGTTCATACAATGCACAATGTATTTATTCTCTTTGTCTGCAGCTTCTTTATTCCTCTCATAGACTCCGGTATCCACTGTCTTCGCGTAACCAAAGCGATCCATCAGAAAGACGACCTGCTGCTCTTCAATCTTCTTCTCTTCAAAAACAGCTTCTTCTGCATTCTCCACAACGGTACGACGCTTTCTTCCGAATTCTTTTTTATAACTGTCAAGCTCTTCCATGATCACGCCTGCCATGGAATCATAGTTATTTAAAATATCTTCATAACGGGCAATATTTTCTAATGTCTTCTCATGCTCTTTCTGAAGTGCTTCAATCTCCAGACCGATCAGACGATAAAGACGCATCTCCAGAATTGCCGTTGCCTGACGTTCTGTAAAACGGAGCATTGCCGCCATCTTTTTGGAAATCGCAGACTTGAACTTAATGTTTTCCGTCTCACCGTTTACCAGACAGGCACGCGCATCTTTTACAGATTTACTTCCTCGTAAAATCTCAATGATCAGGTCGATCACATCACATGCTTTGATCAGACCTTCCTGAACTTCACTCTTCTCCCGCTCTTTGCCAAGCAAAGTTGTATATTTCCTCGTTGCAAGTTCAAACTGGAAATCCACATGATGTTCTATGATCTGTTTCAGACTTAAAGTCTCCGGTCTGCCATTCGCAACCGCCAGCATATTTACGCCAAATGTATCTTCCAGACGTGTCTTCTTATAAAGCATGTTCTTCAGATTCTCAACATCCGCACCACGCTTCAATTCGATCACGATACGGATTCCTTCTTTTGAAGACTGGTTTGAAATATCAACGATATCTGTCGTCTTCTTGGATTCCACAAGATTGCAGACATCGTTTAAGAACTTTCCGATTCCGGCTCCGATCATCGTGTATGGGATCTCTGTGATCACAAGCTGCTTCTTGCCGCCTTTTAATTCTTCCACTTCCACTTTTCCACGCAGCTTGATCTTCCCCTGTCCGCTCTCATAGATTGCCGGAAGATCATCCTTATTGACCACAATTCCTCCGGTCGGGAAATCCGGTCCTTTGATATATTTCATCAGCTGCTTTGTAGTGATCTTGTCATTCTTCATATATGCTTTGACCGCATCGACCACTTCGCAGAGATTATGTGTCGGGATACTTGTCGCCATACCGACTGCAATTCCTTCCGCACCATTGATCAGAAGGTTCGGCACACGCATCGGAAGCACAAGCGGTTCCTTCTCCGTCTCATCAAAGTTCGGACCAAAATCAATAACATTCTTATCCAGATCGGCCAGACATACTTCCTGCGTGAACTTCGTAAGGCGCGCCTCTGTATAACGCATCGCGGCAGCTCCGTCTCCCTCAATGGATCCAAAGTTACCGTGCCCGTCAACAAGAACCTGTCCCTTCTTGAAGTCCTGCGCCATTACTACAAGAGAATCGTAGATGGAACTGTCTCCATGCGGATGGTATTTACCCATCGTATCTCCGACGATACGTGCACTCTTACGATAAGGCTTATCATAACGGATACCAAGCTCGTACATATCATAAAGTGTACGACGCTGAACCGGCTTGAGACCATCACGGACATCCGGAAGTGCTCTGGCGATAATAACACTCATCGCATAATCAATATAAGATTTCTTCATAAGATCAGAATATTCTGTCCTTATGATCTGTGATTCATTACTCATTCTTCTTCTCCTTAGATATCCAGTTCTGCCTCTGTCGCATTTTCATAGATAAAATTACGACGCGGCGGTACTTCAGTTCCCATCAGCATCTCCGTTACACTCGAAGCCATTCGGGCATCCTCAATCTCTACTCGTTTCAACATACGTCTCTCCGGATCCAGTGTTGTCTCCCAGAGCTGCTCCGCATCCATCTCTCCAAGACCTTTGTAACGCTGAAGTGTGAACGGACCTGTATGTGTCTTTCTATAACGTTCCAGTGCCTTATCATCATACAGATACTCTTCTTCTCCACTCTTTGGCATCGCCTTATAAAGTGGCGGCATCGCAATATACACATGTCCTTCAAAAATAAGCTCCGGCATAAAGCGATAGAATAAGGTGAGCAATAAGGTAGAAATATGTGCACCATCGACATCGGCATCGGCCATGATGATGATCTTATCATATCTCAACTTTGTAATATCAAAGTCATTTCCGTATCCTTCAGAAAATCCGCAGCCAAATGCATTGATCATCGTCTTGATCTCTGCATTGGCAAGCACCTTATCAATACTTGCTTTCTCAACATTTAAGATCTTACCACGAATCGGAAGAATTGCCTGATAATTTCTGTTTCTCGCTGTCTTCGCAGAACCGCCGGCGGAATCTCCCTCGACGATAAAGATCTCGCACTTCTTCGGATCTCTGCTCTCACAGTTTGCCAGCTTTCCGTTACTGTCAAAAGAATACTTCTGCTTTGTCAGAAGATTGGTCTTTGCCTTCTCTTCTGTCTTGCGGATCTTCGCAGCTTTCTCCGCACTGGAAAGAACTGTCTTAAGTGTATCCAGATTTCGATCGAAGAAACGAACAATCTCTTCTCCTGTTACCTTGCTGACTGCTTTCGCCGCATCCGGGTTATCCAACTTTGTCTTCGTCTGCCCCTCAAATCTCGGATCCGGGTGCTTAATGGATACAATTGCAGTCATTCCGTTACGGATATCTGCACCGGTAAAATTCGCATCCTTTTCTTTCAGGATTCCTATCTCTCTCGCATACTGGTTCATGACAGTTGTAAAGGTTGTCTTAAATCCTGTCAGATGTGTTCCGCCCTCTGCATTATAAATATTATTACAAAATCCAAGTACATTCTCATGAAACTCATTCACATACTGCAGTGTTACCTCTACTTCAATCCCGTCTGCTTCCCCTTTAAAATAAACCGGGTCATGAAGTACTTCTTTCTTACGGTTCAGATCCTGGATAAATCCAATGATTCCTTCCGGTTCATGATAAACGATGTGCTCAACACTTCCATCTCTCTTATCATCAAACACGATCGTCAGATTCGGATTCAGATACGCAGTCTCATGCAGACGGCTCTTAACCTCTTCCGCTTTGAACTTCGTCTTCTCAAAGATCGTATCATCCGGCAGAAAATTTACCGTTGTTCCCGTCTTTCTCGTCTTTCCGATCTTAGGAAGAAGTCCATCTTCCAGTTCGATCACCGGGATTCCTCTCTCGTACCGGTCATGATGAACAAATCCATCCCTGCTGATCTTCACATCCATATAAGTAGAAAGAGCATTTACAACAGAGGAACCTACTCCGTGAAGTCCACCACTTGTCTTATATGCAGAATCATCAAACTTACCACCTGCATGGAGTGTCGTATAAACCAGACGAGCCGCAGATACACCCTTCTGATGCATATCAACCGGAACTCCACGACCGTTATCTGAAACGGTTGCAGATCCGTCTTTTTCCAATGTCACCTGGATCTCACTGCAGAATCCTGCCAGGTGCTCATCTACTGCATTGTCCACGATCTCATAGATCAGATGATTCAGTCCTTTTGTAGAAACACTTCCTATGTACATTCCCGGGCGTTTCCGTACTGCCTCAAGACCTTCCAATACCGCGATACTCCCTGCATCGTATGTATTATTTCCCGCCATTACTCTTTCTCCTTCTTTCTCGAACTCAAACTGTTCTATACAGTCAATCAACAAATATGATATCATTTAACCATCTGATTTTCAACTTCTTTTTCGCTCATATGTTCTGTCAACCTTCTTCTGACAAAAGAGGACTGTAACTGTCCGACAACCGTTTATTCTGTAACTACCCGCTTTAATGTCCGTTCCAGTACCTCCATTGCATTCTTCATCTCTTCCACCGTATTTGTCTGCGCCCCTGCTTCGATCAACAGAGACTTTGGCAGCAGATGGAGATTATAACGGTAAGCTTTCAGATAAATATGCCTTGCAAATCCCGGGTAATACTGTTCCGATGCAATCTGCATCTGCAAAGAGAACGCCAGGTTATCCTGGATATATGGATTATATAGATAGGCAATATCGCCATTTGTCCGTGTCCTGCTCAATCCATTAAAATACATAATCTTCGCAGTCGGTTTTCCATTCACTTCCGTTACCAGATGTGTGTCCGCATTTACACCGTCTCTGTGAAGATCGATCGCAACTTCAATCGTCGGATTCGCTTCCAGAACCGGCCGTACTGCACTTTCTGCATTCTCATATGCCCTGCTGCGGTCAAGCTTCCCATTAATAATATCATACACTCCGCTGTCATGAAGCGTCTCAATCCCATCCGCATTTAATAACTGCGTCAGATATTCCCCAATCCCAACGATGCTTGTAGATGGATCACCCGGTATGGAGTCGGCAAATTCTTCCTGTGAATGCGTATGAAAGATCAAAATTTTCGGACCTCCTGTACTTTGATCTATCTTCATACTCCGGTTTAAAAGATCATCCACATTAAGCTGCTCCGGTCCGATCATTGTAGAACTGTCTATTGTATAAAGATTGCTTGTCAGATATTCAAAATCACGCAGCCGCTCAATAGAAAGATCCATTCCCGGAACCGGCTGTTCTACAGCACTTTCCTGAGTTTCCGGCTCTGCTCCGACCAGTTTTCCCTCTTCATCTACCGCATGTTCATCATTTGCCTGACACTGAAGAATCCATGCGATCGTCTCCTCATCTTCCAATACTTCCGCCGGTTCTTCCTTTCCCCTTTTTTCTGTCTGATCTTCCAGATATCCTGCCAACGGCATCCACACATGAAGTGGGAGCCAGAAGATCTCTTCCCTTTCTAATTCCTGTTCTTTCTGATAAGAAAAAAGCGGAAGGTACAATTTCTGCGCATAAGTCTGACTTTCTTCTAATAAAAATGTTCTCCCCTCTTCCAATGACCGGCCCATCCCAATTCCTAACGGAATACCTGACAGAACCAGAATCACCCCATACCATTTCATACGTCGGATTGTTTTTTTCTTATACACACGCATTGCAGAGTCCTTCCGCTCATTTCTATCATTCTATTCACTTTCTCCTGCATTTATATCAGAAAAAAGAAGATTCAAGGACGCTGCTATCGTATGACTGATCTGATGAACCATTTCATCCACATCCTTTGGTGTCACAAACATTCCATTTAAATGTGGGGAGATCAATTCTTTTACAAACTCATATTTTTCCGCCGCACTGTAAGAGCGCAAAATCTCTCCTGTACTCCTTAATGCCTGCGACTGCTCCAGTGCAGTGATGAAATTTTCCATCGTATCATTGACGATCGTTGCCGCATCAACAACCGTAGGCACTCCGATTCCAATCACAGGAACCCCCAGGGATTCTTCCGTCATTGCATTCCTGTAATTTCCAACACCGGAACCCGGATGAATTCCTGTATCGGCAATCTGGATCGTCCGATTCAATCGTCTGCTGTTTCGCGCAGCAAGTGCATCCACTGCAAGGATCAGATCCGGCTTCGTCTCATGGACAATTCCACGGACAATCTCCGCCGTTTCCATCCCCGTCTGTCCCATCACGCCGGGAACAATTGCACTAAGAACAATCAATTGCTCCGTACGCATCGCATATTTCCCGTATTCTTTTACTATATGCCGGTTTACCTCCAGATGATCTGCAACATAAGGACCAAGCGCATCCGGTGTCACCGCTCTGTTACCGAGTCCGACAAAAAGAATCTTTAATTCTTTTCCATCTTCACAGGAAATTTTATGAAAAATCAATTCTCGGATGCAATCACAGATCCGTTCCTGTAATACCCTGCTATTTTCTTCCACCTCCAATGCCAGATCCGGAGATTCCAGTGTCAGATAAATGCCTGTCGGTTTTCCCATGATCTTCGCTCCATTCTCCGTCTCGATCACCACACGGGTCAGCCGGATCTCATTCTCCTCGTCATACTCTTCCTCCAGAACAACTCCCTGCACTTCTACATTGTCAGATGCAAAACGTTCCTTCTCCTCAAGTGCAAGATCCGTACGCACACTGTAATTTTTCATCATAGCCTCCCTTTTCTCCGTGTCAGGTTATAGATTCTTGTATACTGTAACCACGATTCGTTTTATTACAGCCTATTTTTAGCATTTTTTTGTAAAATATGTATTGACAGAACACGTTTGTTGGACTAGAATAAATGAGTATGTTTCGATAGAACGTCCGTGTCCGAGTCTATTGAACACATGAATCACATTTGAAAATCATATGATAGAATATTTTGGAGGTGCACACATTGGCTAATATTAAATCTGCAAAGAAAAGAATTTTAGTAACAGAGACAAAAGCTGCTAGAAACAAAGCAATCAAATCTAAGGTTAAAACAGCTGTAAAGAAAGTAGAGACAGCTGTAGCTGAGAAGAATGTAGAGGCTGCTAAGGCTGCTCTTCACACAGCAATCGTTGAGATTTCCAAAGCTGGAAGCAAGGGTGTTTATCACAAGAAAACAGTTTCCAGAAAGATCGCTCGTCTTTCCAAAGCTGTTGACTCTATCGCTTAATTATAAATAGAGAATAGAATTTTCAGGCGCATCTGCTACCGTCATGGCAGATGCGTCTTTTGTTATATATTAGGAAAGTACTTTCCTAATATATAACAAACGCTCCGCTCAAGATGCGCACTGCGGCGTACAATGTAGATGTCGCAAGCGTCTACGTTTCACTTCGGTCGTTGCTGGACGAGCGTCACTGGCGCTCAGCAACGCCGCAGGCGCAAGAATGTGCCAAGGCACATTCTTTATAATACGTTCAGAGCCTGGCTGCTGCACGACGCCTCAGTCAAAAAGACCGCTACCTCTCAAGCCAGCTTAATGCCTCGACTCGAAAAGTACCGGTCTTCTATTATCTTATTCTATAATCTCAGACAACTGATTAGTTGTTGATCAGTTTGTCCTCATCACTCCAGCTGTAAAGCTTTCTGATCTCAGCTCCAACCTTCTCTGACTGGTGCTCAGCAGCAAGTTTTCTCATAGCCTTGAAGTGAACCTGTCCACCTGCATCAGACATATCAAGCAGGAAGTCTTTTGCAAATGTACCATCCTGGATATCAGAAAGAATTTTCTTCATAGCTTTCTTTGTCTCAGCTGTAACGATCTTAGGTCCTGTGATATAATCACCATACTCAGCTGTGTTAGAGATAGAATATCTCATTCCAGCGAATCCTGACTGGTAAATCAGGTCAACGATCAGCTTCATCTCATGGATACACTCAAAGTATGCATTTCTCGGATCATATCCAGCCTCACAAAGAGTCTCGAATCCAGCCTGCATAAGTGCACATACACCACCACAAAGTACAGCCTGCTCTCCGAAGAGGTCTGTCTCTGTCTCTGTTCTGAATGTTGTCTCAAGAACTCCGGCTCTTGCTCCACCGATTCCAAGACCATAAGCAAGTGCTCTGTCAAGAGCCTTTCCTGTGTAATCCTGCTCTACAGCTACCAGACAAGGTGTTCCTTTTCCAGCCTGATACTCGCTTCTTACTGTATGTCCTGGTGCCTTAGGTGCGATCATTGTAACATCAACATTCTTCGGCGGTACGATTGTTCCGAAATGGATATTGAATCCGTGAGCGAACATAAGCATGTTACCCTCTTCAAGGTTTGGCTCGATGTCTTCTTTGTAAAGTTTAGCCTGTTTCTCATCGTTGATCAGAATCATGATGATGTCGGCCTGCTTTGCAGCTTCTGCTGCTGTATATACTTTGAATCCCTGCTCTTCTGCTTTCTTCCAAGAACGGCTTCCCTCGTACAGACCGATGATAACATCACATCCTGACTCTCTTAAGTTCAGTGCATGTGCATGTCCCTGGCTTCCGTATCCAATGATAGCGATCTTCTGTCCTTCGAGAAGAGAAAGGTTACAATCTTCCTGATAATAAATTTTTGCTGCCATTTTGCATTCCTCCTAAATGAATTTAAAATATAGAGTAGAATGCTCCCGATCTCTGCGGGGGTATCCTATATAGTGAAAGGTCTTGTCCTTTACTAGCTTTATCTGTTCCACAAGTTCTCCCTGCGGTTCTCCGATCCTGACCGGATCAGAAAAATGCAACATCCTTGCTGCCTCTGGAAAGTCCGGTAATTCCGGTTCTTGCCAGTTCGAGTATCTCATAATCCTTCAGAAGATTCAGGAAAGCTTCCAGCTTATTCTGTGTACCTGTCAATTCAATGATCAAACAATCTTCTTCCACATCTACGATCTTCGCTCTGAAAATATCTGCAACCGAGATGATCTCACCACGCTGTGCGGCATTCGCACGAAGCTTCACCATGATCAACTCTCTGCAAACGGATTCTTCTGCTTTCAAAGCCTTGATATCCACAACATCCTCCAACTTACGAAGTTGCTTCTCAATCTGTGATAGGATCTGCTCATCACCGGATGAAACAATTGTAATCCTTGTAAATCTAGGATCTGCTGTCATACCTGCCGTAATACTGTCAATGCTGTATCCACGACGGCTGAAGAGTCCTGAAATTCTGCTCAAAACACCTGAATTGTTATCTACGAGCAGTGAAAATACCTGACTTCTCATATGTATCCTCTCTTTCTCACTTCAGGAAGCGAAAATATTATGACTGACTAAGATGACTGGTTCGCTCCTTCCATGATTTGTATAAAACAGAGTGCGTTCTGTTTTTTACTTACTTAATATTAACAACTAGAACCGGCTTTGTCAACCCTCTTTTTGAGATTTTTCATCACAGACCAAATTCCTCTGCCAGTTCATTCAAATACATCCAGCGCTCTTCCTTCTCTTCGAGCTGCTCTCTCACCTTCTCCTGCTCTTCCATCAGCTCACGCAGTTTCACTGAATTCGTTGCATTTGCAGCAATCTGACGATCAAGAGACGCAATTTTTTCTTCCAGCTTTGCAATCTCCTCATCAATTGTCTCATATTCACGCTGCTCCTTGAACGAAAACTTCACCTTCTGACGCTGTCCATCCTTCCAGTTCTTTCCTTTCTTCTGCGTCTCCTCTTCTGTGGACTTCTCTGCCAGCTTAAGTTCAGACTTTCCTCTGATATCTTTGCTTTCCTCTCCGAATCTGCGTTTCTTCGCCTCTACATAATCCGTGTATCCTCCCTCAAACTGTCGGATCCCGCCGTTTCCATCCAGTTCAAAGATACGGTCAACTACATTGTCCAGAAAATATCTGTCATGCGATACAGTGATCACGATTCCTGTAAATGAATTCAGATAGTCCTCAAGGATCGTAAGTGTTGGGATATCCAGATTATTTCCGGCCTCGTCAAACAACAGAACATTCGCATTCTCCGCAAGAACACCAAGAAGATAAAGCCTTCTCTTCTCCCCTCCGGAAAGCTTACCGATCGGTGCATACTGCATATCCGGTGTAAATAAGAACCTCTCCAACAATTGACTCGCACTGATCTGTCCGTCCTTTGTCGTCACATACTCCGCAATATCCTTCACGTAATCGATCACACGCTGGGAATCATCCATATGCTGTTCTTCCTGTGCAAAATATCCGATCTTGATCGTCTCGCCGATCTCAATCACTCCTGCATCCGGCTTGAGTACACCTGCGATCATCTTAAGAATTGTTGATTTTCCACAGCCGTTCGGTCCGATAATTCCAAGCCGCTGATTGCGAAGCACAATATAACTGAAATCATCCAGAATCTTCTTCTCCCCAAAACGCTTGCTGACATGATGAAGTTCGATCGTCTTCTTGCCCATTCTTGTCTCTACAGAATCAAGCTCCACCGTCTGATCCGTCACAGGTGCTTTTCCTGCTTTCAACGCTTCCAGACGTTCCAGTCTTGCCTTCTGCTTTGTCGTTCTCGCACGGCATCCACGCTTCGCCCATTCCAGTTCCATCCGAAGAATACTCTGACGCTTTCTCTGACTTGCAAGCTCCATCTCTTCCCTCTGCGCCTTCAATTCAAGGAATCCGGAATAATCCGCATCATATCCATACATCTTTCCATGGCTCAACTCCAGGATACGGTTCGTCACACGATCAAGGAAATAGCGGTCATGTGTTACCATAAGAACAGTTCCACGGTAAGATCTCAGATAATCTTCCAGCCAGGAAATCATCTCCTGATCCAGATGATTCGTCGGCTCGTCCAGAAGAAGTACGTCAAAGTCTCCTGCAAGTATCTTCGCAAGAACCACACGTCTCTTCTGTCCCCCGGATAAAGTGTCAATCTTCTGATCCCACTGCGTGATCCCAAGTTCCGTCAGATTACTTTCCACCTGCCAGCTCTCCGCATCTGCATCCTGAAGTGCGTAGGAACGGATATCCATCCCCTCCGGAAATGTCGGATTCTGCGGAACAAAAGCAATCTTCAGACCATTCTGACGAACAACCTGCCCCTCATCCGGCACTTCCTCTCCCGCAATCACCTTCAAAAGAGTTGACTTTCCGGTTCCGTTAATCCCAACAATCCCGATCTTATCCCCCTGCTGAACACCAAACGATGCATCATCAAAAATCACTTTCTCCCCATATATTTTAGAAATATGTTCTATATTAATTAAGTTCATTCTTTTCCCTGCTTTCTGTTTTTCTGCATTTTTATCAATCACATCGCCCTTCCAGTATAACAGATATTTCAGGCACTGAAAATCTTAAAAATTTTTAAATTCATATTTGAAAGGGTTGAGAAAACACGGAAAACGTTATAACATAGTGAGATACATGCAATGACATGGTTTCAAATTGAAAGTGAGGTAAATGATATGAGCCCGAAGAATGATTTCTCAGACATTTTCGATGACGATTTTGAAGTTACATATGAAGAAGATCCGGAAATCAATTTTCATACTTCTGAAGATACAAAACAAATAAACAGACCTGATTCTAACACGGAGACGATCGTTATGAACGCAGACGATTACCGAGATAACTTTAACGATTCCGATGACAGCCAGTTCGAAGAAGTACTTCCTGAATATGACGATGATTATGAGGAGGATGCAGATTACGAGGATGATTATTATGAGGACGATTATAACACTTCCAACAGAAGATCAAATCGCAACAATCCTTATAATGATTCATATAATAATCCATATAATGATCGTGACTACGACAGACGCTCCTCCGGCAGGAAACGTTCCGGTGGCGGAGTAAAACTTGCCGCACCGATCAAGAAAGGCGGAAAGGCATTATCAAGGCTCACAAGCACACTGCTTCAGCAGCTTTCTATTGTGTTAATTCTGGTCACAACAGCATTTGTACTCTACAACTTTTACCGTGCAAGCACACCGTACGGAGATATCCAGGAGGCAATCCAGACGCAGAAGATTTCCCAGACTCTGGCCGCTTACTTATGTGTAGCTGCCCTCTTCCTGTTCTTCGAATTCATCTCCCTTCTCTGGTCAATGACACGCGTCCGCGTACGTGACGGAGTCTCCAGCTGGAGAGAAGATACCGGAAGAGGCCTGTGGTCTTTTATCCTTGTATTCGCGGTTTCCTATGCTGCGTTCCTCTTCAGCCCGTTGCTCCCTGATTCACCGGAAGTGATCTACGGAGTGAAAGGAGCTCTTGATGTATACGGTTCCCTCCACAATGTATTGTTTGGACTGTGTGCAGCCGGAGTCATCTCCTGCCTGATCAGAAAATACAAAAGTTCCAATTAGAATACAATATTCCCTTTACAAAAAGTGCACCCGGCAATGAAATCAATTACGAAATCATTGCCGGATGCACTTTTAAAATTTATGGGCCAGTCTCAAAAAATGCGATGCATTAATCCAAAATGATCAGCGCCATAAATACAAGATCTGTATCCCCTGTATTCGTCAGTCCGTGTCCCATTCCATCCGGTGTAAATGTCACATCCCCTGCTTTCACCGGGCGGATACGTCCATTGTCATCATAATTTCCTTCCCCGCGAAGGATATAATATGTCTCACTCTCGTTGTGATGCTCATGATATCCAAGAGAACATCCCGGCTCCAGTGTAACTTCTGCATACATCTTGCACTTTCCGTTCAGTTCCTTATCTTCCAGAATGTGCTTGATGATAACGTGTCCCTTTCCACCAGCCATGTTTTCTTTTCTCTCAACTCTTAATTCACTCATCTTCAATTCCTCCTAAAACAATTTTATTGTAAAGCTTATTTGCTACAATACGTCTTTTATCTGACATTTATTTCATATAGATCAATTCATACTCTCTTGTTCCAAGACCGATCTTCTCTGCATGTGCCAGACAAGTCTTGTACTCTGAATTCGGTGTTGTATTCTCAAAATGATCATGATGATCGCAGAAACTCTCTTCTTCCATACGATCTGCAAGCTGGCTGTGCGGCAACGGTGTCGCGCTAAGACAGACATCTGCACATGCCTGATCCAGTGCCAGCGGATCAAAAGAGGCAAACATACCGATATTCGGCAGGATCGGTGCATCATTCTCCGGATGACAGTCACAGTTCGGTGATACGTCAACGATCAGTGAAATATGGAAGTTCGGTCTTCCATCCACAACCGCCTTTGTATACTCTGCCATCTTACAGTTCAATACCTTGGTTGCCGCACTGTCCATAAACGAAATTGCATCAAAGTTACATGCTCCGATACATCTTCCACAACCAACACAATGTTCAAGATCAATCGACATCTTTCTTGCATCAGCATCATAAATCAGGCCGTCATTCGCACACTCTCTCAGACAGCTCTTACATCCTCTGCAGGCTTCCTGATCGATCGTCGGCTTACCAACAGAATGCTGATCCTTCTTACCGGCTCTGGAACCACATCCCATTCCGATATTCTTGATCGTACCACCGAAACCTGTCGTCTCATGCCCTTTAAAATGCGTCAGACTGATAAATACATCCGCATCCATCACGGCACGTCCGATCTTCGCTTTCTCTATGTACTCTCCTCCCTGTACCGGAACTTCAATATCATCCGTTCCCTTCAGGCCGTCTCCGATAATCACCGGACATCCGACACTCAACGGTGTAAATCCATTCTCCCATGCACAGTAAAGATGCTCCAGTGCGTTCTTTCTACTGCCCGGATATAGTGTATTACAATCTGTAAGAAATGGCTTTCCCCCAAGCTCCTTCACGACATCAACAACCGCCTTGGCATAATTCGGACGGAGATAACTGATATTCCCCATCTCTCCAAAATGCATCTTAATCGCCACAAATTTATTCTCCATGTCAATCTCACTGATTCCTGCTTTCTTCATCAGACGTTTCAGCTTCGTTGGAAGACCTTCGCCAAGCTTCGCCCGGAAATCAGTATAATACACCCTTGCTTTTTCCATGATGTAAACCTCCTGTTGTAAATTCTGACAGTTTAACCCTGCATTCTTATCATACACTATAAATCTGACTCTTCCAATCATTTTTAGAAAAATAATAAAGTGGACATCCCCTTGACGATACGGTATACTCAAATTATCAATTCCGAACTCAGCAGCAGTTCGATCACTCTGAAGGAGATGTACTGTTGAAAGCATGATAAAGTCTTCTTGCTTCTCTTTCCCTAATGGAAAAAGGCATTCTGTCTACTCCCGCACTCTATATTAGAAGATGCGATTCATACAATTGATTGTCTTACTGCATTACACGATAAAAGCACAAAATCATTTGATGCTCTCACAAAGAGACAGCGTACCAGCGTTCTTAAAGTGTTTGCCTATTTGGAATCAAATCCTATTATTGAGATAGATGAACTGAAAAAAGCAAAATAGTACACAGCTAAGAAAGGAGGGAACCACACGATGCAACGCACATATCTTGCGATAGATCTTAAAAGCTATTACGCGAGTGCGGAATGCGCCGCTCGCCACCTCGACCCGCTTACCACAAATCTGGTCGTGGCAGATTCCTCCCGCACTGAGAAAACTATCTGTCTCGCTGTATCCCCTTCCCTGAAAGCCTATGGCATTCCGGGTCGTGCCAGACTGTTCGAGGTCGTGCAGAAGGTCAAAGAGGTCAATGCGAATCGGTTAAGGGAAGCGGTACGATTAAGAAAAGCTGTGTATAAGGACGGTAAGCCATCCTTCTCCTCTGCCTCCTATGATTCCTTATTCCTTGCTGCCGACCCATCACTCGAACTCTCTTACCTTGTTGCACCACCCCGGATGGCATATTATGAAAAGGTGTCGCGGCAGATTTATGGCATCTATCTGAAATACATCGCACCAGAGGACATCGTGGTATATTCCATCGATGAGGTATTTATCGATGCAACCTCGTACTTATCCCACTACAACATGACTGCGCACGACCTTGCCATGACAATGATCCGGGAAGTGCTTTATACGACTGGCATCACAGCCACTGCCGGGATCGGTACGAATCTGTATCTGGCGAAGCTGGCAATGGACATCACCGCCAAACACGCTGCGCCGGACAAGGACGGTGTCCGCATTGCTGAACTGGATGAAGAGAGCTTCCGCTATCTCCTCTGGGATCACAAGCCTCTCACTGACTTCTGGATGACCGGTCCCGGCACCGTCAAGCGACTAGAAAAGCACGGCATCCATACGATGGGCGAGCTGGCATATTTTAGCACCGTCAATCAGGATATCTTATATAAGGAATTCGGTGTTGATGCCGAACTGCTGATTGACCATGCTTGGGGTCTGGAACCCTGCGGCATGAAAGAAATCAAAGCCTACAAACCCAGCACTAATAGTATCTCTGAGGGACAGGTTCTCTCTTGCCCTTACCCATATGACAAAGCCAGAATCATTGTCATGGAGATGGCAGACAGCCTGGTACTCCAGCTGACAGACAAAGGTCTGGTAACGGACAGCCTGACACTGGATGTGGGCTATGACCGGGAAAACTGTGACTGCGGAAAGTACAGAGGTCCAGTACACATCGACCACTACGGCCGCACCGTTCCGAAAGGTGCTCATGGCAGCACAAAACTGGATAACCCGACCAATCTTGGCAGTATCCTGATCTCTGCCACAACTGAGTTGTTTGAGAGAATAGCTGATAAAACACTGACCGTAAGACGGATTACAATAGCTGCCAACCGTGTGGTCAAAGACGAGGGATTCTTCCAAGTTGATCTGTTCACGGACACAACTAAGCTGGAAAAAGAGAAAAAGTTGCAGAATGCAATGCTGGGACTCAAGAAAAAGTTCGGCAAGAACGCCGTTCTGAAAGGAACCAACTATCTGGACGGCGCAACGATGAGAGAGAGGAACAAGACTATCGGTGGACACAAAGCCGATTGAGGAGGGAGAACATGGACTATAAGAACACACCGGAAGGCAGAGCCGTCCAAAGTAAGTATGGCAAAATCCTCCATGCTTCCCGCCCAGAGCCACCACATAATCATCCCCGGATGCCGATGTCCAATCGTGCTAAAATCTTCTCTCCGTTTGCCGCCTTACGAGGCTATGAGGATGAGATTGCTTCCGAGGGCAGAGATCACCTTAAAGGAAATAGAATCGAACTGTCTGAAGAAGGCAAGCAAGCACTGAACCAAAAGATCAGCCAGCTTCGGAAAGGACAATCAGTGAAAGTACAGTACTTTACGGACGGCTACTATGAGGATGTAGAAGGAGTACTGGATTCTGTGGATGCGATAAACAAAGAGCTGCGAGTTTACACAGGCCTTATAAATGATACCGGCAAAGAGTTGCCGACCATTATTGCATTTGAGGATATATTAGAGATTGGGGTGAATATGACTTGAACTACTACTTTTGCGACGCGTGCCGCTACTGCTTCTCTACTGAGGAACTACCTGACCGTTGTCCTGACTGCGGAGCACAAACCTATAAAGAGAAGCCGGCGGTGCGCTTAGCGAGTAAAATGGAAATAGAGGAACTGCTCAGAATACGGAAAGAAGATAAGGAGGACACACAAAATGAAAGCACATAAATATTGGTCACTCGGCGCACTTGCCTGCATGGCAGGGTGCTTCTACACAGGTTGCAAGAAGCTGATGCAAGCTCACAAGTATTTCGCTTGTGGCTCTCTGATCTGCATGGGCATGGCAATCTACTCTGGTCATAAAATCGCACCGAAGAAGAAAGCTGAAAAGCCTGAAAAATAAGGACACACGCCCTCGCCGTAACAAGCGAGGGCTTTTTTGAACTCCAGGAGTTCATTTTATTTCCGTTATAAACTATATGTTACATACCGTATACTTCCATCATGAGTCGAATTCCAACTTTCAGGCCTTCCTCAAAAGCGGTCTTCTCCCATGCACAGCACACCGTCCCCTGCCGGTCCATGATCTTCTCCCAGAGAGAAATCTTATCGCCGACATAGTCATCTACCAGCCTATCCATACCTTCCAAGCTGCGCAGCCACTCTTCCAGCTCCTTTTCTTTGGCCTTTGCTGCTTTCCCGGCAACTGTGTTTTTCTCTACTGGATTATTCTCCGTGTAATGCTCGTAGATCAGATCCAGCAGATTCTCTACTGGCGGGTAATACTCTGGCTCCGTTTTCTTAATACAATCCTCTAGCAACTCCTTCAATTTTCCTATAATGCTACCATCCTTCCCAACTGAGATTCACATCCTCAGTTACGGCACATATTACCGCACACTTTTGTACATAGCAACCTATTTTTTGCGGCCTTTCGGATGGCCCATCTTCTGCTTCACTTCATCTGGCATGTCGATCAGTCCGAACCGATAGAACATCCCGTAAATATAAGTCACTCCTCGGATATCCCCCAGAGCTTTCGGGCGGTTTACCACTTCTCCTTTTATATTACCCAGAGCCAAAACAATAGAACTCCACGCCAGACTTTTACTCTTTTCCCGCCTGTCGATCCACAGTTCTTTCGTGTACTCGCCGTTCCTGCCTTTCCGCACCTCATAAGTAAATGGCAATCCAGAGTAAGTTTTGAATTTTACCCCGGCATAGACCAGAACCACACCCCAGAAGTTTTCTTCTGTCGGATCAGCCCGCCACCGCTTCATCGCCCTGTATCTCCTCTGCCGCTCTGCTCCGACACTGATCTTCTCTTTTGCTGCGGTACTTGGAAAGTACACACCTTTTTTATATGGAAGGTATGAGGTGACGGAGGCTTTGGAAAGCTGAAGATCTTTTGCGGTTGAGAGTATGGATGTTTTGTAGTCTTGTGTTTCTCGGTACTCCTCAAAGGTATCCTGCACCTTCTCAGCAATCTCCGACTCATACACACCGGCCGTGATGAGCAGCTTCCGGACTTTAATCGGATTCAGGTTCAAGGCATCGCCGATGGTCTGCAAGGATATCTCAGAATTATAAAGTGCCACAGCAGCATCCATCTGCTCTTTCAGATTCTTCCCAGCATCGAACTCCGGTTTTGACTTCTTCCGGCCTCCACCGGGCTTTCTGGCTTTATACGCTCTTTTCTCTTCCATAATTATTCGTGCAGTTCCAGCGGCAGTCCGTCCGGGTCATGGAAGAAAGTCATCTTCTTTCCGGTATAATCATCCACACGGATTGGCTCACATTCTATACCTAATTCTCCCAGCTCTTTCACCGTCTGCTCCACGCTCTCTACACAAAAAGCAAGATGACGCAGACCACAGGCCTCCGGGCGGTTCACACGCTTCGGCGGATTTTCCTCTGCAAAAATCTCCAGTTCCGTGTGTTCATTGACACGTAAATCCAGCTTCCAATCCTTGCGCTCCGGTCGGTAGTTTTCTCGGATGACAGCAAAGCCCAGCTTGTTCACATAGAAATCTTTGGCGGCTTCGTAATCAGATACGATGATTGCAATATGATGTATTTTTGATAAGTTCATTTTATGTCACACTCCTGTCCTTTTATTCTCATTTCATCTTTCTTTTATTTTCGTGATAAACTATATGGCGACACTCAAAATATACCGTGTGCGCCCCAGCTCCAGGGAGAGCCTGTGTTTCACACACGGCATTATATTCACTTCAACTTTTCTATTATTTCCTCGGCACTCATCCCACTTGCCAACAGCTTCTTAACCACACTCTCAGCTTCGGCCTTCTTCGCTTCTTCGGCAGCCTTCCGATCAGCGGCGGCTTTCTTGGCTTCCAGTTTACCTAATTCCTTTTCAGCCTTTTTCAGAGCTGCCTTCTTATCCTTTAATATATTTTTGTTTTCTTCAATTGCTTTCTGGATTGTTTCGATTTCGCTGTTGAGGGTTGTAATCTGTTCGTGTTTTTCCGTTATTTGGGTTGCGTAGTCAGTCTTGGAGACTGAGTTGTTGGTGGCTTTGGGACGGTTTTTGCTGCCTTTCGTTCTGGGCATAGATGATAACCTCTTTCCTTTTATAGTTGTTTAAGTATAGCACTGTAGAGATACTGAACTAATATCTCATTTATTTTCATTATATATTTTCAAAAATTCATCTGCGAATTTTTTTACCAAATCACGGTCAACCGTTGTTACCAATGTTTCTCCATTATAATTAGCGGCCTTCGTCCAATTATAAGATCCATGCATGATATAATCTAAGTCCACAATACAGAACTTATCATGCATACGATTTGTTCCCCACACACCAGAACGTGGAACAACAACACATTCAAAGTTTTCTTTTAATCCTTGCAATAGGTTTTGATTTGAATCTTCATCTGAAATAATGATCCGTATGTGTATACCGTTTTGCTTCTTCTTTAATAATTCCTGATACAAAACCTCATTAGAGAACCATGCAACAGCAACCCAAATCAAATACTTCGCATCTCTAATTCCTTGTATTAAAACATCCTGAATTCTATCGAACTCAACATCATTTGATACTTCCGGCTCAATATCAGAATGTATTATCTGTGGTCTGAGTTCCACATCTTGAATGGCGTATTCATCATCTTCTTCGTAAACATAATATACCAGTCTATCGATTTTATCTTTTAGCTCTGTTGCTTTAGTCATCAAAGGAATTGGCACTCGAATTTCAACATTTTCCCAGTGTTGATTTGATCTTGTTGCAAATTTCCATTGTGGAACACAGTTAATTGTACTTCTGCTAATTATCGGAAACAATTCGTCTTTACAATCCGAAAACTTAGGGTCATATTGCAAATCTGCAACTAATGTCCGTTTCAGTGCACTTGAATTCATACCTTATCCTCCAATCCTTCAGATTTTTAATATCAAGGTTCCATTCTATATTCGCTTATATATATTCTTCTTACTCTGGTATTACTTCTCTGCTGCCTTCTGCATATTCAAAATAGTCATCCTTCCAAAGAACACAGCAGTTATATCCAGTGCTTCTATATCTGATTCCATCAATTCCTATTTCCTTGCAACATGATGCAACATAATTAGGAAGTAGATATTCATGTACTGTTTTACCCGTTTCATTTTCTACGGTAAATCTCATATGCTCAATGAAACGATTTGTTTTCTTTGCTTCTCCTGACAAATCCAATAATTTAACAGGTTTTACAGCTTTAAGTCCGATTACTTGCACACGAGGTTTTGTTCCTCCACTGTGCTTATAGATTTCCTTTAATGCACCTTTCTTATCTTCGGCGATATAATAGCAACTTCTTCCTACCTCATTATAGCGACCGTGTGCTGAAACATTTATAGGTGCTTTCATCATCTCAGAATCATGATATGGACGCTGATGTTCGCCTAATATCCTTGCATGGTAATATGTAATGTCCTCAAAACTGATGAAATGATTCCAATTCTTAAGCATTTCAAATATCCTGGCACCTACCGGATGTTGTAACGCAAATGCATAATTCTGTTCCAGCTTACTTTCAAAAGATACTAAGCTATCAAGCGAAAATTCTTCAAACAATTCCAGTGAGCTTTCTACCACAGTAATCTGATCTGCTGATAACTTAACGTCTGGAGAGTCTTTATGGTAAAAGTCCTTTTCTTTCGGATCAAACCGAATTTTATCAGACTGCAACAGCTTTTTGGCGGCCGTTTTGGTCAAAGACTTTAATATTTTTTTACTGCCTCGTGGCAATTCCAAGTCAGCATAATTTGGCAGCATCCTTACTACAGCAAAATTCTGTGCTGCAATACTACGCTCTAGCACATCATTTAAAGCAAGCGCATTATCCCACTGTGATGCCAATCCACCTATATAATCAGAAATGGCAGACAATCCGCTGCCCATTGCTTGAACATTACCTTCAAACTGTGTCCGAAACTCTCGCAATTCAGGTGTTATTGTTGCCGTCTCAAATGCAGCAAGAACATCTGAGTTAAATGGATTTATATCTCGATAGGGCTGCATAGCCGTAGCTACAGCATTCAATGTTCCTGTCATGGAACTCATGGCGTCATCTGGAACTAATGTTTGCGCCACAGAAGATAAAGATGCGGTTGCAACGGCAAGCCCCAAACTATTTTGCTCCATCAAATTATATGGTTGCATAGCATCCTGCAATGGTTGCAATGCTTGAATAAGCGTTGCCTGTTGTACTCTTATTTGTTCTGCAACACTGGCCGTCACCTGCATTGTTGGAGTGTTCAGAATGCATGCTTCCCGTTCTTCCATTCTTTTTATGGCTTTATCATAGGCTGTTTCTGAAGGATGAATGGAGTCCTCATCTGATCTTTTTGTCATTCATATCCCTCTATTTATTTCCAAAGTTTTTTCCTTTTTCTCTATATTTTTCTCACATCTCAGCCAATCATCGAATCCCTGATTCGTAGATCGTTGCCTGCTGCTCACCACGAAGAGGTGTGTGATTTATCAAAAAGATTTTTGATTTATCCGAGCAGCGTAGGGAGCTACCGCTCCCATTATATCACAAGTCTGCAAATAAATCAGCCTTGTACACGCCTTTTTCTAACATTTTCTTGAAGCTGTCTTTCACTGCTACGACATCCTCATGGTAGGTCATGCCGTACCAGGTGTCGTTGGTCTTCAGAACCTTCACAGACATCTTGCCTTCACTCAGTAGTTCACCGATGAAGATAGGAATCAGATACTCTGCTTTCTGAGGATTACCCGGTACTTCTTTCTCGAAAAACTCTTTGAATCCGTCCTCCAGCACGTCCAGGAAATCAGGAGTCAATCCCCACATGTTCATGGATACCAGAGAATTCACATCGACAGCCACACCGTCTGCTTCTGCTCCGTCCGTAGTCTTGACGATATTCTTAGTTTCCACAACTTCAGTCAAGTTGTTCTCCTCATCCATCTTGCAGATACCGCGAGTCACACCACCGTTGTCAGACAGTGTGTTCTTCAGCACAAATCCGGCCATGCAGGACTTGCCGCCATTCACCAGATACTCATGGACAGCCTTGAAGCCTTCTTTTCCATAGTAATCATCTGCATTGATCACAATGAATGGGGTATCAATCACTTTTTTCGCTGCAAGCACAGCCTGTCCAGTTCCCCACGGCTTTGTACGGCCTGCCGGAAGTTCTCCCGGAATATCGTTGATATCCTGAAAAGCATAATCCACAGTTACATTATGATTGGAGCAAATGGAAGCAATTCGATCGCCGATAACCTCTTTGAACTCTTTCTCGATATCCTTACGAATAATAAATACTACATGGTTGAAACCAGCTTCAAGCGCATCATGAATTGAGTAGTCCATGATGATATGGTTTGCATCATCAACCGGCTCCAACTGTTTTATTCCTGTTCCAAATCGGCTGCCTATTCCGGCTGCCATGATAAGTAATGTTGTTTTCATTTTTTCTTTTCTCACTATTCTTTTAATTTTAAACAATCCATTTCCCCACAAATGGAATCTTCTTTACAATACTTGTGACAACATAGCCACATACAAAAATCAATATCGCAATAAGAACTGATGCAAATGGATATGCATAATTTGTTGCAATCATAAATCTATCTGAAAATGCCTGTACAAACATCACATGAATCAGATAGATTCCAAGCGTTGCACTTCCCAGATTGCAAATAATTTTCTTTGTCTTTTCTGTAAAGCAAACAGTCCCAATCTTATCTTTAAACAGTACAAAAACCATTGCAGAATAAAGAGCGATATTTAACGTCAAATTATTGTATGTTGCTTGACTTGCTTCACCAATATGTCTGCCGTACAGAATGCCTCCAATGACACCATAAAGCATTCCAAATGTTCCAGCTATCATAATAAGATGCTTATACCTATCAGAAATCTTATTACTGTATAGATAATATCCCAAGATATAATATCCTGTATATCCCATAGGCAGGAACAAATACATTTTATCCTGCAAGATTTCTTGTGCCAAATTATTTAATGTTGGAACAACCTCTAACATTCCAGGAACCCAGCATCCAACAGCACATAAAATCAGAAGATATTTACAAAGCTTATTATCTTCAATAATTTTACTCAAAATCGGTGTAATAGCATATAACCCGGCAATCATCCACAAGTACCAAAGATGATAATTACCATATAACAGTTCACCAAGAATGCTTTTCGGTCCTACAATCTTCACCTCCTCATTCAATACCCGGAACATGAAGTACGTACAAGACCAAAAAACTATAAGCACAGCGATTCGGAAAATATACTTCTTATATATTTTTCCCAAATCTTTTCCCCTGCTGTTTCCAAGAAACAGTGCACCGCTGATCATAACAAAACAGCAAACGCCAATTCTGGAAATCGAATTAAATATTTCGTATATAGGCCATACGCTAGAATCTACACCTGCATATTTCCAGCCCTTTGTTGAAATATGAAGTAATATCACGCAAAAGCAAGCCAGTACCCTTAATAATTCAATCCAGACTGCTCTGCTCTGCTCTGCTCTGCTCTGCTCTGCTCTGCTCTGCTCTGCTCTGCT
>OLVT01000978.1_pt1 | contig 27751 bp, 25 predicted proteins | sample 1673241 | NCBI WGS metagenome assembly OLVT01 (sample SAMEA3178936, study PRJEB25190) | human gut metagenome | biome: human gut; feature: human-associated habitat; material: faeces | place: Austria | collected 2013 | reverse complement strand
TGAGCAAGAAGCCCCCACTTCAAAATCAGAGATTTAAGTGGTGGGAGCATGTCACGGTTATTAAATATGAATATAAGTGAATTATAATAAATATAAATGGATAAAATAATACAAAATGTATTTCGTTTTCAAATCAATCATGGTATAGTAAGGGCAGGAGGGATTTTCAACATGAAAAACATATATTTGCTCAAGTATTCTGTTAAAGGTATAAAAACATTGGACGAGTTAGTTTCCTTGTCTTTTTATAAAAAAATAATTCCTAAAAATCCAGATACACAGGAATATAATATAAAAGCGATTTATGGTATGAATGGTACGGGTAAATCTGCGATTGTATGCTCGGTTGAGATACTGAAAAATTTGTTTAGTAATGAAGATTATTTAGCGAATCCATTAGTACAAAAAAAACTGGATGCTCTGATCAATAAGAAAACAAATGAATTGTTTATAGAGGCTGATTATCTATACAAATATGACAACGATCAGTTGTTTCAGCTTTGCTATACTATAACTGTATCCAGAAATCTTTCGGGAAAATATGTTATTTCATATGAAAAACTGGAATCAAAAAAGGCTACATCAAAGAGTGATAAAATGTCAACAATTTTTGAAATACAAAATGGAGAACTTGTTTATATTGAAAGAAAAGATGAGGACGAAGATTTTGTTGAACTGCTTACTGGTAAGACTGTAAATCTTTTGACAAATTCATCTATGACATGTTTGTTTATGAACAGAATAGTCACAAATATTATAATAGAAAATAAAATGACATATAGAAGAAAAGAACTTTTTAACAAGTTACTTTCTGTTGGGGTACTTGGATTGAATCTTCATGCATATATGGATCAACATGACTATCATAAAGAATATTTGATTGATGAACCGGTTAGAATTTGGGGTAGTAATTTTGAAATAAATCCGTTAAATTTAAAAAATTACCTGCTTATGAATATAGATGGATTGAATGAAGTTAAAGTTTCGGAGAATTATGTGTTAAAAGATTCTTATGAACAATTTAAGAAAGAGGTAGAAGAGTTATATGGATTTTTGCATATATTTAAGCCTGATCTGAAAAATATAGAGATTGACAGGAAAGAAAACAAAGACTTTTGGTTATGTGATTTGATTATGGTTTATGATGATTACAAAGTGCATGCAGAATTTGAAAGTACGGGTATTAAAAAACTTATTCATTTATTTACCTATCTGCAGAAGATGGTTCGCGGAGAAATTGTTTTCATTGATGAATTCGATTCAAATCTGCATGATGTTTATTTGTGTGCGATTCTGGAATATCTGATGGAGCATGGTAAGGGACAGTTATGCTTTACAACACATAATGTTGGGCCAATGGATGTCCTGAGACGACGCAAAAAGTCTATTGATTTTTTATCTGAAAATCATAAAATATATCCATGGACAGCAAATGGAAATTATTCACCTGCAAAACTGTACAGAAATGGAATGATTGAAGGATCTCCATTTAATGTGGATTCTATAGATTTTATTGGTGTATTTGATTCGGATGAGGAGGATGAATAATGAGCCTCCAACTGATTTTTGTTGTTGAAACAAATAAAACATGTAAATCGGACTGGATTTATATCAAAGATACGATTGATTATTTTTTTGAAAAAAGTGAGACAGTATTGTGCAGAGCAAAAATATGATTTTGTCTGGTTTTGTAAAGATATCGAGCGTGTTTATACGGGCAAAAAAGTAAATGCTGTTGATAAAAAGAAGAAATCGGAGGAATTTAAGAAAAAGAAACAAATTTCTGAAGTGAAAGTGGATAAACTGTCAGCAGCAGAATATCAGGAGAATACAAGTAATATATTAAGAATTTTGGAGCAGTATTTGGATATGAAGAGGTGAGATGTAAATGGGAAATTACCTGAATCCGGGGAGTCAGGCATTCCAGATGATTCTGGAATCGGAGATTTTTGTTGACAAAAGTGGTTTAATTGCGGTGACAAACAGATATGCGCGTACGATGCAGCGATATATGTGTGTGAGTCGTCCGAGAAGATTTGGTAAATCAACAGCAGCAGATATGCTGGCAGCATACTACGGACGAAATGAAGATACATCAGTTTTATTTGAAAGATTGAAAATCGGTCAGGAACAATCATACCAGAAACATTTAAATAAATATGATGTGATTAAAATTAATATGCAGGAATTTTTGAGCATGAGTGAGAGCGTTGAGGATATGCTGAATATTCTGCAAATGAGACTGATTAAAGACCTAAAAAGTGCTTATCCTGAAGTTGTCAGCAGTGATCGCCTTATGTTTGCCATGCAGGATGTTTTCGCAGAGACAAAATGTCAGTTTGTTATACTGATTGACGAATGGGACTGCCTTTTTCGAGAATATAAGCAGGATAAAGAAGCACAGAAAAAATATCTGGACTTCCTCAGAATGTGGATGAAGGATAAAGAATATGTTGCACTTGCTTATATGACAGGAATCCTTCCGATAAAGAAATATGGTACCCATTCTGCATTAAATATGTTTTCTGAGTATTCTATGCTTAATCCACGCGAAATGGCAGAGTTTTTCGGTTTTACGGAAAAAGAAGTCCAGGAACTTTGCAGTAAATATGACAGAAGTTTTGAGGAAACAAAAGCATGGTATAATGGATATGAGTTATCTGTTGTGGAAGCACAGAAACCCAAAGTTTATGCGATGTATAATCCAAAATCTGTAGTAGATGCCATGCTCAGCGGGATTTTTGACAATTATTGGAACCAGACAGAGACATACGAAGCATTAAAGGCATATATATGTATGAATTTTGATGGACTTAAAGATGCTGTTGTAAAAATGCTGGCGGGTGATCGGATACAGATTAACACAGGTACATTCTCAAATGATATGACATCATTTCAAAGCAGAGATGATATACTGACTTTGCTTGTGCATTTGGGATATCTTAGTTATCATTGGCCGGATAAAACAGTCGCAATTCCTAATAAGGAAGTATCTCAGGAATATGTCAATGCTATCAGTACGATGGATTGGAATGAGGTTATTCATTCAGTAGAAGCTTCCAGAAAATTGCTTCAGGATTTATGGAGTATGAATGCGGATGCTGTTGCAGATGGAATAGACCGGGCGCATCGAGAAATTTCAATATTACAGTATAATGACGAAAATTCTCTGAGTTGTACGATTAACCTTGCTTTTTATTTTGCAAGGGAATATTACACAATTATCAGAGAATTGCCAACAGGAAAAGGATTTGCGGATATCTGTTTTGTGCCAAGAAAACTTCATGTGGACAAACCGGCAGCTGTAATCGAGCTGAAATGGGATAAAGATGCAGAAGGAGCTATCACACAGATAAAAGAGAAACGATATGTAGAAGCATTAAAAGAGTATCACGGAAACCTGCTCCTCGCGGGAATCAATTATGACAGAAAAAAGAAAAAACACAGTTGTGTGATAGAGAAGTATGAGATGATATAAAATACCACCTGTTAGTCAGCATATGGAGATGACTGACAGGTGGTGTTTTACAGGAGAACAAAAGATGGAAGAGAAAAGGAGATGTTGGCATAATGGAATTAATCTTTTTTTATGTTAATCAGTCCAGAACAAAATTTATCGAAAAACAGGGTTTCAATTTTTCATCAAGGTATAAATTTTCTGTGGAATATGATAAAGGAACATATATATTAAAGGGATTTGAATGTGAAAATCCATTGCCTCAAAATTTTTTTGATGAGACAGGCTGTATTACGAATGTGACTGCAGTTGTAGGAGAGAATGGTTCAGGTAAGACTACATTGCTTACAAAATTATTGGGATATTCGGGACAGGTGAAAGATAAAGACCATGCTCCAGAGTATGATGCGTTTTTTGCAGAAGAGTATGAAATAGATAAAGCGATTTCTATATATTGGGATGGAAACGATTTGGTTTGTTATCACAATATAGATGAGTTTGAGAATGATACAGAGTTATTAAAAGAAAATAGAGTTTTTTACTTGACACAAGGATCCGATTTGTTGGCAAATATGATTGCAAATGATAAAGGCTTCTTTGATATAAGCAAGATCTGCGTTTCAAATAGTATATATGGATCAAATAGTGAATTTGTTTCCATGGGGAATCTGGAACAGTTGAGTCTTAATATGAACTCAATGCAAGGACTTGGAAATAGATTTTTTAGAAGAAAAATCAGGACAAACAATCGTATTGTGGGTGAATATTTTGAAGTTCAGGATATTATGGCAAATGAAAAAGAAATGGCAGATTTTCAACGTATTCTGGATATCCTTTATCTTGATTATATTCATTCAAATAAAAGTGGCAGTTTGTTTGCTGAGAATGTTGGCAAATATTTGTCCGTTAAATTTCACACTTCAGGAAAAATTTTAAATGATTATTATAGTAAAAATATGAACGACAAAAATGCTGATAAAGAATGGCTGAACTATTATGACTGTGTGAACGAAAATATTTTTAAAGAGTTTGATTATGAGTCGGTAAAAAATGATATTTGTTTTCATTTGTATACAAATTTGCTATATGAACTGATGGTATGTTTGATGCTGGAAAATGAGAATCACGTAAAAAATAAAAAGGAACTCACAAAATTAATAGAAAAATTATTGGAACAGGTAAAAAGAAATGGAAGTTCTGCATATGAAGTATTAGCGTCTGCATATGCAGAAATACAGGAATACGAAAAAGTTCTGGAAAAAGTAGAAGTAGTTGGAAACACCCTCCCACCGAGCGATTTTGGATATGAAATATGCGGTCAGTTAAAATATAAAGATAAGAATAAAGAAGAGGAAAGTGATGCCGATGAGATTGACACATATCAAAATTTCATAAAGCTGATTAAAAAATCTGTATTTGAGCGTAAATATTCATTTGTTCTTAAATATATAGACATACAGGGCATTGAACTTGCTTCTGGCGAGCGTGCTCTGTTGAATTTCTTTTCATGGATCTATTTTGTGCCTAAATTTACTCAAATTATGAGAGAAGAAAAGAAGGAAAGTGTGTTAAATAAAAATATATTACTGCTCATTGATGAAATTGATCTGTATTGTCATCCTTTGTGGCAGCAGAAAATGTTGGCATTTCTGATTGATGAACTAAAAAATCAATATTCAGACAAAAAGGTACAGATTATTTTTACTACACATAGTCCAATTATTCTTTCAGATATACCACGCAGTAATGTTATATTCCTTAAAAGAGAAAATGATAGATGCAAGATTGATGATAATAGGCTGCATTCTGAGACTTTTGGAGCTAATATATATAAATTGTTTAATAATGCATTCTTTTTGGGGCAAAAAGGACAGATTGGTGAATTTTCAAGAAATAAAATACAGGTGATTATAAATAAAATCAGTCCCAAATTAGATCCAGAAGAGGGGGCAGTATATCATGAAATTTCAAAAAAAGAAGCAGCGGAACTGGAAAAAGAAATTGTGTTGATTGGAGAACCTATAATACGGAATAAGTTGTATGATATGCTGTATAAATGTCAATATTGTTTAAAAGAGCCTCAAGAAAGAAAATTGGAAATTTACAGGAAAAAATTACAAAAATTAGAGGAAGAGATGCGGCATGATATCCATTAAGTTTAGGAGAAAAGATTCAGTAAACGTCTTGTACGATAAACTTTTTGCGTGTTGTAAAGGAAAAAGCGTGAATGCACAGAGACGAGAAAGAATACGACAGAATATTGATGATTGGTGTAGGAAAAATCTGAATAACAGATCTTTTGAATCTATTGTTAAGGCTGATTATGAAGAACTGGTTCGGATAAAAAATGAGTATGATAAAATTGGATCGAATTCTGTGATTTACCAAAATTTCCGGCAAGTTATAAGAAATTTATTCTTGAAACCTTGTATAGGGATAAATTTCCAAGACAGAAATTTGTAGAAGAATTGCAGGTGACTGTGTGCCCATATTGTAATAGAAATTTTATTAATTCAACATACAAGAGGACGATGTGTGATTTAGAACATTTTTTTGATAAAGCAAGCTATCCGGTGTTGGCGGTTTCTTTTTATAACCTGATCCCTGTGTGTCATCCGTGCAATCATGTAAAAGCAAGCAACAGAATTTCCTGTTCGCCTCATGATCTCAAATTGCACACGGATGATTTGCTGACCTTTGACTATTTTATAAAGGGACCGGATTTTCTGACAGACAAAGAACAAATCGGTATAGAAATAGATTGCACTTTCGAATTTGAAGATAATGTTAGAGTATTGAAATTAAACGATGTATATCAGATACATACGGATCTTGTACAGGAATGTATAAAAAAATCTATTGTATTTAATTCGGATTATCTGGAAGACCTGTGTCAGACGTATGATAGATTATTCGAATCAAAGGAAGACTTATATAGGATTGTGTTTGGAAACTATAAAGAAGAGACGGAGTATGGAAAGAGGCCATTATCTAAATTAACTAAGGATATATTGAGCAGTTTATACGAAGATATCTATATGGAGTGATTTGATTATGAGTTCAATTTTAGAATATAAAGGCTATCACGCATCTATAGAATATGATGCGGAAGATAATATTTTTGTGGGAGAAGTAATTGGAATTACGGACTCTTTGAACTTTCATGGTACATCAGTGGATGAAGTAAAAGAGATGTTTAAGCAAAGTATTGATAATTATTTGATTTTGTGTAAAAAATAGAAATGTCTGTAAGATTATAAACAAAATCGGTGCCGGATATATTGATATGATCAATCAATATCCGACACCATTTTTAATAAGGGTACACTAGTTCCATCGATTTTTTCATTTCAGCAATGTCATTTTCGATGCTCTGTGAATTATAACCATTTGATTTTGCACGTTTGTAACATGCGTAGGAAAATACACATAAAGCATACTGGCACTTTTGGGAATCAGCGTTAGATTCATAATCTGTATATAGGTTATCTGCAAAGTGGCGAAGCAAGAGAGCCATATTATTGTATGCAACACCAATCTGGAGTCCAGATGTCAGTGCACTGTTTTCCTGCTCCGCAGAATCTTTAGCGTTCGGCCGCGACGGTGAAAGATAATCGCTGAGCAAATTAACACCTCTAAGGGCAGCCAGGCCAAGATCACGTTCCTGAAAATTATCGGAATCACTTTTCTGCGCAATCTGTGTGTTGGTAGCACTTACATATTCTTTAGCTGCAATTAATTTATTTTCAGCGGTAGAATTTTGACGCAAGTATTGCTCATCCTGTAATGCAGTGGCATATGCTGAATCCGAGTACAGATCCATTTGTTCATAATTCCAGCCAATGGAATCGGTGTTCGTTGTTAACCAGATGGAGTCGATCAAAGCGTCTGCGGTTGCCTCGGCATCCTCAAGATTATGGGGACCGTTATTTATAAAATCTGCCATATAAAATGACCAGAGACGGTCGAAACTCTGCTGACATTCATCTTTTGGGATCGGTGTGTAAGTAGCTATGGCTGCCGCCGAAGGTGCTGGTTCCGGGGATGGAGTTGGTGTAACCGTTATTGTATTAGTTCCATTTTCACCCTGATCAGCGTTAGAATCAGAAACAGCAGAGGGGAAAACTGTGACAAGCATATGATGTGTCCGGGTTGCTGCACAAGTTAATAGCGGAAGCGCTACAAAATAGCAGCAAAATATCAATAAAGAACAAATAACATTTCTTCGTAAAATGCTGTTTTTGCATTGAACATCGGTTAAATGATATTTATCCCTGTCTTCAAGCTTTGTTTTAACTTCTCTGTAAATAAAAATGATGAATAATAAAAGAAGAAGAAAGAGAACAAAAAGAAAAGCAAAAGCTCCTGTAGAATAGTCTGGAGAAATTAATAGCTCATAAATTTTGCTTGGAAATAGAGCAATTAATGCGATAGCAGAAGAGAAAAACGTGCATTTAGTAAAAGAAGTATCTTCGATAGGAACAGAATGTTCATTCTCTGAGCCTGCATGTGAACTCTCGGACTGAATGCGATTTCTATTAGGCGTTTCTGTGCGGTGTTTATAGTTCCTTTTCTTTGCTGTCATTTATACTCCATAAATCAAATTTATTTGGGCTTCTATTATAATGCAAATAATGAACGAAAACAAGATATAATGTAAATAAATGGTAATATATGTTGAAATGACAGAAATTAAAATGTAAGAGATAGGTAACAAAAAATAGATGTTCCGCCGTCTGTTTTTGTCGTTATCGTCAAAATTCAACTTTTTTCGGGCAAATTTTGTTGCCCGACTTTCCACATAAGTAAAAATATGATATAATTTCTTCATGTACAGAAAAACAGAAGAAACATACAAGCGGTTTTGTACAGGTGGAAGGGAAGAAAGATATTTTGAGTTCGGAAAATACGAAGAAGAATATGGAATATAATCAAAATTTAATCGGGAGAGCGTGAGAGCAATTCTTTAAAGATGATGTGAAGTGTATGATTAGTCGTCTGTTAATCTATTGCATAATCCTTACGTGATCGCGGTTCTTTTTATGAGTGTTTTTATAAACAATACAGCATAATCCAAATTATGCAAGAAATATATGAGTAATAAAGTATGGGAGAGAGAAATGAGTAACAAGAATATTAGTCAAAAAAGAAAACTGGAACATTGGGAAGTGGTTACGTTACTTCTAATGCTATATGATTTCCTGGCGATAGGACTTTCTTATTTTGCAGCATTGTGGGTTCGCTTTGACTGTAGATATAACAGTATTCAGAAAGAATTTCTGAGTGCATATTATCGGACTATCGTCATTTATGCCGTATTTTGCATAGTGGTATTTTGGTTTCTACGATTGTATAAGAGTATCTGGCGTTTTGCGAGTTATGCGGAATTGCTCAGAATTATTCTGGCAACAGCGATTACCGGAGTTGTATATATGATTGCAATGTTTGAGTTTGTTTACAGAATGCCGATCTCTTATTTTGTATTTGGAATTGTATTCCAGTTCTGCCTGACACTTGGCATTCGGTTTGCATATCGTTTTATTCTTCTTCTGAGAGGGCGAAGAAGAGAGGAGGCTGGATACAAGAAGAGAGTCATGTTGGTTGGCGCAGGTGCTGCCGGACAGATGATCTTCCGTGACATTAAATAGTCAAAAGAAACAAACGAAAAAGTATATTGCTTTATTGACGATAATTCAAATAAGTGGGGCAGATATATAGATGATGTTCCGGTATTTGGTGGCAGAGAAAACATCATGGAAGCTGTTGCCAAGTTTGGAATTGAGAAAATCTATGTAGCGATTCCTAGCGCCGATGCAAAAGAGCGAAGAGAAATTCTTCGTATTTGTAATGAGACACAGTGTGAACTCCTGAACCTTCCGGGAATGTATCAGCTGTACAGAGGAGAAGTTTCGGTCAGTAAGATGAAGCCGGTGCAGATTGAAGAGCTTCTGGGACGTGATCCGATTAAAACAAACATGAACGAAGTCTTCCAGTATATTACGGGAAAAGTGGTTCTGGTCACAGGTGTAGGATCTATTGGTTCTGAACTGGCACGACAGATTGCGGCACACAATCCGAAACATCTTATCTTATTCGATATTTATGAAAATAATGCCTATGACATCCAGCAGGAATTAAGAAAGAAATATCCGAATTTGAATCTGGATACAATCATCGGTTCCGTACGTGACAGCCGAAAAATCTTTCAGGTATTTGAAAAATATCAGCCGGAAATCGTATATCATGCAGCAGCACATAAGCATGTTCCTCTGATGGAGGACAGTCCGTGCGAGGCCATCAAGAATAATGCGATGGGTACATATAAAACTGCATATGCGGCAATGTCTCACGGATGTAAACGTTTTGTCCTGATCAGTACAGACAAAGCAGTAAATCCGACCAACATCATGGGTGCATCCAAACGACTTTGTGAAATGATCATTCAGGCATTTGACAGCAAGATTAAAGAAGGAAAAGCAGATGAGATTCCTCAGCTGTTTACACATGGAATGGCAGATATGGTCACCGCACCGGAAATCCTTGAATCACTTAAAACTACGCAGACAGAATTTGTGGCGGTGCGTTTTGGAAATGTACTTGGCAGTAACGGATCGGTTATCCCACTGTTTAAAAAACAGATTGCAGCAGGTGGTCCGGTAACAGTTACACATCCGGATATCATTCGTTATTTCATGACCATTCCGGAAGCAGTAAGTCTGGTGCTTCTTGCAGGAACTTATGCAAATGGTGGTGAGATCTTTGTCCTTGATATGGGCGAACCGGTAAAAATCGATACACTGGATCGTAATTTGATCAGACTGTCCGGATTCAAACCGGATGTTGATATTAAAGTTGAATACAGTGGGCTCCGTCCAGGAGAAAAACTTTTTGAAGAGAAACTCATGGCAGAAGAGGGACTCAAGAAGACAAAGAATGAGCTGATTCATATTGGCTGTCCGATTCCGTTTGATGTGGATGAGTTCCTTGAAGAACTTGGCGGACTTCTGGAAGCAGCATATAAAAATAAGGATGATATGAGAGAAAGAGTACAGAAAGTAGTGAAGACATATCATCCGGTATAGAGACATTCATTTGGTATGTGGGAAATGAACCGGATAGTCTGTTTGCACTGGAAGAGATTCAGAAGACGGCTGCATTGATGCGTTTTGAACTGGAACGTGGTAATGTAGATGGATTCGCAAAGTTGTTGGATTATCACTGGGAGCTGAGTAAGAAAGTAGATGCCGGAAGCAGTAATACACTGATTGAACAGATTTTCAGCAGTATTGAAGATTTGATTGATGGTAAACTGGTCTGTGGTGCCGGTGGCGGTGGCTTTTTGCAGGTGATCTTGAAGAAAGGTGTTACAAAACAGGAAGTAGAAGAACACTTGAATAAAGTATTTATGGACAGCCTTGTCGGAGTTGCAGATTGTAAACTTGTATGGGAATAATTAAAGAATAGAAGAAAAATAAGAGGATTACCAATGAGAAAATATTTTAGAAATGATGAAAAATGTAGGAGATTTCATTTGAATCATGGACAAATGAACTTTATTCTCATGGTAATCCTCTTTGTGTTTATAATAAGTTCTGTTGTTTGGCTTATTCCGGATATGGGAATAGATCATGATAAGGGAAGCATATCGTCGGAGCTTACGGTACAGGAGACGACAGAGGGGAATGTTGCCAGAACAAGTTATGTAGATGCAGAGGGAAAATTGACATGTGCGATTGACAAACATTATGCGACTATCGTAAAAACATTGGATGAAGAGGGAAGGATAATAGAGGAGCAGTATCTGGATGAGCAGGGAAAGCCGATGGGATATTATGGATATTGTGGGATTTCATATGTTTATGAAGGCAATACAGTAAAAATCACATATTTGGATAAAGATGAAAAACCAGTAGAAACACAAAGTGGATATGCGGTTATCCTCAGGTCATTTAATGAAAAGGGACAGGCAGTCGATGATGATTATTATGATGAAGAAATGAACCCTGTGATGTGCACAGGTGGATATTATGGATTTCATCGTATATATAATGATCAGGGACAGAATAGCGAGAATGTATATCTTGGAATGAATGGACTTCCTGTTTGTAATTCATCGGGCTATGCAAGGGAAAAGTATTTGTTTGATAAAGAGAAACGGGTTGCCAGGAAATTCTATTTTGATGTAAATGGTGAGGCGACAACTGGACCAGTAGGGCAGTTTGGAGAAGCGTATACTTATGATGGAAACAGTCGTATAACAAAAGTTGTGTTTCTGGGTAAGGATGGAAGTCCACAGGCTGTGTCTGCCGGTTATACAATTTCCGAATGGAACTATTATCGGGATGGAACATTAAAAACAAATATGTATTTTGATGAATCCGGGAATCCGGTTTCCTTGAGTAAAGGACAGTATGGAGTCAAATATGTTAATGGAGTTACGCTGTATCTGAATCAATATGGACGAGTAAAACTATGTGTGGACAATCTGTTGAATGGATATCCGTTTATGGTTGTGGTAGTTGGAGGTATTTTGTGTGTTCTACTATGTTTACTACCTGAAAGAATGCGGCTTGGAATGCTTGGCATTTATGTTCTCTTTATCTTATATGAAACACTGATGTTTCGTGAAGTTGGCGATACCCGGACAAATCTGAAGCTCTTTTCTTATGCCGGAAAGTTTTTGACAGATTTTACGATCCGTGAAGGCATGATCAATAATATATGGCTGTTCATACCATTTGGAACAGGCTTGTATGCGGTGTTTAAAAGAAAAAGAGTATGGGTGGCAGCATTTTTCTTCTCTGTAGCGATTGAACTGATTCAGTACTTTACAGGTTTGGGAATAGCGGAGCTGGATGATGTGTTCGGATATACACTTGTTGGCGTGATCGGGGTGATGATGGGAATGATAGTGCTGGAGATGTTGGAAAACAGAAAACGTGTTTCGATATAACGAAGCATAAGGCGATAGAAAGTTGTGATAAATATATAATTGGATAAGGATATGTGATTAAAGCATATGTAATGCATAAGGGGGAAGAAACTATGCAAGGTATTGTATATACCATTATTTCAATTATAATTATGATTATAACAATGATTTATACTAAAAGTTCTCCAATGATAGTAATAGATATTTTGGCTAGTGTAATAAGTGCTATATTTCCGATTGTTGATTACATTCAAATGTCAGTCAGTGAAGCCTGTTATACTGGTATTTTTATAGGAATTCTTTCGGAATGGTTCCTTGACTTTATTAATTGTTTTTTAGAGGATAAAGAGTCAAAAATATATGTATGGCTTGGAAAAACATTTATTGTTTTGTCAATATCTATGCTGAGTGGGGCAATGGATAGCAATATGACTAGTAATTTAGCGGGATTGTTATTTCTATTAGTCTTAGGATATATTATGATAATTGTTATTGTAGGATTTATTAAGGATGGAATGAGTTTCCGTGCATGTGGAATCATGTTAAAAAGAGTGTATATAAATCCCATATCAACTGGGTTTGTTATATCATCGCTTAGGCTAGTTTTGCCAGCACTTATTATGTTGATCTGTATTTGGCCATTGACATTAATACCAATTAAAGTTATTCAAATAATTGGTGCTATAGTAATTGTACTTTTAGGATATTATATGAAACAATTTTCAGATAATTTGATAGATAAAATTGATCATAATGAAAATACAAAGCTTGTGCGTTTTATTGTAGCATCTGGTATTATTATAATTGAAATAATGTTACTGCAAGGCTATACATTTCCGACCTATTCTGGATGAATTTGTGAAATTTGCCACAAAAATGAGCTGGATAAGTCCTGATATAAGTAGAATAAAATTTGATGGTATGATTTGCAAGATCGTGAAGAGAGATTGTGCCCTAGTATTCTTTCAAATAATCCATCCGTGATTTCCTGATCGTTCGATTCGCTCGTACACGGTAAATATGTTGATGTCATGACACATAGTGTTAGTCTGGAAACAAAGAAAAGAGCATATTTTAATAAACATATCTTTGTCCCGGGAGGGAATTGTAAAACACATGATAATGAGAAGTAAAGTTGGAATAAGAAGCTTTGCCAGATACTTTATCTGAGCATCAATGGTGGACTCTAACTTATTTCAGACAGTAACCTTACGCAATCCCAATGATATGTCCTGCTTTGCAGAAAGCACTCTTTTTGGTATAGTGAAACTATCACATTCAGGAGGAAAAAAGTGGTTCTGGAGGCTTGTTGGTCGTGGCTGGATTAGCAGAGAACACTGAGGAATAGCCGCATGAACAAGACAGTGACTTATGTTATGAATCGCAGGGATTACAGCCGAAAAATCTATCTGGAAGATGGACACTGTAGTTTCACAAATAATTTCAGTGAAAATACGATCTGCCCATTTGTGGTAGGAAGAAAGAACTGGCAGCCTGGAATAAACAACTCTAGTCTATCAAAGAGCACAAGAAACCTGTAGTGAATTAGTCAAACTCACGTACACGGTAAATAGCTAGTATCATGCTTTTTGCCTAAAACCATGACATAATTCCTTTGTAAAACTAAAAGTTTTTTAAAGGAGCAATCTTATGGATAAGATCACACGTCAGGCTCGCATTGAGATTGGACTCAGATCATGAATGAATGTTTAAACAGCGGCAATAAGACTGAATGGTGCCGGGCTAATGGAATTTTAGACAAACACTTCTTTTATTGGCAAAGGATTCTCAGAAAAGAAGCCTTTGTAGCTTCGACTTCAAATGAACTTCTTGTTATTACAAGCCCGGCAGATGAAACCCGACTGCAAAAGATCTCATTTGTGGAGATCAGTCTTCCTATGAAACAGGAGTCTGTCAGAAATGGATTCCATCCGGATATTGTTATCCGGAAAGGAAGCTTTTTCTGTAGAGATATCCAATTCAGTCTCAGTAGAACTCCTGTCACGGATCGGAGATCTCTTTCATGCTGAATGATGCTTCTAGGTTCCGCAGGATCTATCTTGCTACCGGTTACACAGATCTGAGACGCGGCATGGAAGGCCTTGCATCCATTATCAAGTTCAATTTTCAACTGGATCCGTATCAAAAAGATATCCTGTTCCTGTTCTGCGGAAGACGGACTGACCGTATCAAAGGACTGGTCTGGGAAGGCGATGGCTTCTTGCTCTTATACAAAAGACTGGAATTGGGAGCATTCAACTGGATCCGCACGAAAGAAGAGGCACTTGAGATCACACCGTAGCAGTACCAGCATCTCATGCAGAGACTTGAAGTCGTTGCGCACCATCTAATCCATGAAGTTAGTCCAGACAAGGTCTTATAAGGTTCTGTGCAAAACAGAGAAAATAAAAAATATCTTCCGGTTATCATAAGTCTCAAAAAAGAGTTATACACTTTTCATGATCCATTGTTTTCATCTATTCTGGAGTACTTTCAGCTCCCTTACAGGACTTGTGGATAAGTATTCTGAAAAGCCAAAAAAACTATTAGTTTTTGGAGCTTTTTCAGAGTATTCATCTATTGGTAAAAATGACGAATGCCCTATCTGTCGGATTCGCTTTTTCTTTATCTTTGCGTTACAATAGGAACAAAGTATATACAGAAGAAGAACTGAATAGTTTCAGCAGGGAAACACTTATGGCAGTCATCCTGTCCATGCAGGATCAGCCAGGAATTCCTGTGGAATGACATCCATATTTCCAGACAGGTCATGGCAAACTGGATGATCCAGTGTACGGACAGATATCTGGGTATCCTTTATAACTGCCTCCACAAGGAGATGTATCAGTTTCATGTACTTCAGGCAGAAGAGACGCTGGTTATGGTCATTAAGGACGGGCGGTCGTCGAACAGTAAAAGTTATATGTGGATTTATCGGAGCGGAAAAAGTTATACGGATACCCAGGTCATCCTGTATGAATACCGGCGTATCCGGAAAGCAGACCATCTGGAAGAATTCCTGAAAGGTTTCAATGGGATCGTGGTCTGCGACAGTTATTCTGCATACAGGAAGCTGGACAGGGAAAATTCGGACATCATCTTTGCCGGTTGCTGATCCCATGCAAGACTTAGGTTTGCAGAAGCGTTAAAAGTCCTGCCGAAAGCCGCACAGAAAAATGTGAAAGAGGCTGTAGCCTACGAAGCAGTCAGCCAGATTGCAGCGATCTATCATCTGGACAACCAGATTGGAAGGGTTGCTGGCAAAAGTCAGAAAGTGTACCGTCAGACCAACATCAGACCTCTTGTAGAGGCCTTCTTTGCATGGGCAAAAGAGATCCGGTCTAAAAACCAGTTTTCACGCGGAAAGACACTGGACGGGATTAACTACTGTATCAACCAGGAATCTTCTCTGAAAGCATTTCTGGAAGACGTAGACAAACAATGCGATAGAAAGTGCCTTGCGCAGCTTTTGTCTTTATAAGCATACATGGAAGTTGATCAATAGCCTGGATGCAAAGGTCAGTGACATTATCTACAGCATCACGGAAACTGTAAAGGCTAATAACCTGAATTTGCTCCGATGTCTTGAATATATTCTGACTGTATTGAAAGCTCACCAAGATAACAGGGAATAAGTTTTATAGATGATATCCTGCCATGGTCTGAAAAACTTCCAGAAATATGCCGGAGCAAGGCAAAAGCACCTAATATTTAAAACCTTGCCGCCGGAAACGGCGGCTTAAAGTTAGAGTAATACGGATGGTTTACCGTATACTGGTAAGGGGATTTGATCAGTTGCTACTTTCTGGCATCGGCTGACTCGGTTTAAAAAGTGCTTACTGCGATACTGTTTTTACGGCACTAGTCAACATCTGTCATGCTACTCTGTCATAAGTTTGAACTGTTCCCTTATAGGAACACGGGCTTTGTGAGTATTGGGCATAGCCTATCTTCCATAATTGTAGTGAAATTGTCTAAGTATCTAGCAACTATAATTATAGAAGGATTATACCTAAAATTTGTGTACTTACTATTTGATTTTAAATAATGCCTATAGTAGAATAATAAAAAAGTTATGGAAAGGGATATGTTGTTTTTTATAAACATCATATAAGGAAATAAATAAATGAAGAATATTTTGTCTATAGATGGTGGAGGTATTAAAGGGGTCTTTGCAGCTAGTTTTTTGTCAGAAATTGAAGAGAAATGTGATGGACATATTTGCGATTATTTTGATCTTATAGCAGGAACATCTACGGGGGCGATTATAGCGGCAGCTTTAAGTATTGGTATACCAGCAAAAGAAATACTTGATATGTATAAAAAAAATGCACGAGATATTTTTCCTGCAAGAAAAAAAATAAACATTTTTGTTGGAAAATATGAAAGTAAACCGTTGAAGGATATACTGGAGAACGTTTTTGAGACTAAGAAAATAAAAGATTGCAAGACACGTTTATTGATCCCGGCATTCAATCTTACTACTAGGCAGGTGAAAGTGTTTAAAACTCCGCATGCAGAAGATTTATTATTTGATACAGATAGATTATTGATAGAAGTTCTTATGGCAACAACGGCTGCACCGACTTTTTTTAATCCATATAGAATGAGAGGTGGTATTTATATGGACGGTGGTGTTGGTGCAAATAATCCTTCAATGATTGCCATTATTGAGGGATTGACACGATGTGAATGGAATAGAGAGGATATAAGAATGCTAAGTGTTGGAAGTGTGGAAGAACCACATCCTGTGAATGGAACTGAAAAAATGGGATTAAAAGATGCACTTAAAATTCAAAAATCTTTTATGTTGGCAGAATGCCAATATGCGGATAATAGTAGTAAGCTTCTTTTAGGAAAAGATAATTATATCAGAATTAGTAGACCAATATTGAAAGGACAAGCTGGGTTAGATAAAGTTGACAAGGAAAGTCTTGAAATTTTGAAGGCGCAGGGAGTAGTTGCAGCTCAAGATTATATTAAAAGGATAAAAGATACTTTTTTTTATGAAAAAAAAGATCCAGTGAAATTTTATAATATATAATAATAGAATGGAAAAGAAATAGATGAGATATCTTGGATCGAAAACTTTATTATTGGAGAATATTGCATATTTGATAGAAAACTATCATCAGTCTACATTTTGCGATCCGTTTGGAGGTATAGGAACAGTTGGAAGCTATATGAAAACTAAGGGATATAAAGTGCTTTCGGGAGATTTATTAAATTTTGCTCATTGTTTTCAGGTAGCATTAATTGAATTAAATGAAATGCCTCAGTTTAAAAATGTAGCGATAGAAATTGGAACAGGTGATTTGGAACAATTTTTGAATAAACAAAAAACGGAAACGGGCTGGTTGATTGAAGAATATGCAAGAAAAAGAAAATTTTTCACGATTGAAAATGCTCAAAAGATACAAGGATGTATTAATTGCATAAATAAATGGAAAAGTTTAAAGTTATTACAAGATGGTGAATATGAAATTTTAGTAGCATCGCTTATTCAATCTTTTGATAAAGTAGCAAACACGGCAGGAACTTATTATGCATATTTAAAAGAATATTATCGTAAAGCAAAGAACCCATTTAAATTTAGTTTTTTGCATCCTATATCGGGAATGGAAGGGTGCAGAGCTTATTTAGGGGATGCGAAAACGTTAGTTAAAAAAAGTAATGCAGACATTTTATATTTAGATCCACCATATAATGAAAGAAACTATAGTAGATATTATCATTTACCGGAGAATATTTCATTGGGAATTTGTCCGATTCCATCAGGAAAATCTGGAGTATATGTATACCAAGAGAGGGAATCAGCATATAATAAAAAGTTAAAAGCTACAGAAGCGTTTGAAGAGTTAATAACGTTGGCAAATGCACAATGTATTATATTTCACTATACAGATAATGGACTTATTAAGCCGCAAGATGCCAGAGATATTTTATTAAAAAAGGGAAGAATTGAAGAATTTTATTTTGATTGTAAGGGATATAGTACAATTTCAAGTGGAAAAAAATCACAGCATCATATTTTTAGAGTACGATGTTAATTAGTAAAAATCCAAGAAAAGAGGTATAGGCTGTATGATTGCAAAGCTACCGGATAGAAATGCAACATTGTTGGATTTATTGCCATTTGCAAATATTGATGTTATTGTTACCGACTTAGATGGAACGTTAATAACTGGAAATGAAGATGTATCAGATCGAATTAAAGAAAACATAAACATATTGCGTAGAAAAAAAGTATACATTACGATTGCTACTGGAAGAACTTTTAAGGGAGCGTATCCATTAATTAACCAAATCAATATAGAGATAGGAATGCCGATTTGTTTGTATAATGGTGCTATTGTACTAGAATATGGAACTGATACATTATTGTACAGCAATCTTATAGATATAAATATAGTTTATGATTTCATAGAAAAAGTATTTTCCTTAGATATAACAATATATATTTATACATTTTCAATAGATAACATAGCATTGCTTAATGAAGGGGAATCCAGAGTTAAAGAACAGGTATATGGTTTAGGAATGAAGAAAAACCAGAAAGACGTTAATAATATGCCGATTCAGTGGTTGGTTAGGGATGAAGATATAAAAAAAGTAAGAGAACCCATAGTTGCTTTGTTGATAGAAAAGAATGGATTAAAAGAATCAGAGATAGAATATATCAAGAAAAGTCTTAGGGATACACAGAGTTTAGTTTATACGGATAGTGGAAATGGCTTTATCGAAGCGAAAATGAAAGGATTAAATAAGGGCGGTATTATTTCTACTTTAAAGGAAAAATATAAATATAAAAATATTTTGGCAATAGGCGATAATGATAATGATGAAGAGTTATTTCAGTATGCGGACATTAGTGTAGCAGTAGAGAATTCATCAACAATTGCAATAGATGCAGCTGACTTTATATGTGAAAATGAAAGTGCATATGGATTTTTAGACATGTTAACAGTAATAAACAATGCAAAGAGATATTGTTGAAGGGACGACGACTATGGAAGAGAAAACAACAAGTGTTTTTAGAATATATATTGATCAACTTGAAAAAGTCTTTGTGACAGGTGAAGAGTTTGAAAAAATACTACAGGATATTATGCAAAAGTATCAGGAAAAGGGTCTGTTTATTAGATATAGAGTAAAAGATAAAGAGGAAAATGAATATATCTATGGGGAAATAGCCCCAAATAATCGGAGTGTGCATCAGGATACTAAAGAATATGAGGACGGATATAGGCTTGAGACATTTTTGTGGCAAGATGAAGAGATTATTAGTATGAAAGAATGTGTGGAATTCTTTGATGCGTTTTGGAATAGTACTTTATGTGATAGTATATGTGGAATTATTGCTTATAATACTTCAAAGTGTAAAGTCAAATGTGATGAAACTTTAAAATTATGGAAGAGTGAAAAGAAAAATGTTGCTTTTTTTATGATTGATTTGGATAAATTTAAAGAAGTTAATACGAAGTATAATCATCAAGTAGGAACGAATGTTATTTCAGAGTTTTCAAGAGTTTTGAAAATAATATTAGGAAATAGAGGCATTTTGATTCATCAATCGGGCGACGAATTTAACGTTTTATATTATTATGAAACTCCGTGGGAAATAGTAGCACTGGCATATGAGTTAAAAAGGAAAATAGATGGACATACCTTTAAACAGGCATCAGATGTGGAATTGACAATGGCTATAGGAGTTTATTTATTGGAAAAAAATCATATAGATTATATGGAGGCACGAAGCAAAGCTGAGGCTGCTTATGATGGAAAAAATAAAAATACAGAAAAGCAGAGAGACTCTATACGTATCGAAAAAGATGAGAATCAAATAAGTTATGGTAATAATAGCGATATTGAACGAGAACTAAAGAAAGCTATTATTCGAGTAACCAGTGTGCGCAATAAAGAAATTTTTCATAATATCTTTTTAGACTTTATTTCAAATTATGTGCTAGGAATAGAAGAAGAAAAAGTTCAGCAAGAAATAAATAAGATTGTTAAATGGATTAATCCAGAGCAGAATTCAAATATAAGATGTACAGCATTAAATAAATCGTGGGATACAAAGGCATCTATTTCAAATTTGGAAGTAGGCTTTGCAGTTTTACATGGTATTTTGAGAAATAAAAGTATAATCGGAAAAAAAGTTATATGTAAAATTTACAAAGAAAATGAAAAAGTGAAATTTAATATTGAGATTAATGGAAAAAATATCTTTGTACATGAAGAAACTAAACTAAATATAACGGATTTACAATGGGATAGTGGAGTAATCACCGAGGAATCTTTTTATGAAACTAGAAAAAGAGCAGTACTTCTTTCAGCGGGTTATGATGATAATATTACGATACCAGAGGATATTTTCGACAGAATTATAAGAGTGGATACGCGTCCTTTTTTGGGGGGAGCGTTGTCCGATTTATGGACAGCTGCACTATGTGAATTAATAATAAATATGAAAGAAAATTCTTATTTTACAGATGTTTTTATTTGCGGAGAGGTAGGAAAAACGCCTAAAGTTAAAGATTATCTAAATAATATAGAACTATGGGATACAAAGGATGGAAAATATTCAATTAGGTATATGTCTCGAAAAACTTTCATGTCAGAAAGCGATATAATTGAATTTAAAAACAAGTTTAAAGAACATATTTTTGAATGTTCTGAAAAAGACACAATAGATAAACTTTATGAAATATGTAACAAAGGTCTTGAAAAGGCACATACAAAAATAAATAATATTAAAGAGAATAAAGGCAGGATTTTAAATAGACAACTTGAATATAACAATATTGAATTAGGGGTTGTTCATGGTTGCAAGGCAACATCAATAGCAGATGCATTTCCGATTTCTTTGGAAATTTTGAGAAGTACAGCATTAAAAAATAAAAATAATTATATTGTTGATCAAGCGGGGAGAAAATTATTCGAATTGATGAATTTTAGGATACTTTTAGAAAAACCTAAGAGTGAGAATCTTCCAGAGTATTATAAATATGATGAAAATGAATTGACAGAATATTACAATAATACTTTTGGAACAGAAAACGGGCTCTTTATGAGGGAATTCAATGAGCATGATCAGCTAAAAAAAGTAATAAGACATATTATTGAGGCTATAAATAATCCGGAAAAACGTTATGCAACTAGACGTGCAATACTTGTGGTACCAAATAGAAATAACAACAATAATAACGATGTACAATATCCGTTAGGATTGGTTTCGGTTTGGATTGCGCCGCGAATTAAAAATGAAGAAGTAGTTATTGATTTTAGTTATAGTTGGAGAACAGTTGAGGCTTTGGTAGGCCTGCCTGAAAGTATGTATGCATCAGTAAAGTTTGCAGAAGAGTTAACAAAGGAAATATCAGAAAAATGTGATACTATTACAGTTAAACTGGGGAGTGTCTCATATATTGCATATAGTTTGCATATGTTTTTGGATAGTCAAAGCATGAATATAATAAGAGGAATTATTAATGATGCATCAATCTAAGATAGATAAGTATTTGATTATATCGTTAGATAAGATAGAGAATATTTCTTATTTGAGATTTCAATTTCAAAAATATGGATTATATGTTTATGAGATGGGTGCTGTGAATAAAAAAGAAGAACTTAAGGAAAGTTTAAAAGAAAATGAGATTCTATTTTATTTGGATTATTTTGTTATTATCTTACCTAAGGAATATTCGCGCCAAAGTTTTCTATGGACACGATTTTATAAAATATTTGGGGAATTATATGAAAATATGATAGATAAATCTATTAATTTAGAATGTATTGGGGAGATGCTGTCGTATATATGTAAAAAAATAGAAATAAATTCTTCAAGTACAATTCTAGATTATGGTTGCGGAAGTGGTCTCTCGACTCTGGTCCCTTTTGAGGGGAAAATAATTGGATATGAACCAATATATGAAATGCGGAGGCAGGCAAGATATCGTGGAATGCTGGCAGTCAGCAGTAGTGGAATACAAAAAATACCAGAAAATTATTTTGATGCTGTTTTTTCTAGTTATGTATTTCATATGGCTGTCAGTGAAGAAAATATTAAATATATAATTAATAAAATGAAACCTGACGCATTTTGGATTGCTAATTTTTATAAAGGAATGAATGAAGAAGTTATAAACACTATATTTCAAAAAAATAATTTTATAATTGAACAAGTTTATGACATGCAGGAGAAATTTGGAAATGTCTATGAATATAGAAGAAACGGGACGACTGGAAACAAAAAATGATTTTTTTGTAGAGTTAGATGAGTTTGAAAAAAAACTACAGAAAAAAATGGGAAAAAAATTTAATAAAAAGTTATTTCAGGCAATGCTTGATAAAGGAATAATTATCACGGTATTAGAGAGTGGTTTCAGTTACCAAACTCAGAAAACTCAAGAAACATGTAAGTACATTTCAACGAGTGAATATAAAATATGTCAACGCTTATTTGATCTTAATTATGAAATTCCACAGGAAGATTACTTAAAATATTCTTATGATGGAAATTTTTGGGTTGAAAGAATAAAAATTACTCCGCATTCTTATTTGGTATATGAATTAGGCGATGTTAATAAACATGTACCTTCGTATGTAAGAAATATTATTTACTTTATGTGGAATTATGATGAAAGGGAGTGTGAACTGACACAGTTTAACCTTGCAGGTGCTACTGTGGTGACAACTAACAGATTAGTATGTAATTATATTGATAATGCGATGTACAGAAAATATCAATTAGATAATTTAAAAACATCAACTTTTGCTAATTCTAGTGCATATATGGGATCAAAAAGGAAAATTATAGGTTTTATTATAGAATCGATTTTTCCTCAATGTGATGATAATAGTGTCTTTTTGGATATTATGTGTGGATCTGGAGCGGTTTCTAATGCGTTTGCACAGATGGGAAAAACATATGCGTCGGATGCACAGGAATTTTGTAGATTATTGGCTAAAGTGCAGGGGAGAGGTTTTTCTGGAAAGAGGGCAAAAGAACTGCTAAATAAATTATATAAAAATTATATGTATAATCTTGATATTTTGCAAAAAGAATTGTCAGAACAAATAAATGAAGAAGATAAAATATTTCATTTAGATTTGTGTGATGTGAATAGTGTCTTGGAAAAATATAAAAAATTTATAAATAATTTTGAACTATATTCTACGACATATGAAAATTCAAAAGAACTGATAGAAAAAATAAATGAAAGAAAACAAAATAGGGAAAAAATACCATACTGTTTGTTTACATATTATTTTGCAAATGTTTATTTTGGATTGGCGCAGTGTATCCAATTAGATAGTCTTCGTTATGCAATAGATCAGATATCAAATAAGGACGAGAAGGAGTGGGCATTAGGGGCACTGGTTGTTACAGTAAGTTCAATTGCAACGCAGCATGCTGGGCATTTTGCACAACCTAAAAGATTAGATGAAAAATCATTAAAATATTTTATTAATCAAAGGGTTCAGTCTGCATGGCTTGAATTCTCAAAAAGATTTATAACTCTTGCTGAAGAAAGCGAACGTTATTCATATCATGTTAAATTAATTGAAGGTCCATGGAAAAATGCGTTAACACAAGCGGCTATGAATGTGCAAATGTCAAACTTGATAGTGTATTTGGATGCACCGTATAAGAGGGATGAATATAGTCGATATTATCATGTTTTAGAAACCATTGTAAAATATGATTATCCTAGTTCTGAAAATAAAGGTCGTATGCGGTCAAAAAATAAAGGAGAGCGATTTAATTCGGAATTTTTTACTAAAACAATAAGTAAAGTAGAGGATCATTTTGTGTCTATAATATCAGAAATTCTTATAATGGATGCGGTTTGTGCGTGGAGTTATTCTAATAATGGAGCTGCATCTATTAGGAAGATTGTTTCACAAGTTAGAAAAAATATAGACTGTGAAGTATTTTTATATAGCACACCATATCAACATATTTCGCAAAGAAAAAAAATAGGTACTCGGAAATCAAAATTAGAAGTACTGGAATACTGTATTGTTTTTGTTCCGAATAGAGAGAAAATTGATAGGATGAAATTGTCGAATTTATTAAAGAAATAGAAGTAGGTGGTTGAATGAATGATTTTACAATTCTCCATTTATCAGATTTGCATATCAATCAGAAAGGTGAACGATTATCAATTTTAATGGAAAATTTGCTGATTGATATTAAGCAGGAAATGGAATTGGTAGACAACATTATTGTTGTTGTAACGGGAGATATAGTACACAAGGGGAATTACGATTATAAGGAAAATGCAATTGCCTTTTTTAAGAAGTTAAAAAAAGTCCTCAAAGAAAAAGTTAAGGATATTTATATTGTACCGGGCAATCACGATAAAGTTAGGAATTCTATTGATGCCAAAATAATCCAGGAATATAAATTTGAAGGTGACGTAGCTGATAAATTTTACAAAGACTACTGGAAATATATAATGGTAAGTTTTGCAGATTATCAGGATATGGTCAAGAAGATATATGAGATTTTTGTGGATAAAGCAAAAGTTAAGAAAAAAGTAAAAGCAAATACATATGGAACTTTTGTTACGGAAATTAATGACAAAAGAATATGTTTTATGGCTTTTAATACGGCATGGAGTTGTCTGGGTGATATTGATGAACGGAATTTGAAGTTTGGAAAATTTCAATTAGATGAAATCAAAGAAGAATATAAGGAAAATATGGGCAAGTCAGGATATGATTTGGTGATAGCAGTGGCACATCATCCATTGAACTGGCTGACAGGGGAAGAAGAAACCTTACTGCAGACCAATATTTTATCGAATTTTTCATTGAACTGTAATATTTATATCAGTGGACATATACATAATAGAGATATTATTAACTGGCAGAGCACAAGACATTCTTTGACTACACTTGTATCTGGAATTGGCTGGCCGGATGAAGAAGAGGATATGCAGCATCCGTATGCACATACATATTCAAGCTATACATTTAATCTGGATATTAACTCTATTGATGTATACGTAAGAAGCAGTGATGATAATAGTTCGTTTGAACCGGATTTCAGAATATATACAAAGAAACGGGATAAGGCTAATAATAAAATTGTTATGCCGATAGACAGTAATAAAACACAGGCATATTTTAATTTAGGAGCAGTAGAAGGGAGATCTCCGAAATCTTATTATATAACTGAGAAAGCATTGGCATTGATTCAGATATATACACCAATGGTAGGGAAATTTAGAAAACAGATGTATGTATCACTAAATAGGGTCAAGAAAGATATTTTGGATCAGATTATAGGATACATGTGGCAGGAACAAGAAAAGCTAGATGATGAGAAAAATTCTGAACGAATCAATATGTATGAAGAAAAAATAGAAAAGATTGAAGATACTTGGGAAATGTTGGATGAGTGCTTTTTTAGAGGAATGGATTTAAATGAGGATGCACGAAATTTTTTAGAAGAACATTCAGAAATTGTAGATAAGTGTTTGTTTTCATATATGCAGAATATATGCTCCAGTTTGAGTAAGCTTTTAGAGGAAAATTTAAAGAAAATAGAGATGCTTTCCCCAGATAAAAAAGAAGAGCCATTGGTGCATACAGCAAGAGTTCATTTTAGAGGATATAACATTAAAACAGATGAATATGAATCACTATGTTTAGGCGATTCTTTAACTTGGTCGAGTTACCAAATGAGAAATCAAAAATGGGGAGAACTATTGGAAGAAGCGTATAAGGCAAAACATTCGTTGGTTGCATCTGTTAATCCGACATATTGTTGTGAAAGCTATGATATTAATGCTCAAAAGGAAGAAGATACATATAAATGGATAGACTTTATGACCTATATACCTGATTTTATAGGAAATGATTATGTGTTATATGATGTACAAACGGATAAGATTATGAAGCAGCGTCCGTGGATTACTTTTGGCATTACTGTATATCATAAAAAGAATAGTAATATGCTCTATATTCTTGACTATTTGGAAATAGGTCAGATTATAACAGATTGTTTTAAAGAGTTTAAAACGTATATGCCAATAAATATGGAAAGATTTGTAAAGGGAAGATTACAACAAAAATGGGAGTGATGTAAATGCAAAATAGGAAATGGATGCCAGTATTACCAGAAAAAGTGTCAAAAGATATAGATGACAAAGAAACTGTGTGGGTAAATACAAATAGATTATATGAAAAAATGGCATTAGCTATAAGATGTATTCCTGATGAAAAGACACGAGTGCAGGTTATTAAAGTTCAGCAGAATGCCCTGTCAAAGATGAAAACAGAAGGAGAAATGTTTGTTCCAATGACAGTTGGAGAGGTTAAGATTAGTTTTGGATCGAATATTGATAAAATGCCGTATAATACGTTTCGAATTGAAGTAAATCAAAAAGGCAATGATACAGTAAATATATCTAATAAAAGACAAAAGTTACCCAGAAAGAGTTTTGGGAGAAAGCAACAAGAACAGGCGTTACATGTAGATGGCGTTAAAGTGACACAAGGATAAAAAATTTATCGAGGAGGATGAGAGCGCGTGAAAATTAAATCCTTATTAGTAATGGAATGGGTAGGATTCAGCATTTAGAATTATTGTTTATAGATGGTGCAAATGGGTGATTGGGGCCAGACACCATTAAAAAGCAAGTAAGAGATCTATAAAATAAGAATAAACTGGTGTTTTACGATACCAGTACATACTGTAGATTTGAGGGGGGATGAATCATATAGCCGGAGGTTTTGACGCAACGAAAAGTTTTTGGATAAAAATATGAAGAAAACATAGAATGTGAGAGAATATTGTGTTTATTGTGGAAAAAAATAGAGATATCTAGCAATGAACATATAATACAAAATGCACTTGGGGGTCTCTATGAATCAACTGAAATATGTTGTGGGGAGTGTAATAACTTTATCAGTGAAAACATAGATGTTCCGTTTGCCTCGACATTTAACTATGATAAGGAATTAGCAGCAGATGTTTTTGCAGGTAATAAGCTTTTATCTCCAGAAAGCTATGAAATCTTTGTTCAAAGAAGAGATTTTTCTATTGAAGCAATTTGTAAATATGCAAAATCGCAGAATGTAATGCCATATATTGTTATAGGGAGGTTGCAAAAAGAAAAGTATCTTAATTATAGGGCATATAGTGAGTATAAATTACGATATAAATGGGAAGGTTAATGACTCCATATTTTCTAGAAAGTTAATAATACTTTTACGGAGGAAATTAAAAGGGATAACAACACTGGCAGAAGGTAAGCGCTTAATTTTTAGGTATGATAGAAAAATCCCCGACTACTTTTCAGTAGCCGGAGCACCTTGACAATTCACATATGATTGATTTGATT
>OLVT01000974.1_pt1 | contig 27806 bp, 24 predicted proteins | sample 1673241 | NCBI WGS metagenome assembly OLVT01 (sample SAMEA3178936, study PRJEB25190) | human gut metagenome | biome: human gut; feature: human-associated habitat; material: faeces | place: Austria | collected 2013 | reverse complement strand
ATGAGAATTTCCTGGTCCGGCTTCTGGATTTCTTTTCCGAAAAGCAGATTCAGGTGAAAAGCCTGACCCGCAAGTCCGAATACAAGTGGTACAAAAAGGATATATGCGCGATTGTAGAGCTGGACTTCGGGAAAAGACAGAGACATGATAAAATTCTGGAAGAACTGAACCGGATCGATGGAATACGATTTATACATGAAATTTAGTTCAGAACGAGATATGACGTCCTGAACTGTTACAGAATTTTTAAGGAAAGGATGATTCGTTATGAGATTGACATTAGAAAAGGCAAAGGAACTTTTGGAACATGCCCGGGAGGCGGCCAAAGACGATGGTTTTATCCGTCATTGCATCTGTGTGGGAGATACGGCGGCGGTAATTGCCGAAGCCATCGGCCTGGAGGAGCCGGATTACGCCAGAGCTTTGGGGTATGTCCATGATATTGGAAAGCATCTGAATGAGGATAATGTGGAATGGCACGATGTACTGGGATTTCAGTATCTGCTGGCTCAGGGAATCGATGAGCAGGACGCCTGGATTTGCATGACACATTCCTATATTAATGGGGACTATCGATGCGAGGCGGGAGGTATCCCCAAAGAGCATCCGCTGCGCTGCGAGAAGTTGAGGGCGCATCCATACAATACCTACGAGGAAATTATCAATCTCTGTGATTTGATGTGCATTTTTGAAACTATGACGATGGAAAAACGCTTAATTGACCTTCTAGTGCGAAAGGGAATTCACAGGAATACCCACTATCATCTGGTGGAGGCGCTAAAGCTGAAGAAAAAATTTGATGATAAGCTGGGACACAATCTCTATGATTTGTTCCCTAATATTCAGATTTAGGAATTATTTTTGCCTTTGTTTTTCCACATATCTGTGCTATATTGGAAATAAGCAGAAACAGACGGAATAAGGAGAACAATCATGCGCAGATGCGGGATGCTTTTGCCCGTTGCCAGCCTGCCTTCCAGGTATGGCATCGGGGCATTTTCAAAGGAAGCTTATGAATTTGTAGACCAGTTAAAGGAGGCGGGCCAGCAGGTTTGGCAGATTCTGCCCCTGGGGCCCACCGGATTTGGGGATTCGCCGTACCAGTCCTTCTCGGCTTTTGCGGGAAATCCCTATTTTATTGATTTGGAAACCCTTGTGGAAGAGGGGCTGCTGACGGCAAAGGAATGTGAGGAGGCGGATTTCGGAGAGAATCCGGAAAAAATCGCCTATGACAAGATTTATGAGAATCGGTTCCCTTTGCTGAAAAAAGCCTACGAACGATGGAAAGAAGCCTCATTTTCTGAGGCAGCGGCGGAGAAACGGACCAGGGCGGTCCACCGGAAAGCAGCGGAGCTTCTGCGGGAGGAGACCAGGGAATACTGCTTTTATATGGCGGTAAAGGATTATTTTCATTCTCAGAGCTGGGATTTGTGGGATGAGGAAATCCGCACCCGCAGGCCGGAGGCCATGGAGCGCTATGAAACGCTTCTGGGGGATGAGATCGGCTTTTATGAGTTCCAGCAGATGAAATTTGAGGAACAGTGGAGGAAGCTGAAAGCCTATGCCAACGGGCAGGGCATTCAGATTATGGGAGATATCCCGATTTATGTGGCCTTCGACGGGGCGGACAGCTGGGCGCATCCGGAGCTGTTCCAGTTTGATGAAAACCGCACTCCTACAGGAGTGGCAGGCTGCCCGCCGGATGCATTTTCCGCTACGGGACAGCTTTGGGGAAATCCCCTCTACGATTGGGGATATCATAAGGAAAATGGCTATGGTTGGTGGATAAAACGGATGGAATACAGCTTTGGCCTGTATGATTTGGTCCGTGTGGACCATTTTCGGGGCTTTGACGAGTATTACAATATTCCATATGGGGATGAGACCGCGGAGAACGGTGTCTGGGAGAAGGGACCGGGAATCGGGATTTTCCGCAGGATGGAGGAATATTTCGGAACCAAGCAGCTGCCGATTGTAGCAGAGGATTTGGGGTTCCTGACTCCATCGGTACACCGGCTTCTGAAAGAATCGGGATTCCCTGGCATGAAGGTGCTGGAATTTGCCTTCGAGGAGGGAGGGAGCAGTCCCTACCTGCCCCACAACTATACTTCAAACTGCGTGGTCTACACCGGCACCCACGACAACGATACGCTGGCGGGCTGGTACAAGGAGATGGATATTGAGGAAAAGGAATTTTCCATCGATTATCTGGGAAACAGCCGCACGCCGGCGGAGAAGGTTCACTGGGATTTTATCCGGCTGGCCTTATCCAGCGTGGCGGACCTGGCAATCATCCCGGTGCAGGATTACCTGGGCCTGGGTACGGAAGCAAGGATAAATGAGCCCTCCACCCTGGGAAAAAACTGGCAGTGGCGGCTGTTTAAGGGGCAGCTGGATGAAAAGACCCTCAGACGCTGCCGGAGGCTGGCGGAGGTTTATGGGAGAGTGTAGGAGGTAACGCATAAGGTAACGTATAAGGCCTGCCGGGGAGTGACCTGGCGGGCCTGCCGTTCGGCATTTTAAATAACTGTTCCTATTATTTAGAAGAATCCATGTTAATTCCACAATACAACAATAAAGCGGATAACCTTTTCTTACGCTGGGTTTCTGAACGTGTTCTACTTGATGAAGCATCCTTATAATCTTTAAGATATCCCTCATAGCTAGTCTTTTTGGAGAAGTACTCTTCATAAAACTTCTTAACCGCTCTTTCGGCTGTTTCGGGCTTGATATTTTTTTTCATAAGTGTCCAAGCAAAAGAAAACATGGTATACAAATGAGTAGTCCAACACAAGCGTTTATTAGAATTAAAATCAAGCTTAAGTCCACTCAAAACCTTAATAACATTTCTAAATTCTTCTTCGCCTCTCTTTATATTCTGTTCATCATCTTGATACTTGTTATATAATTCATCAAGTACTTTTTGCGACGAGTCTAAAACTTTGTCTTCCAATATTATAAAAAACAATTCGGATATGAACTCAACATCTTCCATTCGTACACTTTTTAATCTGGCTAACTTATCATTCCAAAAATCGTCTTTTACTAAGGCCTTAATTGTCTTTAATAATATACTATCATTGTATTTCGCATTTCTTAATTCCTGATATGTTAATGGTTCCCCATTTCTATTTAATCTATCAAAAACCGTAGCTACTAATTCTTCATTTTGTTCATATAAGTATTCCACGTTTAAAGAATATGTCCAAAATTGTTTTATATAATCCGGAAAATCAGAATTTAAATTTTTTATTTCGTTAAAGGTCAAGCCTGCAATCTCATTTGCTGTCTTCATATTCGCGTCATCAATAAAATCATCTTCCGCAAAATACGTTGTTAAAGCTATTCTATTTTCAATAAAATCAACAATAGCTTCTAATCGTTGTTTACCATCAACCACATCATATATCGTTTTCCCCGTATCTGTATTGACACAAGGTCTTAAAAAGATTGCTGGCATAGGATAATTTTTTAATATTGAATCTATTAAAAAGGACTTCTTATCTTCCGACCAAACTCCACTTTTTCTTTGATATGAAACATCAAACCGATATTTTTTCAATTGGTAATTGTCATAAAACTCTGATAATGTTAGCGATGTGGATTTTCTTTCAAATAACTTTGCCATTTAATATTCCTCCTATCTCAGACGAAGAAAGTTGCTGGATATAATTTTTAAATATACTGCTCAATACTGCATTTAAGTCTCTGGGTGGCATAGGATTAATAAAAGTAAAGTTTGAATCTTGATTTAAACTAATTAAAAGTTCATCTAATTCTCTACGATCAACATGCCAATATGAAATACCACATAATACAATTTCATCATTTTCTTCGACACTGGACGCTGCTTTTTTGGCTTCATTTCTCAGTTTTTGCGACCATGGAGCCGTGGTTCCTAACCGCATTGAATCTCCTGCTGGAGGAATTATCGCACCTTTGGAATAATATGTTAAGTTATCATATTGTATCTCCAATTGATCAATAGGAACTCCTTCAAAGTCCAAATTATAATTAACAGAAAAAGACGCAGTAATATCTCCTTTAGGGACAAAGCTAATTGATCCATGGGGTTTTATAATCTCAATCTTTTCTTCCTTTTTATCAAAACCAGTCATACTAAACGGAATTTTTAAAACGTGTAAAATTCTTTCCAACCAAATATCATAATTATATGTAACAAAAACGACTTTATCATATTCACTTTTGTCAATATTTTTTAAAAATTTAACCCATCCCCATAATGTATCACTTGTTAAAAAGGAGAACAACTGATCATCAGATATCTCTGTATTATAGCTAGAAAATAAGTGTCGTAAATATATATTCAATTCAGAATATGCTCGTAAATAAATTTTATCTGAATTAACTAATTCCAATCTCTTTGCTTTTTGTTCTGGTTCATTTACAAAATCAAAAAACATATTCGCACAAGTTATAATTTCTTCAATTAGAGCATTACTTTCTTGCTTAGTATTATATGGTCGTGCCCCCAATGTCCATAAGGCAGGACAATTCTTAAAAGACAAAAAACCTGGTTTTTCTTCCCATGGTGTATTAATTTTATCACCCAATCGGAACAAATTACTCACATCAATCTTTTCAGCAATTGTATTATCATATTTTTCATAATAATCCAGAAAATCAATCGTAAAACCATTTCCCAGTATAATAAACGCTTTTTTCATGTTCTCCATCCTTGTATCTCAAAAATATCATATGGTAAAATCTAAGAATTTCTTAACCAATCATTTAAATCCTCCGCCATGCCTTTGGCTAATAAATAGGGGACACCATTGCTTATCATCTTAAATTTTATGGATAGTGGCAATGTAGCAGGGACTTCAAACCACTTTGGTAAAGATTGTATCGCCAATGCTTCTGATACACTTATTCTGCGCGGCTGATATGGGTGCAAATGTACCTCATTGTTACCATACGCCGCAGTCGGTGAATATCTCCACCTATGCAAACGCTTAAATGATTTTCCAGATGTATCGCCTTCTTGTATAGTTACAAACTTATCATTTGCATTTGTATTAAAATAATCATTCGCATTCGGATGACTATTAACTTCATTCTTCTCAAACCAATATTGAACTGTTAATTCCTTGATAATGTAATCAGGGGCTGTTCTTCTATTCCCGATTTCGAATACATCTGTAGTCGGCCAATTGCATTGTTCTATATTATTCATCTGGAAAATTTTATGGCCGCCTATAGTATATTTTAAACTTCTTCCAAAAGTTTTTCGTCTAAATCCTATTAGAATAAGTCTGTCTCTAAATTGTGGAACACCATATTCCAATGCATTTTCAATCGAGTCAAAAAGCGAATATCCTGAACGATATAATCTTTTTTTCATTTGTTCATAGAACACGTTATGTTTTTTTGTTTTATATAACCCCTTAACGTTTTCCATTACAAAAAAATCAGGCTGTCTTTTAATAATCAATTTTATATATTTTTCTGTTAATTGTCCATTTTCCCCCGTATAACCTTTATTCTTTCCTGCGACAGAAAAATCCGGACAAGGCGGCCCTCCAATAAAACCTATTAGCCTATTATCCGTCCGCAAATAATAATCTGGGAATCTCTCATTCCAAAACAAATCATTTAAAAAAAGTTCCATATTTTCATTTGAATATCCATATTTGGGGTCATGTTCTATATCTCGTCTTGCATATTGATAGGATTTTAAAAACTTCGGATTCATTTCATTTACAAAAGAAATATTGAATCCTGTTAATTCAAATCCTAAATCAAGAAAACCCAATCCAGAAAAAAATGAGAATATTTCTACAGACATCTCAATCCCCCGAATTAAATTCTACCAGTTTCTCCCAATCAATACTTCCATCTTCTTTACAAAAACTGTTAGAAAATTCTCTCACAAGCCTATTTGCAGCTTTATTATAGCTTTCCTTATAATCAGCCACATATTTTTCCGGCATAGTTCCCATATATCCGATAATTTTAATATAGAAATCTTCATCTCCGGTCAGTTCAGCCCAAAACCGTTTTCCGGCCAATTCCTGATACATTTTCGGCTTTCCTCTGCCGGAATCTTTCTTCTTTCCATAACAATAACCGATATACGCTTCATAACGTGCTTTTGCCTGCTGTGCTAATTTTGATGCCGCCATAAAGTTCTGTTCCTGACGCTTCTTACTGTCAGCATTGAACACTGACGGTCCGCTCTTTACTGCAATAGCAGAGATTGTATTTGTTTCATTATCCTGAATCATAATATCAATTCCCTCTGCCAGGGCTTTATTACCACCACTGGCAGCTATTGCTATCGGCTCAAAAAAGCAATTCCCGAAAATCGTCTCTTCGCTTGAACTCACAAATGCGTTCAACACAGACTCCACAATCTCTGAGGCACTCTGTATAGCTTTTGCGCGGTACAGGTATGGATTCTTCCGCTTCATAACTTTTTTGATATTCAGCCCGTCAATTTTTTCAATCAAATTAGCATAAAAAGTCTCAAGAGCTGTCGCTATCGCTTTTATGACTTCTTGTTCGTCATATGAATTATTTAACGGCATATAAATTTCCTCCCAGTTCTATTGCGTTCCTTATCTTATTATGTACATTTGTTCCTCGGAAACGTTTTGTCTCTACTACAGCATTTCCGTCCGCTACCGCGCAAACCGCTTTACCGATAGCTTCTGCAAGCCCCACCGGCACTGCATTTCCAATCTGACGGTATTTAGCAGCCGTGGTTCCGGTAAAAATCCAATCGTCCGGAAACTGCTGTATCCGGGCATACTCCTTAATACTTAATGGACGATTTTGTGTAGGATGACACATCATTGTAGCTTTCTGTACCGGGGATGTTACTACTGTGGGCGACGGCTGATTATAGGAAAGCCTTCTGTAAAATCCGACTTTTCCGCCACCAGATTTATATGCTCCACCCATAGCAATCGGTATAATATCTTTTGGAAGGTCACGCCAGTTCCCTCCCTCCGGAACCATTTTAAGAAATTTCAGGCGTTCTTCACTTAATGTGGCACACTCACCTTTATCAAACTCCAAATCCGCAATCGCATCTCTTACAGTTTTCCACTGATATGTTTTATCTTGATGCATTTGAAAATGTGTCGGAATCGGAAGGAATATGCTTTCATTATCCCGGCTGCCAATCAGTACAAACCTTTCACGGAACTGCGGGACGCCATAGTTTACCGCATCAAGAACACCATATACAGTTTTATAGCCTAATTTATCAAATTCTGATAAAATCACATCCAAAACGGTTCCTAATCTCTGATCCGGATCGTTCTCGTCTCTTTCTGATAATGGAACATGTTTCAAAGGAGCTGACATAATTCCTTTTACATTTTCCATAACAAAAAAACGCGGACGAATATAATCAATCATACGAATGAAGTCCATAAATAAACTTCCTCTGGGATCGTTGATACCTAAACGCTTTCCGGCAGTTGAAAACGGCTGACACGGCGGTCCTCCACATATTAAAAAAGGCTCTCCGGCAGAAAGACCTGTCAGTTCCAAAAGTTTTCGTGGATTTATTTCACGAATATCTCCGCCCAGAACATTATGCCCATTAGCCTGCATTGTTTTCACACACGATTCGTCAAAATCCTGCCCGATTACAACGTTAAGTCCGGCCTTTTTCAGACCAATATCCAACCCCATTGCCCCAGAAAACAAAGAAATAACATCCCGATTATCGGCATATTCATTTAGAGCAGCATATTCTATTAAATTTCCCATTAAATCTTCTCTCCGTTTTCTAATATAAAATTCCTTTCAAAAGAGCTGTTCACAGCCTGTGCAATATCTTCCAACTCAGCTATGGTAAAACTCTCTCTTTTCATTTTTCCACTTAAATTTTGCGGTGATGTACCTATTCGGCGCGCCAATTCCGCTACGCTAATATCTGACCGCACACACAACACCTTAATTTGCTCAGAAATAGTCATTTCAGGTACCTCTTTTACACATCAACTCTTACCTTACTAGTATAAATCATCCCGTTTATACCGTCAACGGAATAATTCACCATTTACATCACCGGGTACTTGTCGAACAATCTCAAGCCTGCTAAAATTAAATCAATAAAATTTTTAGGGAAGGACGATGATATTCTTATGACACGAGATACCGCTACTGTATCAAAAAACATGAGTAAAATCCACAGCAAAGATACATCTATTGAACTACAACTTCGCAAAGCGTTATGGCACAAAGGATATCGGTACCGTAAGAATTACAAAGCCCTTCCTGGAACCCCAGATATTGTACTTACTAAATACAAAATTGCTATTTTTTGTGACAGTGAATTTTTCCACGGTAAAGACTGGGAATGCCTGAAATTACGACTCGAAAAAGGAAATAATCCTGATTATTGGATTAAAAAAATTGAACGTAACCGTACCCGTGACTGGGAGAATGACAAAAAATTGCTTTTCCTCGGATACACGGTCATTCATTTCTGGGGACAGGATATCAAAAAACATACAGACGAATGTCTCCAGGTTATAGAGGAAACCATCTGGGACAATAAAATGGCGACTATTAATGACGATACGTATGACCTTCAATAAATGTTCCAGATTATAGTAGTTGGTCTTATAATGTTTGCCGTCCGCCGCAGTTGTTTCCATTTTGGAAACAACTGCATCCTCGTTCAGTTTACCGGATTCAAAAATGTTTTTCAGGTGCTTGGAAATGGCAGCTTTCTGTACCTTAAACAACTCCGCTATTTTTACTATAAAAGTTAAAAAATGAGGGGCCCTACCGCCCCTCATTCAATATATAGTGAATCCCGTCCTCGCTGGCATTCAGCACCAGCTCCAGGGGATATTCTGCCGCTTCCAGCATCTTAACCGCTTCGGTGAAATCTCCTACATCATAGTAAATATGAGCGTCGCTTCCCAGAATAATGGGAAGGCGGTACTCTTTGGCGATGGAGAGCCATTTCAATACATTCTTTGCGGCGTTCTGCCGTCCGGACCTGGGATTGAAGGAGGAATTGTTGACCTCCAGGGCCACCTTCTGTTCCAGGGCGGCGGGAATCAGCCGCTCGTATTCCAACGGGTACCGGTCGTCGTCGGGATGGCCGATGATTTTCACATAAGGATTTTTCATGGCCCCGATTAAGGCGTCCGTATTCTCCCTTGGTGTTCCGGGTTTGATGCAGGGCATGTGGAGGCTGGCGATGACATAGTCCATTTTTTTCAGAACTGCCTCGTCCATGTCTAGATTCCCATTAAAATCCATAATGTTGGCTTCCACGCCGGTGAAAATCCGTACACCCATGACCTCCGGGCGAAAGCACTTAAAATTGGTAAAATAGATGGGATGGGCGGAGCCGGGCATGGCCGGGGCGTGGTCGGACATGCCGAGAGCGAAAAGCCCTTTGGCCGCGGCCTCCTCCACATTTTCCTTAAAGGTGCTGAAAGCGTGTCCGCTGGCCGTGGTGTGGGTGTGCATATCAAAATAGATCTTCATTTCAAGTTCCTCGTTTTACGCGCTTAATGTGAGAGAAATGTGGTCTCCGGGATTGTATTCCGTCTGACAGCCTGTATACACGGTAAGGATTTCATCCCGGTACTGAATGGAGTAGTGGATTTCCCTGCCGTTGTACTGCTTGTTGGCGATGACGCCGGGGATGCCTTCTCCCTCCGGCTGGATGGTCAGCTGCTCCGGGCGCACCGGGTAAAGGCCTTTGGACCGGAATTCCGCCGGAATCATGGGATTGCGCAGCAGAATATTTTCGTTGTTTATCCGGAAGGAGTCTCCGTGCCAGGAACCTTTTAACAGGTTGCAGCGGCTGACGAAGGTGGCGGCGAATACGGTCTGAGGGTCCATGTAAATCTCTCGGGGTGTGCCTACCTGTTCTACGGCGCCGTCCTTCATGATGATAATCCGGTCCGCCATAGCCAGAGCTTCGCTCTGGTCGTGGGTCACATAGAGAATGGTGGCTCCCGTCAGCTTGTGAATGTTCTGGATTTCCCGGCGCATCTCAATCTTTAACTCCGCATCCAGGGCGCTTAAAGGCTCGTCCATCAGGAGAATGGAAGGCTTTCCCACAATCGCCCGGGCCAGGGCGACTCTCTGGCGCTGACCTCCGGAAAGCTCTCCGGGGAGCCGGTTTTCATAGGGCTTTAAGCCGGTGCAGCTGATGGCCTGTTCCACGGCCGCAGCTTTTTCCTCCGGGCTCATGCCCTTGTGGCGGAGACTCTTTAAGGGAAATTCCACATGCTGGCGCACCGTCATATGGGGCCACAGGGCAAAGGACTGGAATACCATTCCCAGATCCCGCTTCTCTACGGGAACCATGTGTCCCTGACCAGAGTAAATCTGATCATTCAGGCGGACGATGCCGCTGGTAGGCTCGATAAAGCCGCCTACGATCCGAAGCAGAGTGGTTTTGCCGCAGCCGGACGGTCCCAGGATGGCGACAAATTCCGAATCCTTGATATCCAGGTTAATTTCCTTGAGGGCCTGGGTTTTGTTGAAGCTTTTTGTGACCTGCTGTATATGTAGGCTCATAGCCAGTTTCCTCCTTTTGGGCATATGATAATTTTTTGCGGTTAATCAGGCAGTATCCGGCTACCACCAGAATGGTTACCAGAACGGACATAGCTGCCGCCAGATTGTAGTCGCCGCCCTGCTGATAGTTGAAAATAGTCAGACCGATGGTTTTGGTTCCAGCCGAAGCCAGGATGGATGACAGGGTCAGTTCCGTAAGGGCCGGAACGAAAATCATGAAGGCGCCGGACAGAATGGGACCGGTGACCAGGGGGATGAGGATTTTCGTCCATTTGGCGAGGAACCCTCTTCCGGAGGCCGCGCAGGCCTCCTCCATAGCAGGGTCTACGGTCAAAAGAGCGGTAGTGCTTCCCTTAATCTGAAGAACCAGATACCGGGTAATGTAAGCGACGACCAGAATATTGATGGTGCCGTAGATACCGGGCCGTACTCCGGGGAGGGGCTCAACCCAGTGGAAAATCATTGCCAGCGCAAGGACAATGCCTGGAATGGCATAGGTCAGGGAAGCGCATTTTTCCAGAATGACCGCGGCGCGGCTCTTCGTTCGCAGCTTGGCGTAGGCGATAGCGGTGCCGGCTGCGATACAGACCACGGTGGTTACCACTGCCAGAATCAGGCTGGTGCGGATGGCGGAAACCACGCCCCGGTTGTGAAAAACGAAGGCGAAGTTCTTCAGAGTCAGGTTCTTTGGAGCAAAGTCCAGTCCGTAGGCCTTTAAGAAGGAAGAGGCTACCATGGAAACCATGGGGATGATGTTTAAAATCAGCAGCAGAGCCAAGGATCCCCATTCCAGGCACAGGCGCAGAGGATTCTTAAAGTGAACCCGCACCGAGAAATCCTCCTTGATGCTGTCCATGGACGCGCCACGCTTTACAAAGAAACCTTCTAACAGTGTTCCGGCTACGGCGATGACCGACAGAATCATGGACAGAGCCGCCGCCAGAGGGAAGGCGTTGGGGCCAAAGCCGATGGCATTTTCATAAATATAAGTGCTTAGGACCGGAATTCCGGAGGAGATTCCCAGGAAAGCAGGAACGGAGAAATTGTCGATTGCGGATAAAAAGGCCAGCACGCTGCCTGCCGCGATGGCGGGGATGGCGGAAACCAGGTTGATCTTGATCATGGCCTGGCGCTGAGAATATCCGCAGGCTCTGGCGGCCCACTCCATATCCCGGGGAATTTTGCGCAGCATGTGAACCACATTGACATACACGATAGGGATGTTGCAGAAACCCAGCACCAGGATGATGCCGCCCATGGTGTAAATATCTACAGCCGGAAGGCCAAGGGAGGTTAAAAACTGGTTGAAGGCCCCCCTGGAGCTTAAAAAGCTGCTCCAGGAAAGGGTGATAATATAAGAAGGAATGATAAAGGGCAGCAGGACCAGAAATTCAATCAGGCCTTTGCGTTTGATGTTGCAGTAAGCGGTAAGGAAGGCCAGCCCGCTGCCGCAGACGGCGGCCAGAACAGTGGAAGTCACGGCAATGATGATTGTGTTGACAATGGCTTCCCTGGTACGCTCCTCCGCTAAAAGAGTGGCAAAATTGTCCAGACCATATCCGTCCTCCAGGGTAACTCCCATGAGCAGGAGACGGACCAGAGGAAGGAGAAACACCAGGGCGGCCAGCAGGTAGACTGCGGTCTGGGCGATGACCGCCCCTGTCTTACGTGATATTTCCATGTCGGCCTCCTGTTATTTACTGGAACATCTGGCTGAACTGTTCTTTGTCAGCCTCACGGTTCTGGTACAGCTCCTCGGTGTCCCAGGAAAGAGGGGTGATTTCGTCAATGCTCTTAAATCCTTCGGGAACCGCAACGCCGCTCTTAACGGGAGTGTAACCGATTTCCGCGGTCAGGGCCTGTCCGTCTTCCGAGAGAACGAAGTCTACAAATGCCTTGGCCAGATCCTCGCTGTCGGTTCCGTTTACAATTCCGATGGGTTCGGTAACAGCGGGAGAGCCTTCGGCAGGATATACAAATTCTACGGGAGCTCCGTCATTTTTGGAACGGATGGCCATGTAGTCGGCCAGGAGACCGCAGGCTTTCTCGCCGGCAACCACCGCGTTCTGAACAGAGCCATTTCCCTGCCCTACGGTGATTCCGTTATCTTTTAAGGCCTGGTAATAATCCCATCCCAGTCCCTCGGTCCTGGTGAGAACGCCCAGGTTGTAGGCAGCTGCTCCGGAGTAGAGGGGGCTGGGCATGATTAAATCGTCCTTGTAAGCCTCATTTGTCAGGTCAGCGAAGCTGGTGGGAATGGTATCGGTCAGCTCGGTGTTGTAGACGATGCCGGTGGTAATCACTTTGGTTCCGGTGTACATGTGGTCCTTGTCAATGTAGGTTTCCGGAATGCCCTCCAGCTCGGGGGACTCGTAAGCCATCAGAAGATCCTGCTCTTTTAAGGTTTCAAAGGTAACGTCATCGGCTACCAGAAGCACATCCGCCAGAACAGAACCAGCCTCTTTTTCAGCCAAAACCTTGCTGACCACTTCCTCGGTGCCGGAACGGAATACATCTACCTGGATGTCCGGCCATTTTTCGTTGAAGCCGTCGATCATGGCCTGGATATCTTCCTCAGGCTGGGAGGTGTAAAGGGTGATGGAGCCGGACAGGTCCTGGGGGGCCTCTTTGGAAGCTTCCTCAGAGGCGGCCTGGCTGCTTTCACCCGCGGTTTCAGAAGAGCTTTCAGCAGACTGGCTCTGGGCTGCGGTGGTAGATTCAGCAGAATTGCTCTGACATCCTGCCAGAGCGGCGGCTGCCAGTCCTGCGGTTAAAATTGCTGCAAATTTCTTTTTCATTTTGATTTCCTCCATTAAAAATGTTTTGAATAAAACGAATATTCTGTTTTGCGGTGGAAAAGTCCCTGCTGCTGTCCAGACCTTCAATAACCATGGGAAGGGTATAGCGGGCCAGTTCAGGCAGAAGCTTTTCCATATCATAATCGCCCTCATTAAGAGGCGTATGAAACTTAGGTCCTTTGCGGTTGCTGATGTGCAGCTTGGAAATCCGTGAACGGTAATTCTGAAGCGTGCTTAAAACTTCTTCCTCGCTGTCGCAGTGGGCCACATCCAGGGTGTAGACAAATTGGTCAAACAGATCGCCGCACACCGCTTTCATCGCATCCATGGTGGTGACGAATTCCTTTGGGATTTTTTCCATAATCTCAAGGGATACGTCAATCTGCCTTTTCTGTGCGTATTCCAGGATTTCCTGAAGGGATTCGCGCAGATAAGCTTCGTATGGGGCTCCGGCTCCCGGAATGGTGCGGTGGCCTGGGTGGACAGTAACCTCGTCCAGCCCTAAACGGTAGGCCAGCTCGATGGATTTTTCCACTTCTATAACGGACTGCTTTCGGATGCCTTCATTCATAGAGGCGAGGTTTAAATCCCAGCTCTGACTATGGATGCAGCTCTTGATCGGATACAGAGCAGCCAGCTTTTCAAATTCACCGGCGTCATATTCCCGATGGAAAAAGTGTTGGGCCCACAGTTCGATTCCGTCTAAACCGGATTGGCAGGCCAGATTAAAAATCTCTTCCAGAGAGGCATTCCACAGGAGAGTGGAGCAAAGATAAATATTAGCCATTCACATCACTTCCCGTTCATTGATGAGGTCATTATAGCAGGTGAAATGTAAAGACTCCTACCATAGAACTGTAAAAAATGAGTAAAAATATTTCATTTATATTTGACTGAAATTTTAATTGCATTTATGAGCGAACATGCGTATACTTAATTTAAGTAATCCGGGTACAGGGCTATTGTCAGGGGGCGGGACCGGAGGAAAAAAGGATGAAAGGGGGATCCGGGGAGAACCGGACAGACAGGAAGAAGAGATGTTGGAAAAAATATATGATAAGTATAAGGAAGGGCTTTCCAAATCGGATCACAAAATTTTTGGCTACCTGCTGGAGCACGAGCAGGAACTTCCGGGAATTACGGCGGAGGATTTGTCCAAACGGCTTGGCATCAGCACGGCCACCATTTCCCGATTCTGGTCAAAAATCGGGTTTCAGAATTTAAAGGAGTTAAAGCGCAGCTTATACCAGAGGCAGGAGGCCACGCCCTACAGTCGGATGAATGCGGCTTTAAGCCAGTGGCAGGAGAGCGGGATTTCTCCGGATATGCTCCTTTCGCGTCTGACGGACCAGATGGAACGGACATTTCAGGTAGTAAAGCCGGAACAGCTGGACTTGGCCTCGGAGCTTCTAATTAAGGCCAGACAGGTGTATCTGTTCGCTCCCGATGTTTCCAGGGGGCTGGGGAATATTCTCCAGTACCGCCTGCTGCGTCTTGGAATCCGGCTGATCTCTCTTCCGGGCGGATCTCAAATTTATGATTCCATGGTGAATCTAAAGAGCGGTGATCTGGTCCTGCTGTTTGGATATTCCCGTCTGTTAAGCGAGGTACGGATTCTGCTTTCCTACAGCAGAGAGGCAGGGTATAAAACCATTTTATTTACGGACCTTCTGACGGGAGAATTCCTCTCCCAGGCGGATTTGGTGCTCTATACCTGCCGGGGGGAACCGAACGATTACCATTCTGTGGCAGTTCCCGTTCTCCTTTTGGATTTGCTGATCATGAAAACCAGCCAGGCATTGGATGGAGGGTTGGAAAAGGCGAAGCAGCTGCAGAAACTGAGGGAAACATATGGGGGGCTGATCCGCCGGTAAATATAAGCCGGCAGGTCAGCCCCCATGTTTAGAAAATTTTGTTTGAACGGAATTTAGCAGATAATCCGCACACTTGTCATTACCGGCATGTTCAGCGGTTTGTTCCATGTATCTGGTCCGGAGGTTGGCAGATTAGCAATCTGGTCCAGAACCTCAAAGCCTTCGGTCAGCTGTCCGAAGGCAGCGTACCTTCCATCCAGCTTGCGGGCATCCTGGTGGACCACAAAGAACTGGGTTCCGGCGGTATCGTAACCATCATCTCTGGCCATGGAGAGAGCGCCGCGTTTGTGGGGGATGGGATTGGGAATTCCATTTGCCTCAAACTCTCCCTTGATATGCCATTGGCTGTCGGTCATGATATCGTTATCCGGGGAACCCGCCTGGATTACATAATCCCTGACAATCCGGCACCAGGCCAGACCGTCGTAGAAACCGCTTTCTGCTGTACGGACGAAATTCTCCGTGGTGATGGGAGCGGTTTCGGGGAACAGGTCAAAGACCATATCCCCAAAGCCCTCTGTCGTAATAATGCATTTCATAGAACGGCGTCCCTTCTTATTTGGTGACAACGGCGTTCTTAAAGTAAATATGAGCGGAGGAGTCCGTGTAAACGCCGCTTACATAATCCTTTAACAGGTAGGTGTCCGCCTTGTAGTACAGGGGCATCACCGGATAGTCGGAGGAAACCAGCTCGTCGGCTTCTTTTACCATCTGAGCAAAGGCGGAGGAATCCTTCTCTACCTTGATTTTTTCAACCATGGCATCGTAGTCCGGGTTGCTGTAGAAGGAAGTGTTGGTCACATCTCCGGTTACCAGCAGAGGCAGGAAGCTCATGGGATTGACGTAATCCGCGCTCCAGCCCATGGCGGCAACATCGTAGTTTCCATTCTGTACGCTGTCGTAGAATACGGCCCAGTCCGCAGAGGTCACTTCTACGTCAATGCCAAGGTTGGTTTCCCACATTTCCTGGATGGCTTCCGCTACCTTCTTAACCGTATCGTCAGAGTAGAAGGAGAGCTGAATGGTGGGAAGCCCTTCGCCGTCGGGATATCCGGCCTCAGCCAGGGCGGCCTTGGCAGCCTCTACATCCGCGTTGGGAGACATTTCAAAGGTACCTCTTCCCTCAAGGATATCCGTGCCGTCTACCACATATCCGGGAGCCAGGATGCTGTAGGCGGGCTGCGCATCCAGCTGCGCCACATTGTTGATGATGGATTCGCGGTCAATGGCCAGGTTTAAAGCCTTGCGTACCAGAGGATTGTTGTAGGGTTCCTTCTGACAGTTGAAGTTGTAGTAAACGGTTCCGTATACGTTGATGGTATGAGCTCCCGCGTTTTCCGCTTTCAGACGGGCAATATCCCCGGCGGGAATGTTTCTTACGCCGTCTACCTCGCCGCTTTCATAAGCGGTCAGAGCAGTAGAGAGGTCCAGAATGTAGCGGAAGGTCAGCTTTTCCAGGCTGACATTGGCGGCATCCCAGTAGTTTTCATTCTTGGACAGCACAACGCTCTCGCCCATGTTGATTTCAGATACTTTAAAGGGGCCGTTGCACACATAGGTATCTGCCGCCGTGGACCACTGGTCGCCGTTGGCTTCTACCGTAGCCTGCTGCACGGGGGCATAGACCCACATGCTGGTAATGTCCGCAAAGAAGGGGGTGGGCTGCTTTAAGGTGTACTGCACGGTGTTCTCATCCACAGCGGCTACGCCTACATCCTCAGCGGCGGCGGTTCCGTCGTAGTACTCCTGGCCGTTTACAATGTAGTCGGTCATCATGTTCACATACTGGGAGGTAGTGGCGGGGGTCATGACATGAAGGGCCGAATACACATAGTCCTGAGCGGTCAGGGGGGTTCCGTCGCTCCATTTCAGGCCTTCTCTTAAGTGGAACGTCCAGACGGTCATATCTTCATTGGATTCCCAGCTTTCCGCGTTTCCGGGAGCCAGCTCTCCATTCTCGTCATAAGTTACCAGTCCCTCAAAGAGGTTGCTGAGGAAGGGAGAGGCAAAGGAATTGTTGGTATAGGACGGGTCCAGGCTGTCTGGCTCGTTGTTGAGCACAAAGGTCACTTCCTGGGCACCTGTGGGCTCCGCCTCTGCCGCGGTCTCTGCGGTCTCTTCCGATGCGGAAGTGGGTTCCCCGATGGTCTGCGGTACGGTTTCGCTGCTGGACTGACCGCCGCAGCCGGCCAGCATCACGGCGCACATCAGGCCCGCGGCCAGCCTCAAGCTGAATTTCTTTTTCATAGTTATCCTCCTTATAAGCATAATCTATTGTCCCGGCCTGATTGGACAGGCCGTTTCAATCAGTTGGATGAACAGAGATGGCAGGCTACTTTATGGCCTCCGCCTGCATCTTTAAGTTCCGGAGCCTGTTCGGAGCAGACCGGCTTCGCGTAGGGACAGCGGGTGTGGAAACGGCAGCCGGAAGGGGGCGCGATGGGACTGGGGATGTCGCCTTCGATGCTGCTTTTCTCCTTCTCCCTGGCAATGCGGGGATTAGCGATGGGAATACTGCCCAAAAGTCCCTTGGTATAAGGGTGCAGGGGTCTGCGGTAGATTTCATCTGCTTCACATACCTCCACCAGCTGTCCCAGGTACATGACGCCCACATCATCGGAAACGTAGCGGACCATGGACAGATCGTGAGCAATGAAAAGATAGGAAACACCCCGCTCCTCCTGAAAATCCTTTAGCAGGTTAATGACCTGGGCCTGAATGGATACGTCCAGGGCAGAGATGGGCTCATCACAGATGACCAGTTCCGGCTGAAGTACCAGAGCCCGGGCGATGCCGATCCGCTGGCGCTGGCCTCCGGAAAATTCATGGGCATAGCGGTTGGCATGTTCCTTGGTCAGGCCTACCCGCTCCAGCATGGGATAGATATATTCGTTGGACTGCTCCCTGGTCTTTACAATACCGTGGGCCAGCAAAGGCTCCGCGATGATATCCCGCACGGTCATCCGGGCGTTCAGGGAAGCGTAGGGGTCCTGAAAAATCATCTGCATTTTCCGGCGGATGGGTTTCAGCTCCCGCTGTTTCATATGGGTGATATCCTGCCCGTCTAAAAGGATTTGCCCTCCCGTAGGATCGTAAATCCGGATAATGGTCCGGGCGCAGCTGGACTTGCCGCAGCCTGATTCCCCAACCAGCCCCAGGGTCTTGCCCTTTTCCAGTGTAAAGCTTACGTTGTCCACGGCATGGACCACCTGTCTTCTGCCTGCTTTAAAATGTTTGGTCAGGTTTTTTACCTCAAGTATGGCGGTATTACTCATTTTTCGTGCCCTCCTCTCTGGAAAACGGATTGTGTTCCGAAGGCGCGTCGGGTTCCAGCAGCCAGCATCTGGACTTATGATCCTTGGAAAGAGCGCGCATCTCAGGAAGGGATTGTCCGCAGATGACCCTTGCGTATGGGCATCTGGGGGCAAAGGGGCAGCCCAGAGGGGGCTTCGTCATATCCGGAGGGGAGCCGGGAATGGGCAAAAGCCGCCGGCTCTTATCCTGGTCCAGAGCCGGGATGGAGGCCAGAAGTCCCAGGGTGTAAGGATGGCTGGGATGTTCAAAAATGTCAAAGATGGAGGCCTCCTCCATTACCAGTCCTCCGTAAAGCACCACCACCCGGTCGCACAGCTCCGCTACCACACCCAGGTCGTGGGTGATGAAGATAATGCTGGTGCCATACTCTTTTTTCAGCTCCCGAAGCTGCTTTAAAATCTGATCCTGGATGGTCACGTCCAGGGCTGTGGTGGGTTCGTCCGCGATGAGCAGCTCCGGCCGGTTGGCCAGGGCCATGGCGATCATCACCCGCTGGCGCATTCCGCCGGAAAACTCGTGGGGGAAGGACTTAAAACGCTTTTCCGGTTCCGGGATCCGTACCTGCTCAAAAAGACTGAGGACCTCCTGCTTTATCTGAGCCCTGCTTTTTTCCGGATGGTGTTCCCGGATCATCTCCGCTACCTGCTTGCCCACCGGAATTAAGGGGTTTAAGGAGGACATGGGGTCCTGGAAGATCATGGAGATTTTCCCGCCGCGGATTTTCCTCATTTGGGCCCTGGAGCACTGGGTCAAATCCTGGCCCTCAAAGAGAATCGTTCCCTCTTTGATCCTGGCGGTATCTGCCAGGAGCTTTAAAATGGACATGGAGGTGACGCTTTTTCCGCTTCCAGATTCGCCTACCAGGCCCACGATTTCACCTTTTTCCACGGAGAAGCTGACGCCCCGGACGGCCTGAACTTCTCCGTTGCTGGTCATAAAGGATGTTTTTAAGTTTTCGATCTGTAAAATCGGTTCCATTTTCCTATCTCCTTGCGATGTCTGTTCATCTGGCGTGTATCAATGCGCCGAAGGCTATTTTTTCAATTTGGGATCCAGAGCATCCCGGAGCCCGTCGCCTACGAAGTTGAAGGCAAACATAATCAGACAGATTACCAGGGCCGGAATAAACAGCTGATAGGGACAGGTCCGAAGGTTGGCCGAGGCATCGTTGCACATAGTCCCCAGGCTGGCCAGGGGCGGCTGAAGGCCGATTCCTAAAAAGCTCAAGAAAGCTTCCATGAAAATGGCGGAGGGAATCAGCATGGTCACCGTCACCAGTATGGAACCCATGGCATTGGGAATTAAATGCTGAAAGAGGATGGTTTTGGCGGAGGAACCGATGGTCTTGGCCGCCAAAACAAATTCCTGCTGCTTTAAGCTTAAGACCTGCCCTCTTACTACGCGGGCCATATCCACCCAGTAGACGCTTCCCAGAGCGATGATGATGCTTTGAAGGCCGGAGCCTAACAGAACCATAATCAGGATCACGTACAGGGTCAGAGGGATGGTGTTGATAATATCCACCACTCGCATCATCACGGTGTCCGCGTTGCCGCCCAGATAACCGGATATGCCTCCATAGAGAATGCCGATAACCATGTTTACCGCGGCAGCCACAAAGGCCACCATCAGGGAAACTCTGACGCCGTACATCAGCCGGGTCAGGATATCGCGTCCCAGGGAATCGGTTCCCAGCAGATAGGAGGCGTTGCTCATAGTAGACTGAGGATAAATCACCTTAGTAGCCGGGTCCGCGATCACGTAGGGCTTCTGCCCATAGTACAGACCCACTTCGGTCCCGTTGTAGTCGTAGATGGTCATGCCCAGATCCGACTCCTCCCGGACCTTCTCCAGCTGATCCCCCAGGGTACCGTCCGGATTTACATAGAGTACCTTCAGATTTTGTGTAATGTAGAGATAACCGTTGCGGTCGGGGGTGTCAAAGACCTTCATGACCGGAGGAATATTTACTACTTCCAAATCCTGGACCGAGTAACTGTATTTGGTAAACATGGGGCCCGCAAGGGCAAAGAGAAGCAGAAGTATAATCAGCACAAAGCCGGCAATCGCCGTGGGCTTTCTGCGGAACCGGAACCACACATCGCCGGCAAAGGTCCTGTTTTTTGTCCATATTTTTTCCCGCTCTTCGCTGGAGGAAGAAAGCATTTCCCATTTATTGTCCATTTCATCCAACCTCGCTCTAGTCGTATTTGATTCTGGGGTCAATCAGGCAGTAGAAGATATCTACCACAAAAATCATGACCATCAGGAAAGTAGCGTAAAAGATTGTCACGCCCATAATGGTGGTGTAGTCCCGTTGGGATACGCTGTCCACCAGATACCGGCCCAGCCCGGGAATGGCGAAAATCTTCTCAATCACAAAGCTTCCGGTCATCAGGTTGGCGATGGTGGGACCCAGCACAGTGATAACCGGGATGAGAGCGTTCCTCATGGCATGACCGAAGACCACCTTCACCTCAGACAGGCCCTTGGCCCTGGCGGTCCGGATGTAGTCCTGCCCCATAACTTCCAGAAGGCTTGAACGCATCAGACGGGCCATGTAGCTGATGGAGTATCCGCCCAGAGCGATTACCGGGAGAATATATCCCTTCCAGGTGTCCAGGCCATAGGTCGGCAGAAGGTTTAAGCGGAAGGAAAAAATATAGATCAGTAGGGAGGCTATAATAAAGGAAGGAATGGTTACGCCGATCGTGGCCAGAGCCATGACTACCATATCCACCCATTTCCCGTTTTTAACCGCTGCCAGAACTCCCATAGGGATAGCGGCCAGCAACACAAAAACAATCGTAATGCCGCCCAGTTTTGCGGATACGGGAAAGCCATTAAAGATAAAATCATTGACGGATTTTCCGGGATATTTGTAGGAAGGGCCGAAATCTCCGTGAAGCAGACCTCCCACATAGTCAAAAAACTGTTCCGCAAGCGGCGCGTCCAAATTATACTTGGCGTTCAGCGCCGCCGCTACCTCAGGGCTTACCTTGCGGTCGCTGGTAAAAGGTCCGCCGGGGATAGAGTGCATAATGACAAAGGTTAAAAGCGCAATCATAAACAGAGCAACTACCATGATGCCGATTCGCTTTGCAAAGTATCGAACCATAATGATTCCCCCACATTGATGTATTCTCTGCTCTGAAGACGCCCGGATTTTGCTGATTTTGATTATCTCTATAGGACGGGCAAATGTCTTTGCTATAAAAACAGAGCAGCTTCTGAGAATTATACTCCATCTTACTAGGGTGATGTCAATGCGGAGCGGCTGAGTTTTCACAAGAACATTACATTTGCTGTAACAGTTCAGCCTGCACGCTCCGGCGTTCGCTTCTTTGAGAACGCACAAAAAAAGTCCGACCCCGCAGCTTCTAATATCTGCAAAATCAGACCTTTCAGTGCGCCCTCAGGGACTCGAACCCTGGACGCAGATTCCAAGCGATATGGAATTACAAAAACCGCAATAGTGCAAAATATGATTTTAGATCATTACCGGATGTTGGATGCTTCTCTTACCGGAAGACAATAAAGCCGCTGTATGTCAAGGGACAAGCCCGCACCTAAGTGCGTGCGATACGCCGTAGGACAGCGCTTGACATACAAAAAGAACGTTATAATGTGAGCAAGGGGACGGGACGGAACGCAGTTCTCCGTTCCGTCCTCTTGATTACATGGAAGCGTTGCGGCAGAATAAAACTATGCTGATTTGGAAAAAGGAGGTTTTTGTGGGACAGTTTTGTAAGAACTTCTCTTGTCGATATATGCAATGTTATGAACGGCGGCTTTTCTGTAGTTATCACTCCCGTTATATGGAAGGTCATACATGTGTTTGCTGTATCTGCTCGGATTACTGCATGAATTGTATGCATTATAGATTAACATTACCGCAAGAGAATGCCCGGCTTTACCAGAGGAAATAGGTTAAATATAACTTGCCTTTCCTCTGGCCCGTTGATATAATGGACGAAGTCAAATTGTTATAAGGACTGTTGATTGCCCTTCCCCATCAACTAAGGAAGGGGGGATGTGAAATGGAAATAGGAGATGTTTTAACGCTTATTTTAGTAATTTTCGCAGCCCTGACGTACATAGATTCACACAAAAAATAACAGTCCTATGTAGCCTGGCAAGCTAGGACTGCTATTTTTGTCTTAGACTAAGGGCAATCAAGGTTGTTCTTGATTACAATTTGATTATAGCACTGTCGCATTGAAAATGCAATGGTGTTACGAAAAAGCACTGGAAACGGTGCTTTTTTGTATTTTTGGGAAATAATTCTGAAAACTTCACCTTCAGGTATGGCCGATCAGCGGCGTCGCAGACGGCAACCTTTGCCGCAGGCATTGGGCGCAGAAATAGGGCCCTGCTTGGTTTAGAGCCCGTTAGAGTTTACTTTTCTATTTGCGGCTTGTCTAATTTTTTTATATAGACTTTTTGACGCATTTAGAAATTTATCTTGACTAAGTATCGATTATTACTCATTTTTTCAAACTAAGGTGGTTCTGATGGTTGGTTTATCTCCGGTCCTTCAGGATTTAATACGCCGGCATAGTGTCCTTACGATTAAAGCTTTTGGTTCAAAGTATAAAATAACTTGGTGTAAATCATCCCGTAAAAAGGGTTGTGAACTATTGAATTGTGATATTGACGATGAGGATAACCAAGATGATTCAGACCCCGTTCATAAGGAGAAGTTGTCAAATAATATTAGCCGTGCCAGGTCTATGATTTTTGAGTATGCTTATTGTAATTCATGGGATTATTTTATTACTTTGACTGTTGCGCCAGATAAGTATAATCGCTACGATTTGAAAAGCTATATTAAAGATTTGGGAAAATTCATTAACAACTATTGTACACGTTATCATTCAAGAATATTATATTTGTTTATTCCGGAACGGCATAAAGATGGGGCTTGGCATATGCATGGACTGATTTCAGGAATCCTTCCTAAACACCTCGTAATTAACAAGAACGGGTATTTGGATTTCGTGTTGTATGCTAAGAAATTTGGTTATTGTAGCCTTGGGCCGTTGAAATCACATGAAGCGGTCAGCAAGTATATTATAAAGTATGTTACAAAAGACCTGGCATGTATGCCGTTTGGTCAGCGTCTTTACTATTGCAGTAAGGGATTGAATACATCAAAAGTTTTATATCAATTCGATGATGTAGACCCTCTGATTTTCACTGGGATTATATTTACCCTGATGGGTACTGCATGACTGCTATAGTTGACAATTTAGATTTTTTATTTAAGAAAGAAATGTTAAGGAGGTAATATGACACTACAAGAATCATTCGATGAATTTCTTTACACCAAGGAGGTAGACGGTTTAAAAGACGGTAGTATTCATAATTACCGCATAACTATCGGCTATTTCCTGGACGCTATGGGCGCAGGAACACCCCTTAACCTGCTGGAATTAAAAAAGGTACAGGAGTATGTAAAGAAGTGCCTGGACGGCCATATAGCCCGTGCTACAGCGGCTTCCTATGTCCGGAACACCCGTATCTTTTTAGACTGGTGCTTTCGGGAATATGAAAATGAACTTCAATTCAATCCCAAAAAGATAAAAAAGCCCAAGTCTCCGAAACGGAATCCATATATCTATGGTGATAGGGAAATTGCGCTGATCCTTGAAATGGTGAAAACGAGTGAGCCCTGGATTACTGCCCGTGACCGTGCTATAATTGTCTTGATGTTGGATTCCGGATTGCGTCAGGCGGAGGTCTGCGGCCTGAAGCTGGTAAATATCGACCGTGACCGTCATGTGATGAAGGTGACAGGTAAAGGCGATAAAGATCGCTTTGTGCATGTTGGGGAGTTCGCTTTAATGATGTTGGATGAATACTTGTCCATGTGTCCCTACAAGGATTCGGAATATGCCTTTTTGGGCCGCCGTGGACATGTCCTTTCCGGGAACGCTGTCCGGCTCTTTGTGTACCGCTTACAAAAAAAGTTGCCCTTTGAACTATCTTCCCATAAACTCCGGCACAATTTTGCTGCGAATTTCTGCGTTGACAGCTTGGAGCGGACAGGTTCAACTTGTGTCCAGGATTTAGGGATTCTGATGGGCCATGAGAGCATAGAAACCACCAAGCGCTATTATGACAAGCAAGTATTTATGGAAAGAAAAAAGCTCTTGCCTGTATAACTACGGATTTTTATATAGCTTTTCTTTACATAATAATCGATACTTTCTGATGTAACTGACAATACGTCACATATCAGAAAGGAGATGGTTTGTTATGCTAAGACAAATCAAAGTTACAGAGCTCTGCAAAGAACTGGAAGAAAAGCTGGTTGGGCTTCAGTATTCCGAAGATTCATTGCGGAGATATCGCAAAGTATTCCGGGAATTCGAGGAATACGCAGGGGATTGTGATTATTCACAGTCCAGGGGAACAGACTTCTTGCTATGGAAGTTCAAACAACTTGGAGGTTTTGTTACATCCGGAGAACACTCTAAAAATGAGATGTATTACTTTCGGGTAATCCGATCACTTGCTGAATATTATAACTTCGGTACATTGTTCAGACGGCACGATTATGACGGGGAAATTGTTTGGCCGCTTCCCTTTAAGGAGGTGACAGAAGGGTTTTTACAGTATGAAGTAGAATACGGATGCTCCCAGTGTCACTATCGGCGTTGCCGGGGTATCATTAAGGATCTGATCCTGTTTTTGGATTCCTCGGGCATTCATCATCTCAATGGTGTTACCGCTGATCTAATGTCCCGTTTTACTGAAACAATGATCGGACTCGCCCCAGTAACGATCGCTGAAAGGTTATCTGCCCTTAGGCAGTACTTCAAGTATGCCTTTCTTCACAAGTATGTTGATCAACCTATAGAAGTATTTTTGCCCCATCCTCCACAGAGATTGCGTACAAAACTCCCGACGGTTTGGAGCGAAGAGCAGATCGAACAACTGATCAACAGTATCGATATCACTACCCCCATTGGCAAAAGAGATTACGCTATTATCCTTCTGGGGGCAAGGCTTGGTCTTCGCATTGGCGATATACTTTCTCTTACGTTCAATGACATAGACTGGGGCAAGAAACTTATTACTGTTACCCAGAACAAGACCAGGGAACCGTTATCGCTTCCGCTTCCGGATGATGCGGGGTGGGCGATCATTGATTACCTGAAAAACGGGAGGCCCGTTACGGATTACCCAAATATCTTTGTGACGCATAACGCCCCCTACAAAGGAAGCCCGTTTAAAAGTACGCTTCGGCACAACATCAATAAAGCTTTGAAAAGAGCCGGTATTCCAATCGATAAATCCAAGCGCTATGGCTGGCATTCCCTCCGTCATTCGCTTGCAACAAACTTGCTTCAGAATGAAGTGGATGCGTCCACTATCTCAGATATACTTGGGCATTCGGATCCGCAGGTGGCAAAACATTATCTCAGAGTGGATATAAACGGCTTGCGAAAATGCGCCCTGGAAGTGGAGGTGAAGCCTTATGTCAAAGAATAAGACATTCACCGGCCCCCTTGCGGAACATATACAGAGATTCCTTAATGAAAAGCGTTCCCTTGGGTATAAATACGAAGAACAAGAGCGTGTCCTCTATGTTCTGGACCAAATGAGCAAACAGTTTGACTGTTCAAATGGACTCCCCAAAAACCTTTGCCTGGCTTTTATTGAGCGGGATCCTAACTGGCGACAGAAAACGCAGGAACAACGCGTTACACTGATCCGTACTTTTGCCGAATACCTGATCAGACACGAAACCCCTGCGTACCTGGTGGACTTTTCTATCGTAACTAACAGGCACGAAGATTTCAAGCCGTATATTTTTACACATTCGCAGATCAAGGACATTTTTAATGCTGCAGATTCAATCCGTCCGCATTCTTCTAATTCGCATATTTTTTATCCAGCGATTCTGCGCATTCAGTATGGATGCGGCCTTCGCATCTCAGAAACACTCGGGCTGCGGATGAAGGATGTGGACATGGATAAAAATATCCTGCACGTTATAAACGCGAAGAACAATAAGGATCGCGATATCCCGGTGAGCGACTCGGTGATGGAGTACATCAAATGGTATGGACGTAAAACTCACGCAGCTTATGAGCCAGATGGCTTCTTTTTCAGGAGCCGCCGTGGCAATGGGCATTATGACAAAACATCTGTGAATCATTACTTCCGGGATATCCTGTTTGAATGCGGAATAATGCATGGGAACAAAAGCGATGGCGGGCCTCACCTGCATAATTTCCGTCATACTTTCTGTGTGCATAGTCTGGAAGCGATGTTGAGGAATGGGATCTCCCATCAGGTTGCGTTACCGCTGTTAATGACTTACATGGGGCATTCCTCTCTTTCCGCCACTGGCCGTTATCTGAAACTTACAGCGGAAGCATTTCCTGATCTGGTCGATCAGATCAGTAGGATATATGCTGACATCATTCCAGACCTGGAGGTAAAAACTGAGTATGAAGACGAATGATTTTCCCCGCATGCTCAGTGATTTTTTGCTGAAGGAACTGCCAGGGGTACGCAACCAAAGCAGCAACACCATTGTTTCTTACAGAGATACTTACATACGGCTATTGACCTACTGCCGAGATATACTGGGTATAAGGCCAGAAAATCTTAACGTAGCTGACCTGACTGCTGAACGGATCGCAGAGTTTCTAAACTGGTTGGAACGTAAATGCAATAACAGTATAAGCACGAGGAATCAAAGGCTTGCTGCGATTCATTCATTGTTCCGCTATATACAGATGCAGGCTCCGGAGCACATGTTTCAATGTCAGCAGGTGTTAGGAATCCCCTACAAAAAGACCAGTAGGCGTCAGGTGGGATATCTTAGCGAAGCTGAAACCAAAACATTGTTGTCCATGCCAGATACCAAAACACGTAAAGGACGCCGCGATCAGGCATTGCTCACTCTCCTATACGATAGCGGTGCCCGTGTGCAGGAACTTGCAGATTTACGCGTCGGAGACCTTCGTTTGGAATTCCCTGCCCAGGTCAAACTGACTGGGAAAGGAAGGAAAACCCGAAGCGTTCCTCTGATGGATAAAACTACCGCTCTTCTGAAGAATTATCTTTTAGAACAGCATTTGGACTCTCCATCTGACTTTGAGCATCCATTGTTCTATAACTCACAGGGCAGGAAGCTTACACGGCAAGGTATAGCGTATATCCTCAAAAAATATGCGGTTGCTTGTGAAATTGAAGAAATCTCTCCACATAAAATACGGCATTATGTAGAGCCAGGGAAAATGGTGAGTGATGAAGGAAACTACCGTAT
>OLVT01000962.1_pt1 | contig 28126 bp, 27 predicted proteins | sample 1673241 | NCBI WGS metagenome assembly OLVT01 (sample SAMEA3178936, study PRJEB25190) | human gut metagenome | biome: human gut; feature: human-associated habitat; material: faeces | place: Austria | collected 2013 | reverse complement strand
GATGATACACAGAATGGGAGCAGTATATGGAGCAGGCCGGGTTTGAGGACGCCCAGGCCGTGCCCCGCCTGCTGGCAATCTGGGAGAAGTATGTGAGCGAAACGCCCCGTATGGGCTACCGGCCTCTGAGCCTCTCGTACAGCCCTCAGGGCACTTACAAGGGCGAGCGGTTCCTTGATGCGGAGCAGATCACCCGGAATAAGCTCTATATCTACACCAGAGAGAAAAATACAGGCTTTGACCGCCGCTTTCTGATGAAGCGTGTGGGCGAGGGCTGGAAGATCGACGCGGTGCAGGAGCGGTTGAAAGGCTGGCAGCGCGTGGGCTTATAACAAGGCCCTCAAAAACCATGACTTTTACCGCCCGGTGTTCCGGGCGGAGGAGTAAATAAATTTTTTCAAAAACAATGAGGAGGATACCACTATGGGACTGTTCAGCAAACTGTTTAAGGGGCCGAAGCCGGATATGGAAAAGAGCGCGGTCAATGCAAAAAAGGTGCGCGCCCTGTTTGACCAGGCGGTGGAGCACGGCGAGGAGTACCGCCTGATCGTGGGCTATACCGAGGACGTTAAGCGGTTCAACTATGGCTTTGTTCATGGGAGCAAAACTCAAATCGGCAATTTAATCTTGGGCTGGAATGCAGCCACCCGAACCATCGTTGTGGTGCCCACCCTCCCGGACCTCTCCGGCTATGGAGACCCCACCTATTACCGCCGGGATGAGATCTTCAAGGCGTACCGGAACAAGTACCCCACCGACGCCTTCATCATCTATCCGAACCGGAAGGAGTATATCGGCATCAACGCCTATGAATGGCTGGAGGATGAGAGCCTGTATATTTATCTCTATCAGAAAGAGGAGCTGGAGGCGTTTACCGCCTTCTTCCAGAATGAGTTTTCGACCAAATAAGCGGAGCGCGAGGTGAGACACAGTGTGGCAGGAAATTGGAATGTGGCTCCTGATCCTGACTGTGATTTTTATCTTTGGACAAGTGTGGTTCCATCTGGTGGAAGGACTTCTCTCCAAGATCAAGTCCCTGCTGAACCGGAACAAGGAACCACCTGTTTGGCACACCTTTGAGGAAGCGGACAGCGAAACAAACGGGAGCTGTGCTGGTCAGACGCAGGAAAGGAGGCGCTGATATGGAATTATTGGAACAGTGCCAAAAATGGAATGAAAACAGCGAATTTCAGAAGATCATCAATATATTGGAGGCTGTCCCTGCCGGGAAACGCACCCCGGAACTGGACAGTGAGCTGGCCCGGGCCTACAACAACCTGGCACAGCCGTGGGACCGGGGACTCTTTGAAAAGGCCATCGCCTTAAGCAGCGCGCCATCTCCTGCATCACCGTCGATCAGGAGGGGCTGGAGCGTTTCTGGCACATCTTTGGCGCCAAGCCGGAGCAGTACACACCCAACGCACCTTACACGCAGTTCCCATATATGGTGAACGGCCGTCCTGTGGATCTGGTGTTCCAGATGAATGAGGGCGGGATGTCCAAGCTGAGTACAGATTGGCTGGAGCAGCTGAGGGGCTGGCTTCAAAGCGGTCAGTGGCTGGAACGAGCGCACCCAAACGAAAGGGCGGCCTGCCTGGACACGGTGCTGGTGGGCTTGGACTACCACATGGGCCTGCTCTACAAGCTGACAGAGGAGGACGCATACTTCCAGATCTTCCTGAACCCGGACGGGACGGAACAGGAGGGTGCCTTCTGGTCCTCGGAGGAGAGCCGTGAGCCGGAGCTTTACACAGAAGAAGAAATGTCTGTGGTAGAGCAGCACATCAAAAACACCTTTGGTGAGTTTGAGAATGTATTTCATGAACTAGTTTCCCCGGACATCCACGTGGACATCTGCGTGGTTCCTCCCTCTGAGGAGCGGGACTATTACACGCTGGTAACGATGGGTATGGGGGCTCACCGGATGAATGTGCCGGAGGAACTGGCGGAATACAAGCTGGAGCGAGCGGAGCTGGCCATCGCTCTGCCGCCGGACTGGAAGCTGGACGAGGGATCCATGAAGGACGAGCGCTGGTACTGGCCATTCCGGCTACTGAAGGTGCTGGCCCGCCTGCCCATTTCCAGCGACACCTGGCTGGGCTTTGGCCACACAATGGGCAAGCAATCGCCGTTTGCGGAGAACACGGCACTCTGCGGCGCACTTCTGGTGGGTCCGCAGGATATTGTCTGGAACGGAGGCGAAGTCTGCACTTTGCCGGGCGGCGAGGAGGTCAACTTCTATCAGGTGATTCCTCTGTATCAAGAGGAGCTGGAGTACAAACTGGAGCACGATGCAGACACGTTGATCGAACAAATGGCAGAGGTAAGCTTTGTGGTGCATCCGGATCGGCCGAACAGCATAGTCGGGGAACCGCGCACAGATTGATCTGAAACACCCAAAATGCAGACAGGAGGACCATCCCGGATGAAACACAGCTGGAGCCGCCCTGCCGCACCTGCTACCTGTTGAGGCCAAAGGATTAACAAACCCAGAAGAAAAAGGTGATCCAAAAGTTTGAAATGGAACTCCGGCCTCATATTGCGAGGTTTTCTCCAAATATTATCCCTATTAACAAAACAGCTGTATTTCCATTCTGTATGCTCCGTGAAAAATACACAAAATCTGAACAGGGGAATCCGTTGACTTCCCATCGGGAGACGACTATCATAAACAGTGGACCGCACATGTTTTGGAATAGAGACCGCCTCCGCGCGGTTCCGGACGGCGGCCCCGCTGGAGCTGTTTGACAAGGTGGGAACGGAATGGATTATGTGATTTTTCGGGACATTGCGGTCGTCCTGATCGCCGGAAAATATATGGGACTTCTGGCCCGCAGGTGGAAAGCCCCTCAGGTGGCCGGGGAGATCCTGGCCGGCCTGCTCATCGGCCCCTGTCTGCTGGGCCTGGTGCAGCCCTCAGATTTTCTGACGCAGATGGCCGAGCTTGGCGTTGTTCTGCTGATGTTCAGCGCGGGGCTGGACTCCGACATCGACGAGATCATCAAAAGCGGCCCTATCGCCCTGCTGGTGGCTATGTGTGGGGTACTGCTGCCCCTTGCGGCAGGTACAGCTCTGTACATCACCTTCTATGGATTTGACGGCTTCGGCTCCGACTCGTTTTACCATGCACTGTTCATGGGCTGCATCCTGACCGCCACCTCGGTATCCATCACCGTCCAGGCCCTGCGGGAATTGGGACATCTCAAAACACGGGTGGGGACCACCATCCTCTCTGCCGCCATTATCGATGATGTGCTGGGCATCATCGTTCTGACGGTGATCACCGGCTTTAAGGATGCATCCGCCTCTCCGGTCAAGGTACTGGCAGATACAGGGCTGTTTTTCTTCTTCTCCGGGGTGATTGGCTATCTGGTGTACCAGGTCTTTGAACGTATGAGCCTCCGCCACCCCAGGACTAAGCGGCTGACAGTGCTCGGCCTGGCCTTCTGTTTCCTCATGTCCTATCTGGCGGAGGAGTTCTTCGGGATCGCCGACATCACCGGCGCCTATGTGGCCGGTCTGGTCCTGTCCAATCTGCGGGATTCCCACGACATCGAGCGCCGGCTGGACGTCAACTCCTATACCCTGTTCGGCCCCCTGTTCTTCGCGTCGGTGGGCATCAGCACGGACATCAGCGCCTTTGATACCTCTATCCTGGCCTTCTCTCTGGCGTTCCTGGTGGTGGGGCTGCTCTCCAAGATCGTGGGGTGCGGCCTGATGGCCTGGATCTGCCGTTTCAAGAAGGAGGACGCCCTGAAGATCGGCGTGGGGATGATGAACCGGGGCGAGGTAGCTCTCATCGTCTCTCAAAAGGGGCTGGCCGTGGGCCTGATGAACGCGGCCTATTTCCCAGCGGTTATCCTGCTGATCATTGTGTCCGCCGTCGTAACCCCCATCGCCCTGAAGGTGCTGTACTCCGCCTATCCCGACGCCCCCGCTGAGGCCGCATAGAATGAAAATGCGCCGCCCCGTACCACTGGTACAGGGCGGCGCTGCCGTGATTTTATGTCCTCAACCTTCTGACGGCTCCTCTTCCGAGGATCCCAGCGCCGCACGGGCGTCCGGGCCGGGAACGGGAAGATACTCCGGCTCCGGGTCCATGGTCTCCTTCGTCCCCACACAGCGGTTGATCTTGGTGCCGAGATTGTGGAATTTTTCCTCATAGTCGGTCATCACGCCCCGGATCCCATTGGCGTGGAGATCCCGGGTGACCTCAGAGAGCGCATAGCCCGCCTTGGGGAACTGGAACAGGGAATATTCAAACAGGTCCCGGTTATCCGTCTTAAAGTGGATCTGTCCGCCGGTACAGAGCACCCCGCGGTATAGGACCAAAAAGTTCTGGTGGGTCAGCCGCCGCCGGGCGTGGCGGTTGGAGGGCCAGGGGTCGCAGAAGTTGATAAACAGGCGGTCGACCTCGTCCGGGGCGAAGTACTCCCGCAGCCTGGCCGCGTCACCATCCACAAAAAACACATTGGTCAGGCTCCGCTGAGCGCAGCGCTCCATGGCCACGATCATGGCGTCCGGCACCCGCTCCACCGCCAGATAGAGCACATTGGGATTCTGCGCCGCGGTCTCCGCTGTGAAGCGGCCTTTACCGCACCCCAACTCCAGCCAGATCTGCTCCGCATCCGGCTTCAGTTCCCGCCAGTGCCAGCGCTGCTCCTCCGGTGCCTGGATCAAGAAGCGGGCGCAGCGCTCCATCCGCGGGACCAGATTGGGCTTTTTTCTCATGCGCATAATTGTCACCTCTCAGATTTGTTCCAGAAATATTTTAACATAGACAATCCACCTCTTGCAATCTTTTTCAAAATATACTATACTGAGTGAGTCCAGTACAGAAGAAGCCTGTCCTGATATGCTGTGGGCTCTCTTCCCTGACAAACCGTGCTGGGTAATCTAAGAAATCCGGGTGTAGCGCAGTTGGTAGCGCGCTTGCTTTGGGAGGATACGCCCGGGCAGTTCCACAATTTCATATCGGGGTGTTGCGCAGTTGGTAGCGCGCCTGCTTTGGGAGTGCCGTGGCGGTATCCGGGATAGTGTGAGGCGAAACGCCGCAAAGCCTTGCGACACCTGCGTTTGCGGAATTTCCCCCAGTCGTTGAAAACGGCATAAAAGCGGCTTTGACCACATAAATGACCACAGACAGAAAAATCTTTATTTTTACCGTTCTCCGTGGTATCATGGAGAAAAGTAAATATCCGGGTATAGCGAAGTTGGTATCGCGCCTGGTTTGGGACCAGGAGATCGTGCGTTCGAGCCGCACTACTCGGACCAAAATCCCTCTGAAATCGTTGATTTCAGAGGGATTTTTCTTATTCTTTGTCTATTGCGGCGCAGGGGGTGAGTAAGCTATTCTTTAACAATAAGTTCTATGTCCCCATTTGTTTTTCTATCCGTATAATACCTGCCCTTAAGCATGGTACCATCTATGATGGTAAGCACCGCCGTTCCATAATGAACCTCACTCCTATCACGGTATTTGCTTTGAGGGGTGTTCAAATAATGATAGATAAGACTATTTTCACCGTTTATTCCGGTCACTGAAGCTGAAAGTGAGTTACTCCGACTTTCAGCCGAGACCATTGTAATTTGCACGGACAATAGACTCTGCTTAATATACAATTCTATAGGCCGTTCAATATTATCATATGAAGATACAATTTTTCCAGTATAGATCTTCTTTAATGCAGGTGTGGTTTCAAATGGATTAATACGCCACAACCATCGCTCATAAGCGGCCATGATAACAGTCGCTAATCCGACAGCTTCACCAGCATATCCAAAAAGATCATATATAGAGATATTTTCTACTATGCTTTTCCACGAAACACCACATCGCAAGCCAAAAAATATAATTGCTACCCATACAGTGCTTTTAATAAATTTCTCAACACCATCTTTCATAACAAGTCCTCATGATGAGTAATCATACTCGAAAAAAGATTTAAGCTGGTCAACGAATGCAACATACGAATCGACATCTCTTTGAGTTGGACAGAGTTGTTTGATTCCGTTTGCTTCCTTATAAACAGAGAGCATATACTTGTTCTTATATAGATAATCCACAATTTCTTCAAAAGCAAACCCATAATTTGTCCACTTTGTAAAGCAGGAATCGGGCAAATTCCAAAGTAGTGACTCAAGTCCAAATGATGAAACATTATTAGCGCATGCATATCCTAAATCGCTCATTAAATAACGCATTTTTTTAATGATGCGAACCATCCTTTTATAGTAATATTTTGTTTGATTGTTCTTTGCCTTCCCGTTTGCAATATGCTGTTTAGGAAAGTTTCTGATAATTTGGCCATCATCTGCGTATATCACAATTCCATCCCAAAAAGTCGAATAGTCTTTAAGGTGCGATCTGTAATAGTAATGCACTGCCACGCTGGGAACAGTGTCTGCATTCTTTCGGTATGTATTGCCATCCACTTTTATAGATTTATTTCCTCTGTGAACTTGATAAGGGAAATGAGTTCGAAGCACACGTTCTACTGCATTTTTAAGGGCAACCGCAGCGTTTTTTTGATCGGTTGATGAACCAGCAAATTTTTCGCCAAACGCATACTCAAAGATATCATCTCGAACAACAGCAATGTCAACATCACTTTCATTACGAACACAGGTGTTATTTGCATATGAGCCTTGAATAAATATGGTTATTTTATCTGTCGAATATCTATTGCGCATTGCAATAGAATACGATAATGTGTCACTTTCCAAAAGCCCAATGTCTTTTTGGTCATCAGTATATCCTAAATCTTTGAGCGCATCGCGAATTGCCTCGATAGCTCGCTTACATTTTGCATCTTCCGTACTGCTTAAGGGGGCAGCATATAGTTTTAATGTACTTTCTTTAAATTTCATTTTGTACCTCGCCTGTCTCCAATATCGGTAGCTCTCACATTGTGTCCCAATGTATGTTTGCTCGTAGAAAAGTTTCTATTTAATTTCTAAAACAGAAAACAATTGAGGAAGGTTCGATCCGAGATAATCAAGTAAATCAGGATAGGATGTTTTAAACTGCCCTGCATGCGCAAGTGCATCAGGAATGTGAGGAAAGTAATATTTTTCAAATTGTGTTGATCCAATATGCTTACCATGACGTGCTCGTATTGACACCTCTTTGCTTACGACAGTATGATGATTTGAGATTTTCGGATTTGCCCTAAACGCATCGAGTTGCTCCTGAGAGTATTCCTCTTTCACATCGCACAGATGCAATAGCAGCCAAAACTCAAAGCACGGGTTTGTCACAAAATACCCATATCCATTTTCTTCGCAAAGTCTGTGGCACTCTTCCATCAGTGCTCTGCTATGATTTCCGCAATCTCTGTCCAAAACTACCGCAAAATAATCTGTTTCTTTGTCAAAGGTCTGCAAGTAACGCCGATATTCCAAATCAATACCAATCCTAACCAACGCTTCGCTAATTGCGGTACGAGTTTCTAATGATAAACCATCATCGTTTTTTAGGTATGCATCTATTGTTTCTCTGGAATACTTTTCAGCAAATGACTCTGGTAATTCTGCCGGAATCAATTGGCCCTGTCTTATATCAACATACTCATTCAACAGCTCGATTACATGACGCGGGTCACTATACCCATCTCCATGCCTATGTCTGAGGACTTCAATCTGAATCATTGTACGGTCAAGATGTGTGTTAAGGTGTTGAAAATAAGTTCTTTCTGTCTCGTCACCTTCAACCGAAAGAATGATCATCCTTTTGGGATCAATCTTATTGTCCTCGTCCTCGCGCTTAAAGGCTGTTGACATAAGGCGAAATCTACTGGTCAACTTTTTCATCCTCCGTACCATCCTCTGTATACGCCGAATCCAAACTGGCCTGCCTAAAAATGGGTATGGCACCATAGCGCCCTAACAAATACTCTTTCTCCACTTTTTTGTCAAAACGAGCCTTAAACCTATTTAATGAATAAAGCTTTGAACTATGATCTTGTTGTCTTTCGATAAACCAGATTTCATCTTGCCGCACAAAGTCAAGATCCATAATATTTGAATCATGAGTTGTAACGATTAATTGAGAAGAAGCATTTCCAGATAGACTATAAAAGTAATTTATAAACTCTTGCGCAGCTTTTGTGTGTAGACTTCTATCCAATTCATCTATCAGGACAACACAGTTCTCAAGGACTTTTTGATACACAGGAATCAAATCAAACAGTCGTTGTGTGCCATCAGACTCATCACTATACTCGAAAAGGTCCTCCTGATTGCCATGATTAGATACAATCTCGTAAGCTAATAGGGCCCCTCCTCTTTGTTTGACCTCGATTAACGAAGAATCATGTTGAACTAAAGCTCCGCTGCCATCTTCGGTAAGCTTTTTTCCTAAATCCACCTTCATTTTATCTAAAAGCTTTTCCGGGAAAAAGGCAAATGCTTTATCAAACTCAACTTCCTTTTTCGAAACAGTCTGAATACCTGTATCAAAATAGTTCAGCAAATTTTCCAAGCGCGTTCTCTCGTCATCGTTATCCAACAGTTCGGTTATTCCACCATATTTGGATTCCGGGAAAATAATAATGAGATGTTTAAACCATTCCATAACATCTCTAAATGCTTGGTAATCAGGCTCGTCATCTGGGCTACGCATAATCACATCTGACAAAAACAGAGTTTTCTTCATTTTTGATGTAGAAATGTCGCTTGCATATACATCAAAACGATCTTGTTGTGTTTTTTCTCTAAATCGTATATCGGAGGAAAACTGGAAAGAATCGCTGTTTTCAGCCTTACTACGTAAGAAAACACAAAATTCTTGGTTATCATCAAGACGATAAAGCCACTCTTCCTCGATTGCTGGTTCAATATAAGATAGGGCAAATCCATATGAGTAAAAATGTCCACCAGCAAAAACATCGAACTGAAATACACCAGGTTTATTCTTATAAGCGGAATTAATTCTGAAATACTTTTTATCGCAATTGGTGCTTTCTAACCCTTGTGTGATAATATCTCGAGCAAAATCTACAGCACGAATTAGGTTGGTTTTTCCGCTGGCATTTGCGCCAAACACGAACGCACCTTTTAAAACTCGTTTGTGGTTGCAAATTGCTATATGATTGCTATGCCGAGTAACTTTTCCTGCAATCATACTGAATTCAGTCATTTCCTTAAATGATAAAAAATTCTCAACTGCAAATCTGATTAGCATTGACATCGCCTCCTCTACCGCTATTATATGTGATTTTTTCACATTTAGCAATATCTTATTCGATAAACAAAACACTTTTTTTTGGGGGGAGGAGAGGTTCCAAAAGCGAATAGGCTGTTATTGCACCAACTTTGTCATAGTCGATAGCTATAATATTCAAAACAAGTAAATAGCACCGACAAGGGTACTAATCGCTCAATATGCTGGCTGCGGAGCGGCTGGGCGGCGCTGACTACGACGGCGATATGATCAAGACTATATCTGATCCGATTCTGAATGCCTGCGTCCGCCGCAACTACAACCTCTACCGCTATGAGAAACACAAATCCCTCACCAACACAGAGAACATTCCTCTGCTGATGATCCCCACGGCCCAGCCACAGATTCGCAATGCCGACGATTGGGAGGCTCGGTTTGAAACCGTCCGCAGCACCTTCTCCTCCCGCGTCGGCCAGATCTGTAATGCCGCGCTGGACCGCAGCATCATTGCCTACAACGAAAACTCCGACGCCGAGGAGCGGGAACGCTGCCGGGAGGAGACGGAGACATTGGCCATTCTCACCGGGCTGGAGATCGACTCGGCCAAGAGCGGCATCCGCCCTGATTTGGATGAGTATCTGACTCATAAAACCGTCAAGCGCAGCGACTTTCTCAAATATAAAACGCTGGTAGAGGAGATGGAGACCCGGCGTGCCTGGTATGAACCAACCCACGCGGCCAGGGTGAAGGCGTTTTTCAAGAGGGTGGATTGGGGCAAGGTGGACTCCAACGTGGAACGTCTGCCGTATTTGGCGCAGCAGTTGAAAAAGAACACGCCGCGCATCAAGGCAAAGCCCGCCAAGGACGAAGAATTGTTTTCCTTTGCTGCCCAGCAGCCGGACTGGAGGGAGCAGCTGGACTCCGATAAGCTGGCGGCGGTGGATGCACTGCTGCGGGATCACGACGCCTGCCTCTCCCGCATCCGGGCCTGCCGCGTTCCGTTGAAGGAGAAAAAGCGGAAGAGCGATGTGGAGCGCATTCTGTATGCCAGGGGACAGGAGGATGCATACGATCCCGACGAGCTGTACGCTCTGTTCGGCAGTCTGCCGCCGGAAAAGGTGTCTGCCCTGCGGCATGCCATTCGGGAGCAGGCCTGGCACCTCATGGACGAGGATGTACGGGAGCGCTTCCTGCGGGAATGGCTGACGGAGCCGGAGTTTGAGGATGTTTACGACCTGCTGACCGATTTTCGCTTTGGCGGCTACCGCATCCTCGGAGACATCGTCTGTGATATGGAGGACGAGAACACCGGCAAGGAGAAAAAGCAGCTGTTCCGTGAAAGCGACTCGAAAGCCTTTACCGCCATGATGAGAGCCTTTGCGGACAAGTCCGCTTCCCGGAGCTACCGAGACGCCGTGACGGCTAAGTGCCGGGAGTTGCTGACTGCAATCGTGAAACCGACTTTGGCCGTGCGCTATGTGGTAGCCCTCGGCAGACGTGATCTGCTGTGGGATCTGCTGCCGGAATACATTGAGAAAAATGTTCTGGAGGTGCGGGATGATTAACGAATGGGAGGAATTCTGCGCATATACTGGAACAGTTTCCTATACCGCCAGCAAGAAGAGCGACACGACATGGCTGGGCCGTTTCACCTTTGCCACGATCCTGGAGTTTGAGGGAATGGCGCGGATTCTAACCGTTCTGGCTCGCGGATACCTGTTCCACGGGGAGGATGGAGCGGTCATTTCAGGTGATCCGCATGACCGGGTCGACTATGCCCGCCGTGCGCTCTGCGCCTGGTGCAGTGTGCCGGAGGACGGAAAGCGCGTGCAGGGCAAGGAGTGGCAGTTCCAGACGGATTTTTCGGAGCTGCATCCGGAGTTCCCGGAGCTGGTGGATGCGGACGGGACCGGCTGGTTCCTCCGCCATGTCCTCCGCATCGCAGACTTCATGCTGACGCACCCGGAAAAGGTGCGCAGCACCTCACTCAAATATGCGGAGGTCATTCGCTCGAAGTTTGCCGCCGCATGGCGAAGTAAGGTGATGCAGTACCAGATCCCGATTTTTGCGTCCCAAACCAAGGGCGCATGGACGCTGCGCTTTGACGATGTCCTTGCCGATGCGTTGGAGCTGGGGCCGCTGCGCAGAGAGGGGCCGGAGCTGCCGCTTGAACTGACAGAGAAAGTAACAACAGCGCTTCCGAAGGAAATTCCATCCGAGGTTGTCTGTGCGCTGATCCGCTATTACCTCGCCAACCGGCAGGATGATTGCGAATGGGTCGTCCTGCCGGTGGCAAGCTTTGACGCCTACTTCGGGGACACCAGCTTCAGCAAAAAGTATCTGCCCAAGATCTCGCCGGAGATTATGGAGCGAAGCAATGCTTTCGGCATCAGCCGGTATCGGATCACGGAAGAATATCTGCCATAAGACACAGACAGCGGGACAAGGCGCAAAGGCCTGTCCCGCTGTTTTTCTGTCTGGATTTTAAAAGTGTTTTCCTTGTCTATGGCGGCTCAACCGCTGAGCTGCTGCCTATGATTTACTCGTCATCATCGGGCCACGATGAGATCATGTGAATATCGCCGGTGTCCATATCTGTTATTTGAATACTTTGATGACCGCATCTTTGAGTTTGTCAAAAAGACCACGGTTGGCAAGATCTTCTTCAATCATCCGCTTATACTTTTTATATACATATTCTTCAATATCCTTTTCTGTCATACAGTCAAGAAGCATTACGCTTCCAAGTTTTGATAGCGATTTGGCAATTTCAGCAAAATGCTTGGTGTTCTCTTCTGCTTGAGGATATTCGCCCATAACACGCATTTCTGCTTTTAAGGTACCAATGACAATCATTTTCTCACTGGAAAAAGAGCGCCAAGTCAATTCTCTGAATCGCAGAGGATTTTCAATAACAAATTTTGCGAGTTCATAAGGATCATCGAGTGTTTCATCAATGGACAATGTAACACGGAAGTAGCAACGAGAGAGAACTCCAAAAAACAAGCCTCGACGTTTTCCCTGAGTCAATAACCAGTGATCCTTAAACACAGAGGACCCCTTCTTTACAGGCATATATTTAAGAGCTACCTCATACCCAATTTCAAAATTTATCCAACACCAAAAGCGCTCATCCGTTAAAACATAAAGTGGAAGATGGCGGAGATGTTCATACAGAAGAATAGAATTGTAGATATCCGTTTCACGGTCTTTGTCATCCTTAGGAACTCGAAGTGCGAACTCCTCAATTTCATACTTCTTAGTTACCCATAGTGTGCCGGGAAAAAAATCTTTTAGCCATGAGGAACTTTTCGGATTTTCGATGAGTTTTCCCGTGATAGCATCTGTATTGGCCTTTACTGTTGCCAGGGCTTCATCTGTCATATATTTAATGTGGATTTTACTCATTCGTCCTCGCCCTCCTCCCCAGGATGGTTCATGCCGCCAAGGAGCATATTATTAAAGTCCTTGAGACCGTTGCAGGATGCACTATTCAAAACCATCTGAGCCAGTTCCAGCTTACTCATATTTTCGAATTCCTCGAAAGTAAGAGCGTTTCCGGTCTTCCGCTTATAACTAATGCAGACAGCGTTAAACCAAGAGTGGGCATCCAAAATCTCTTCAAGGCTACCATATTGGGAGTAAATATCCTCCAAGCAGTAGGCTAAAGAAGGAATTGCGATCATAGCAAATGCGATATTGTTGCACTCTTTCTTGGTCTTGATGTTATCATAGCAGCCATAGTACGCAGCGGGCAGTTGAACAACAATTCTCTTCTCATCGTAAACGCACGACATCAAATCGCCATCGCCCTCTTTTTTCACAACTGTGAAAATGGATGCTACCTTATCATCTTCAGAAGGATCGAGGTCGATTTTGAACTTAAATCCATCATCAACTGCCAAAATATCGAACTTATCAATATCAAAGGAATAACCGGCGTATTCTGGGATAAAGCCAGTGCTCTTAAAATTAGCAATATCCTCTGCTGCATACAGATAACAGGATGCTACAACATTGCCGTTGATCTCGTGAGCAGAAACCTTGAGGTCATACGGAATGGTGCTGATCTCGAAACGGCTTCTGTACACAGATGCAGAACATTCAACAATGAAAGCACCTTTCATCTTACCCTGTTCCAGCAAAGAGATAAGAGATGCATCCGTGATTGTATAGTGGAGATTTTTGAAGACAACCTCACCATTTTGCACAATGGGCGCACCACTTTCATCAACATCAAATTCAACCTTAAAAACTGAATCCTCAACATAGTCGGAAAGCGCTTCATTTCTGTTCAAAACAGGATACGGAAAGATTCTATTACCGATATGCACTCAAAATCACCTCACTTGCAAACATCTCTGTGCTGTTGACAGAATAAGAAATCTTATAGGTTTTACCTTTTTCTATTTTCATTCCAACAATTTTACCGTCCTGGACAGTGCATTCTACACCATCAATGGATGCGGAGAGAATATCAACGGGATATTTGTCTGCTGCCTCACCACAAAGACGAATAGCAAATTCACAGTCATTCTCATCATACTGGGATGTGAAAATGCAATCGTACTTACCAGTTACCTTGTTTGTAACCACGGTACGGTAGCGCATACCACTTAACGGCACTTTTTTCAAAACGGGAGATTTGCCTGGGCCGACCTCTGTCTGGTCTTTAGGCTCCGACTTAGGATTGGGGTTGGGCTGAGGCTTCGGCTTGGGTTTTTTCCTCGGTTTTTTACCAGATTCACCGTTTTCGACCAATTCACCCTCTCCAAACTCATACGTTTCACCAGCTTCACCCGCTTTTGCTGTTTTGGGTGTCTGAGGCTTAACTATCTTCATGGGTTTAATCAATACTTGCTCAGTTGAGATGGTACTGCCGGACACGTTGCCAACCTCATCCTGCGAGGGAAGATACTCTCCTGCACCCTCGATATCGGTGGTTTCACCGGAGCTCGCACGAAGAACCTCTTTGATAAAATCGTTCACAGCAGTTTCTAAAGCTTTTTTTATTTTGCGAGTTGCGCGCTTTTCATCGGGGAAATCGTTCAAACGCTTAATCTCCCAATCGGTATGCTGAGGATTTTCGATTGCACGAAGTTTTTTATTAAGTTCATTATCATGAATCACGCAAAGTGCGGAAAACGGCAGAAACGCACCAGGGTTTATGTAGGTAATCTTCATATAGGGGTATCTTACCATGACACAATGCTTTGTTGCATTACTTTCATCCTGCTGGCCGTATTGCTTTAAATACACCGTTACAGTGTTATTCTCATCAATGGGAATTTCTTTTACAATGACAGATTCATCATTCTGCAACAGTTCATACTGGGCACGAATTTCACGGTATTCGATTTTGCCGCGACCACCTTGGAATACTTCATCATAGATAATGCTGCTGACAGTATTCTGATTTACAACAATGCCATCTACGATTACTTCCAGTCCGCCACACATCACTGCCACCATGAAACTCTCGAGTACCTTGGCAATGATGTCATACTGCCAACCCTTAAAGTTATTAAAACCAATAATGTAGACATCGGTACCATATTGATTTTCACTTCTCACAAACCCTTTATCAAGATGCAGTTCGCGCAAAATAGGTAGATTCTTCTCGGTTTCAGCATAGTAGCCAACACCGAGCGTTAACAGGTTCTCATCTCTCTCTGGGATCGGGGCAGAACGCAATTTGCTGATACCGATGAAGCCAGATGTTCCATCATTGGCTTTTGTAGAATAAAAGACAGTATTTGTTGTACTGACAACAAATGATGCAAATTTGCCGATGCCTTTTGAACCACCACTGCTACCACCTTTGTTACTTACACCAGAGCCTTTTGTAAGGTCATAAAAAGGAACGCCACTTTTATTGACTTTTACACCAAAAATGCCTGATGTATTAAAATCACTAACACGTAAGCAGGTTATTGTATCACGGCTAATGCTTTTCTTCAGTTCTCTGAGAGTAGGTTCCTCTTTTGGAGAGTCTTTCTTATACTTGTAACAGGCATCAATTTGTGCTGCCAAATCATCAACACCAGGGACTTCCCCTCTTGCCACCTGGAACAAGCTGAATTCAACACGAACGGGTTTTTCGCCGAAAGCAGCATCAATGGAGTTTTGGCAAATTTCCCTTGCTAAAGACGAAACCGGATCCTTTTTAAACATTTCCATATCGCTGGTGTCCAAACCATTTTCGCTTGTGTAGTTATTATCAGGAAATCTCCACTTTTGGGTAGTCATCTTCAGCCCCTCCTTAGAGTCTAAATTTTTTCTTTTTAGGTCCACTATCTGCGAAGCGTTTTTTTTGGGTATCCAATTCCTCTTGGATTGCCGAAAACATAGCCTCTATTTGATCTGGCGTATATTCATAGTAAGAAGTGTTTGATAGATTGCCCAGCAGTGTAATGCTTTCAATGATTTTGTTCGTTCTCGCTTCTGCGATACGAATAAAATTTGCTTTTTTATCTACAGCCATAATTCGACACCTCCTTTTTCTGTATGATATCATTTTGGAAAATCACCATCAAGTATTTTCAACATATTTTTATAATATTTTTTATATATTTCCGACCGAGTAGAGGGTGATAGAAATAACCTGTGTTGCGTTAGGAAGAAATATCGCCAAAAGCTATTCCCATTTGACCGATGGTATGGTAAAATAAATTTTTAGGTTGTATTCAATTCTGACAAGTTAGGAGGTGACACATTTGCAGCAAAGAAATCTAAAACCCATATTAAAATGGGCCGGAGGTAAAACCCAGCTTTTAGCCGAGATTTCTCATGTTTATCCTGATGGCTTTGGTAAAACTATTCGGCGTTATGCAGAACCATTTGTTGGCGGTGGTGCTGTGCTCTTTGATATATTGTCAAAATATGAGCTTGATGAGGTATATATTAGCGATGTAAATGCAGAGCTGATCAATGTGTATCTTGTTGTTCGCGATCAAGCGGATGAATTGATTGCTATATTGACTAATTATCAAACCGAATACTTAGCCTGTGGGGATGAATGTCGCAAACAGTATTATTATAATAAGCGCGACGAATTCAATGAACTGATCATTAATGGAGAAAGTAAGTCCGGCGTAAAAAGTGCTGCACTGTTCATTTTCTTAAATCGGACTTGTTTTAACGGCTTATACCGTGCAAATAGAAACGGCCTTTTTAATGTTCCTAAGGGCGATCAAGCTAATCCTTTAATTTGCAATGCAGAAAATATTCATGCTGTTTCTGCGGCGTTGAAAAATGTTCAAATTGTATGTGGTGACTATTCCGAATCGAAAGCATTTATCGACAAACATACTCTTGTATACCTTGACCCCCCATATCGTCCCCTAAAAGGGCGAGACAGCTTTATTTCATATACAGAGACTGAATTTGACGATAGTTGTCAACGTGCGCTTGCTGGATTTATTGAAGAAATAAATGCGCGTGGTGCTTATATTATTTTGAGCAACTCCGATCCCAAAAATGTCGATCCTGAAGATGACTTTTTTGAGGATTTGTATATTGACTATGATGTTCAACGCATACAGGCAAAAAGAAGAATCAACAGAAATGCAGATCATCGTGGCTACATTACGGAACTCCTAATAAAAAACTATTAAATTGTTTACACTTGGTGATAATGTCACACGAATTCCGACTCTATTAAATTTCTTTTCGCACCTAAAAAGAAACGGTTGAACCTCCGGGCAGTCAGAGCTACAATGCCAACACCTCATCGTGAGGACAAACTGATTGGAGGTCAAATGATGAATTATGAAGCAATCCCGTTTCAGGGCTACGAATCGATCACCATTGATGAGCTGAAAGATCAAGCTAACAGCCTATTGAATCTGGTAACGGAGGAACAGCGGCCGCTGCGCGTATGCATGAATAATGGCAAGAAATTTCTGCTGTTCCCTCAGGACCTGCTCGCACCGATCTGCGACTCTGACTTTCGTTTAATCCTGCTGTCGGCAATGCGGTATGCGATGGGCAGGAATACTTGTATGCCCATGGTAGTCGCTGATTATATCAAGCGTCACATTCAGCTTCTGGATGATAAGTTTCTCGTACTGGCTGCCGATGATATCAGGCGGCACCTTGAAGACTATGCAGAGCATGAAATGAATCCGAATCTTTGGCATGGCCTTTTAGGTGCACTTGAGACAGAGCAGAGAGCGCGTGCCACTCGTAAGGCAAGGAAAATCAGACCTTGCCCAGCCTGCGGAAAGCCATTGGAAATCATGAGCATTGCTGACAACTGGCATTCACCTGGTGGATTTGATGTAATTGCTCACTGCCGGAACTGTCTCGCTGATTACGAATGGTTCTGTGATAAAGATGGCAGTGTCTCAGACATGAAGCAGTATTTCTTTGGCTAAGGCGAGTGTACGTTTCGGTAGGAGACTTTGATTGTATTCCCTGTCTATAGCGGCTCAACTATTGAACTATACGCCAACTTCCGTAAAGCGGCCAAAAGGGCCGCACCTGCTCGTATGAACAGGTGCGGCCATCTAAAAGTCGCTCGTATTGAAGGGAATCTAATTCAGTCTGAAATAGCAGGTGTTTTTACCTTTTCCTTCTTTCTTCAGTTCACCGGCTGCAACCAGCTTGCGCATGGCCCCCTCAATGGAACTGTCACTGAGCGTCGGGCAAAGCTCCCGGATGTCCTGTTTATTGAACCGCCCGATTCTATTCTTGCTTGCTCTGCGCACCATTTCCAATGCGGACAGCTTGGTTTCTACCAGCGCCACGCGATCTTCGAAGTCTTTATAGGCGGCAAGAATCGTCCCGAGCAGGTACTTGATGAAAGGCACTACATCTTCTATGCCTTCGTACCAGCCGGTTTGCGCCTGTGCAAGCGCGTCGTAATACAGATCCTTGTTTTTGGCGATTTTGGCTTCAAGGGAAATATATTTGCCGACATAAAATCCGTTCCGATATAGAAGCAGCGTCGTGAGCAATCTACTCATTCTTCCGTTGCCGTCATTGAAGGGGTGGATGCACAAAAAGTCATGGATGAAAACCGGGATTGCAATCAGCGGCTCCAGTTCCATATTTCCAATCACACGATTGTATTCCTCGCAGATTCTGTCCAGCGCTTCCGGCGTTTCATAAGGGGCAAGCGGCGTGAACAGCGTTTCCACATGACCGTCCGGATAGGTGGCGGTGATATAATTCTGCACACTTTTTGTGCGGCCCGCAAGCGGGTTATTCATGTGGCTGTACAGGATTTTATGAAGCTGCAGGATATAGTTCTGCGTGATTGGAATCGCATCAAAGCTCTCGTGAATGACACTCAGCACATCGCGATATCCGGCAATTTCCTGCTCGTCACGGTTTCTCGGCGTGGTTTTCTCCTCGACGAGCTGCCGGATTCGGGTACTCGTGGTGACGATGCCCTCAATGGCATTCGATGCCTCGGTACTCTGTATCTTGGCAATCTCCACGAGCTTTTCGAGCTCCTCCGGGCGCTGCTTCAAATACAGCTCCTGCTTGCCGGCTTCCTTGTATATGGCCGCAATCAGGCCAAGAACATCCGAGTCCCACTTCTGCTCCTTGATTGCGGAGTAATTGAAGGTTCTCATTCCCTCACCTCCATTTGTTTTCCCTTAAATAATAATATAAAATAAGGGAATAGTCAATGGGCTGTGCCATAAATCCCTTACTATTATGCCTGTATTAAGGGATTTATACTCAGGGAGCAAGAAAAGTATCTCTGCCTATTCTTTGTCTATAGCGCCGCAACTGCTGAGCCGCCACCCTTACAGAAACAACTTGTATAACTGCCTGCTCAGAGTTACAATGCAGACGACCTAAAACGAGAAACGCTCCCCGTCCGGCATCGGTGAACATTCACCGGAAACCGGGCGGGAAGCGTTTTTGACCACATAGATTACCACAGACGGCGCTGGAGCACCCGGAAACAGTGGATATAAGAGCGTCAAAGAGTAAGTAAAACAAATAGGAAACGGCTAAAAACCGCTATAACCAAGCGAAAAAGTGTTCTCAATAAGTTTGGGAGCAGGAGGCCCGGGGTTCGAGTCCCCGCACTCCGACCAAATTTTGCAGAAAAACCGCCTGTTTAGGCGGTTTTTCTGCGTTTTGAGTTCGGGTTTTGCGGTTTTGGAGATTGCTGTTTTGCGGCGGTCCCAGGGGCAGAACAGCGGCTGGGGCATGAGTGAGTGTAGCGACTGGAACCGCCAAATCCCTAACCCATCCCTAACAGGGAAACTTCCGCATTTTTCCGTTAATATCGGTGCTGTTGTCGGCTACTCCTGATCGCATGTCTACGCTGTGTAGGTCGTGAAGCAGGATTTCTCCTGCTGTAAGTCGATCTTTGACCTATCTTAAATTCAATAAAGCGTCCACCAGTATTCAAACACTTTACGATACTGGTTGCCCTTCTTCGATAGGCCGAAATACTTACGGACTTTTCGATTGGATCTTCGCTTCAGGTACTGTTGACAATCGCTGGACTTCATATACTGAATGTGCAGTCCGGAATGAAGTAACGTTCTTAACCTCTATGCACTGAGCGCTTTGCTCCAGGTGCCGATGAACGAGATCATCATCTCCACTTCTCATATCGTTTCTTGGGAGCAGCAGGCAGCCGCCTGCTGCTCAGGTCTTTTTATGGGGAAATTTCTTCAGGTACAGTGGGCATGGCAGAATTTCAAAACCGCTTAGATCCTTATCCGCCTGTGCCCATGGGCCTGCCGCGATCCTGCTGGACGGCCGCAGCCCTTGGGTGAACAAGCGACTTCATAATAGAATATCACGCCATTATGGCAGGTATCAGAGAAGCGTAAGGTCAAATCCTGCTTTTGACAATGGATGTGTGTTAGAAATGGCAGTATTTCGGTGGACGAGGATGGAGGCGACTGACGAGCCTTTCACAATGAGTTATGAGCTCATGTTGCATTCATCAGATGCAGTCCATTCTTTGCCGGGGGATGCGCAGCATCATAATTCATCTGCGTCTGAACCGATCATCACTGCCTATCCATTCTGCCACGCCCACCACACCTGAAGGTGTGGTGACAGCATTTATGCAGCCGTGCTCTTTTCGATAGGGCCAGGTGCTGATACCACCGAATTCGTAGATGTTGGTGTAGCCCAACTCGGCCAGCGCGGAGGAGGCAGTCTTACTGCGGTTTCCGCTACGGCAATAGACCAGCACCGTGGAATCCTTGTCAGGAATCACCTCGGCGGCAGTTGTTTCGTTAATGCTACCCACCGGCAGCAGGACAGCGCCGGGAATGTGGCCACTGTCGTACTCGTCCTGCTCCCGCACATCCAGAATGATGACCTCCTGGGAGTCCATCATCTCTTTGGCTTCTTCCTGGGTGATTTGCTGGTAGGAGCCGTCTGCGGCATTCCCGCCGCATCCGGCCAGCAACAGCAAAAGTGAAATGAGTAGGGGTATTGAGACCGCCTTCTGCCACCAGACTGACCGCCGCTGCCGTCTCTTTGAAGTATTCAAAAACGCCCGCCTGTTTCCGGTTTGTGAGACAGTTTTTCTGGAGTTCCACCTGGCTTTGGGGGTATGTAAGAGCTGTCTTCCCAGTTCGGAGGAACCGGTAAAAGGGGCCAAAATCCAAAATCTCATCAACCTGAGAAAGAGGATTTCCGTCCACAGTAATGATAAACTGCGAGGGATCAATCCGATTTTGTATTTTTAAAAGTTGTACTTTCTCCGCATGGTAGCGATAGTCTTTGGGGGAACTGGCATAGACCACCTCGCACATACCGTCCTGGAAACGGAAACTGGCGACGGAGTCAGTCTTATCCTGCCCGTTGATCAGGAGCATATATTTTGGGCTGTCCATCGCAGACCTCCTTCAGCCGTTTCGCTGTACTCTCTTCGTGATGGCTATATATTGCTATTTTGAAGGCTTGGACGCTACATCCAGTAACTCTCTCACTGCTTCAACCATAGCAATCGGAGAATCCAAATGCAAAGTCTGCACCCTGACCAGGCTCCCGCTGGAAGAAGAATAGCAGAGAGGAATTTTCTGATCTGCCATTGCCTCACAATCCGGATAAAGCAGCACCGTCTGTTTCGCCTGATATTCCTTCTGGTATGCGTACATCTGGTACATATCAGCCTGTGAGATTCCGTAATTGTGCCACTGAGGGGACAGAAGTTTCCACTTTGTGTCCAATACAGTCTTTTCCCCGCTGTTCAAATCTTCAATGACCAGATCCGGCCGCAGAGCAAACTGTTTTTGGGGCAGTTCAAAGAGATATTTACCTTTTGCCTGCACATGAACACGATATTGCCTGGAGTCCAAATTTTGCCGCAGGACTGCCGCCACATAGCTTTCAAACACGCGCTCCATGGGGAAAAGAAGGGCCAGGGCGGCCTGCCCGCCGGAAAAAGCGGTAAAACTCTTCCCCTGCAAAAACACCCGGCACAGTTCCAGAAGCCGCTGGTAGTCTGCCATGGAACGGGATTGCCCGCAGCGCAGGAAGTCCTGCTCCACATGTTTGGATATAGGGACTTGCTCCATGACGGATAGCACGATCCGAAGATCCCTGCGGTTTTGTAAATCTGTGGTGTGCCGCTGCAGGTAGAGCGCTGTGGACTTCACCAGGCGGTTTTCCGGGCAATCCACGCTGAACACATCATACTCCACAAAGACCCGTTCCCGATGCAGCAGATTTTTTCGAATATGCTCTGAGAATACGATTTTCCCACGGACACAAGTTTCGTTGTCCTGCTTTGTCGTATAATCCGATTTTAATCCACGTTGAATCAGCCGGTGGGTCTCGTCCAAAAACATACGCACAAACAGGTCCAGCAAACGCATGCGGGAGGTGTTCAGGTGGGCGGTGCGAAATGTCTTGAACGGGGCTTCCTGGACCGTTCGCAGCATGGAGAGAAACACCTTGCGGACAGCTTGGTCACTGTTGTCCCTTGCCAGCGTCAGTTTGGGCAGAATTTCAATCTCTGTTCCATCTTTGGTGGTGATCACTCCCACATAATTTTTGGCGGTGATCACTTTACCCACGCCAGGCCTTGCGCTTAGGCTCATTAACTCCAGCGGCTGGGTACCGGAGCTTTCTTCACGGTTGGAGAGAATAAACTGCTCCAGCTGGTCAAAGGCGTGTTCCGGCAAAGAGATCATGCCTGCCCGCGGCGGGCCATTCCGGGTAAACCCCATGTATTCCCGAATGGTATATTGTTTCAATGGAGTTCACCTCCTAATGGAATACGCCAGTCAGAGATTCCGGTACACTTCTGCATCAAAGAAAGCGGCCGGATTGATGCGATATGTGGGGTTTATCTCAAACTCAGGCTCCACACCGAACAAGTTCTGCAAATCAGCGGTTTCCACCTCGAAAAATTGCTGCTGTTCCGGACGCTTCCTGTCCCCCAGTACCAGACAGATCTTCTCATAGTCGTCATAGAAGTACTCTTGAAGAAGCGGAATGACCTTATCCCGGAAGATCTCGCCAAGAGTCTCAATGGACGGGGACTGACGCAGGGGTGTAAAGAAGGCATGTCCCAGTGTATGCTCCCGGTCAAACAGCACCTCGATCCGGCGGTTCAGCGTCGTAAGCAGGCCGCTGACGGAAATCCCCTCGACCTCTATGCCGTCCAGGACACCGCTGTCCGGCATCATCTCTACAAAGCTGAACCGGCGCCGGAGGGCAGTATCCAGCAGAGCGATGGAACGATCCGCCGTATTCATGGTGCCCAGCAGATAGACATTATCCGGGATGCCAAAGGCTTCGTGCGAGTACGGCAGCTTGGCTTGCAGCTCTTCACTCTGCCCCAGCCGCTTGGACGGCTCAATCAGGGTGATGAGCTCGCCAAAAATTTTCAAGATGTTGCCGCGGTTAATTTCATCAATGATAAATACATAGGGCCCCTTGGTTCCCTTCGTCGGGGCCGAGCCGGAAAACCCGTTCTTGTTCAGAACCTCTATCACAGTTGCAACCGTAGTATTGAGACGATAAACGGTGGACAATGTCAAACTCTTTTCCAGGCGGAATTCGGCAATCCCGATGTTTTTCCTTTGTACCAACCATTTAACGGTTCGCAGCCGCTTATAATGCTCAAACTCTGGATGCCATTCAGGTTCTCCGGTTACAACACCGATAGCATCAATGGAATGTGCGGTATAGCAGGAAAGAATAATATCTCCCGGCTGCATTCTGGACAAAAATGCGTTCAATACAGTTTTCCCGCCCACATGGTAGTCCATATCATCCGTGATGCTCTCCCCGTATTCATCCCATCCAATCCGAATGCAGCCATGCTCCATGCAGTAATCTCGAACTGGATTGTCTCCTGTGCTTGCAAGAGATACTTTCCAGATTGTTGGGTTCTCTGAGAAACTATAAGGATTTTGGTTGGGATCTACTACAGGGGGCTGTGCTGTCGCACAGAATTTTTTAAAGATAGCCTGATCCACCAGCTCCACCGTGTGGGCCAGGAACAGCGTGCGCTTGCCGAATCGCTTGGCGTCCATGACGGCGGTCACCGTTTTGCCGGTACCGGTGGCGTGGTAGAGCAGGGCAATGGTCTCGAAGTTGCAGCGCATCTCCTCCAGAGCCGCCAGGGCCTGCTTCTGGTGTTCTTTCAGTTCCAACTGGGAGCCGTCCAGGGACTTGCCCCGCTGGGTGGGAAGGTAGTCCTCAATCTCCCTGAAGCTTGGGTGTTGGCCCAGGAAAACCCGAAGCTCGTCCTTGACGGTCTCCGGCTGCTGCTGCATCTGCCGCACCGCCCAGCGATACACATCCCAGCCCAGGTAGATCATGCTGTTCTGCTTGAGCAGGTCGTCGTAGAACTTGTTTTGGGAGATCAGCTTAGGATTGTGAGAGGCCTCATCGTCAATCTCAATGGCCACCTTACGCCCGCTGTTTTCAATCAGGAAGTCGGCAAACCGGCTGTTCTGGTAGATGTCAGAGAAGGGATACTGGGAGTAGAGATAGCCAGCCTTCTCAGCACCGAAGGTGTCGGAGAATAGTTCGATGAACAAATCCTCAGCACTGCTGCCGGAGGCGGAGCGGTAGGTAGGCATGGAGGTCACCTCACATTATTTGCTTTAGTCGTTCAGATTGCGGGACTCTTGTTTGAAGTTGCCGCAGTTTTGCCAGAGAAATAGGGCGCTGACCATTTTTCTGCATTTTCCCGCAATGCTCCCAGGCCAGTTTGCCGGGCCCGTTGTACTCCTCGGAAAAAGAGCCGTCTTTATGTATCTTCAGCACGAGCAGCCATTCCGGCTCACTGGAAATAGCAATACGATTAATTTGTGTTGCTTTGATCTGAACCAGGCGTCCATCGGGGGCTTGTCCATCATGTGTTTTCTCCGATGCTTCGAATAGCTTTAGCCCATAGCAACAGGCTGCCAAAGCTTCACCAATACTCCCAATCATGTGGCCGTCTGGCGTATAGTGCCTTCCAGGAAACAGGTCTTCCAGTTCCTGAGATATGCTGTAAAGTATTTTTATCTTTTCTGCAACTAAATCCTGGATCGCTGAACCGCTCATCCCTGCACTTCCTTCAGCAAGATTTTCTTCTCAAATCCGCCCCGTTTGGCCGCTTTCTCTGCCCGTACCCGCTCCAGTTCTTCCAATGTCCAACCACGTGCCTTCACGACAGCCTGCATAACTTCCAGTAGATCAGCGAGTTCTTCCAGGGACTTGCTCTCTTGGTATTCTGCCAGCTCCTCGTTTAGCTTCTGATCCAGAAGGGATATGTAATTCTCATCAGAAAGCGTTTCACAGACGCAGGTTTTCCCATCAGCTTCGATGATCTCTGGGATACGGTCACGCACCAGTTTGTGATAGGTTTTAGTAGGCATCTTTTAGCCTCCGTAAGATTTCTACATCCGCTGGGCAGAACGCAAATTGATCAATCTCATCCACCGTGATCCAGCGGATGTCATTGTGCTCAAGTTTCTGGGGGACGCCCTCCCGGGTGGCAGCATGGAACAGTGTCAAATGAACTGTCAGATCCGGGTATTCGTGAACCACATCCATGAACACTTCGCCCACATTCAGCGTGACGGCCAGCTCCTCCTGACATTCCCGAATGAGCGCCTGTTCCTTGGTTTCGCCTGGCTCTACCTTGCCACCTACAAACTCCCATAGCAGCCCTCTGGCCTTGTGGGCCGGGCGCTGGCAAATCATAAACTTATCCTGATCCCAGATCAGCGCAGCTACTACTTCTGTCATTGACCTCACCTTTGGCTTTATTCAATCGTTGCATCCAAGTTGTCCAAAATGAACTGTTGGGCCGCCTTGTTATAGACGACCACGGTATAGGTTCCGTTTCTCCCTTGCCGCTGCTCTGAGGTAATGCCCAGCTGCTGCCCAGTATACAGAATCCAATCCCACACAAATCCCAAAAGACGAAAGGGTTTCTTGAAACAAGCAGGGCAAAAGAGTTCTAAAGAGAAACTGCTGGAGCAGGGGAAAGCGTCAAAGAGGGCGGTAGAGTGCCAGTTGAAGGTTCCGACACACATTTGGGTCCGCATTCCCAGACATTCGAATCCCACACACCTGACCAAACACTACCAAACAGGGCTAAAGAGCATTAAAACGCAATAGAAAGTATCGGTTTTTCTCTACCTTTTTCCTCATTTCTTGTAATCCCAAATACGCTTAATCTGGTTTTCTACTCATTTTGTTCGGAGTCATTACAGAGAGTTTTATTGGACATTAAAACTGGTATTGCCTTATATGAAAACTTTACAGCCACATTTGGAGAGAATGAAGTCCTTTACTGAATATTGGGCTTTCGTTGGATGGCCAGCATGGTGATATCGTCAAACTGGGGGGCATCTCCTACAAACCGATCGATATCCTGCTTGACGTCCCGCAGAAGCTTCTCCGGGCAGCGCCCCGGGGCTGTGTTCAGCGTAGCCAGCATCCGCTCCGTCCCGTACAGGATATTTGCCGCGCCGATTGCTTCCGCCACGCCGTCCGTATACAGAAACAGCGTATCCCCCATACCCAGCTCCAGCTCATATTCCCGGTAACGGGCATCCTCCATACCCGCAAGCACAAAGCCGTGCCGGTCTTTCACCAGCTCAAATCTGCCGCCGGAGCGCCGGATTGCTGGGTACTCATGCCCGGCGTTGGCAGCGGTGAGCTTTCCGGTGGAGATTTCATAGATCCCCAGCCAAACAGTGACGAACATCTCCGCTTCGTTGTTCTCGCACAGCTGGTTGTTCACCTTTTCCAGGACAGCTTTTGGGGGCAGGCCGGTCTGGGCGGCATTCTTCAGCAGGGTCTTGGCGATCACCATGAACAGCGCGGCCGGTACGCCCTTCCCGGACACATCCGCGATCACCATGGCCAGGTGGTCGTCATCCACCAGGAAGAAGTCGTAGAAGTCGCCCCCCACCTCCTTGGCCGGCGTCATGCTGGCGTAGATATCAAACTCCGGCCGCTCCGGGAAGGCGGGAAAAATCCGGGGCAGCATGTCTGCCTGAATCTGGGTGGCCACATTCAGCTCCGCCCCGATGCGCTCTTTTTCCCGGCTTTCCGCCTCCTGCTGCCGCAGAAGGCCGTGGGTGCGCCGGGACAGGGTGAGCCCGATAAGATAGATTACCACCAGAACGGCTGCCCGGGGCAGATAGTAAAAGTTGAACACCCGCAGCGGGATGTTGTCCCCCGCCTCTATGGCGGCACGCAGGAAGGCCAGCCGCCCGGTCAGGCCGCTGATCTCCTGACTGCTGTGCATCATATTGGCGTCCCATACCCCCAACAGCAGCCCCAGATAGACCGCCAGCAGCATGCAGACGATGACCCCCAGCAGCGTGAATTTGGTGAACCGGGGGGCATAATAGTGGCAGGAGAGGATGATGGGACAGGCCCAGGCCAGCACCAGCTGGATCGTGAGGGCTCCAGCCAGGATACCGATGCCAAGCAGAAAGCAGCCCATGCTGACATATTTCAGCAGCCAGATCCGCTTCCGCCATACCCGCAGCAGCAGCGTGGGCAGCAGAAAAAGGACGATACCCACCGGCATGGCCACATTCATCAGTACCGGATCCACGATAAAAAAGCCAAGGAGGTTCAGCAGCCACATAAGGACCGCCACCACGGCGGCCACCCGCATGCACAGGGCTGCATACCGGTTGGCATCCGCCTCGTTGCGGCGGAAAATCTCTCGATGCTCCATGGTTCCCAATTCACCAGCTCTTTTCAATCGTCAGCACATTTATCCCGTCGCTGTAGGAATAGGCGATGCGGTCCATGGTCTTTTTGACCATGAAGATGCCCAGGCCCCCGATCTCCCGCTCTTCGGCCCCCAGAGTGGTGTCCGGATCGGGCTGCTGCGTGGGATCATAGGGCCTGCCGTTGTCCGTGAAACGGAGGATAGCACGCCCCCTCTCCACCTCACAGCCCACGGTGGCAGAGGTAGCTCCGCTATACCGGGCAATGTTGGAGAAGATCTCATCTATGGCCACGTTGACTTGGGCAATCACCTTGGGCGGGGCCTGATGGTCTGTCAGTTCCCGTTCAAAGAATGCGCTCACCGTCTCCATACACTCCAAGCGCGGCTCCACACGGCATTTCTTCATACTCTCTTTCCCCATATCCCGCCGGCGGATAGCCAGCATCGTGATGTCATCAAACTGGGGCGCACCCCCCACAAACCCGTCGATGTCCCGCCGGACGGCAGTCAGGAGTTCCTCCGGACAGCCCTCCGGCGCCGTATTCAGGGCATTGAGCATCCGCTCTGTGCCGTAGAGGGTATCGGCCCCGTCCGTCGCCTCCGCCACGCCGTCGGTGTAGACAAACAGGGTGTCCCCCAGGCCGATCTCCAGCTCGTACTCCCGATAACGGGCATTCTCCATACCCGCCAGCACAAAGCCGTGTCGGTCTTTCACCAGCTCAAACCTGCCGCCGGAGCGCCGGATTGCCGGGTATTCATGCCCGGCGTTGGCGGCGGTGAGCTTTCCGGTGGAGATTTCATAGATCCCCAGCCAGACGGTGACG
>OLVT01000961.1_pt1 | contig 28146 bp, 27 predicted proteins | sample 1673241 | NCBI WGS metagenome assembly OLVT01 (sample SAMEA3178936, study PRJEB25190) | human gut metagenome | biome: human gut; feature: human-associated habitat; material: faeces | place: Austria | collected 2013 | reverse complement strand
AAAAATCCAGAAGCAGTGTGGAAATGAGTGATAAGAAATACAGACCGGAGATTATAAAAAAAGAAATGGATATGAGTTCTTATGATGAGATCCTTCTTGGATTCCCGATCTGGTGGTATGTGGCTCCGACAATCATCAATACATTTTTGGAAACTTATGATTTTGGCGGTAAAAAGATCGTGCTTTTTGCAACATCCGTTGGAAGCGGATTCGGTAATACTATAAAGGAATTACAGCTGTCCGCACCAGATGCAGTTATTACAGAAGGCAGCCTGTTAAATCGTGGAACTAAACAGGAAATCAGTGATTGGGTAAAATCTTTATAAATAACAGTGCTATGGAGGTATAGAGAATATGGGAAAAATAATACAGACAGCAGGAAGAAATGCACTTGGTGAATTTGCACCAGAGTTTGCACATTTTAACGATGATGTGCTTTTCGGCGAAAACTGGAATAATCAGGATATCGATGTAAAGACAAGAAGTATCATCACAGTGGTTGCTCTGATGGCTTCCGGAATTACGGATTCTTCTTTAAAATATCATCTTCAAAATGCAAAAAATCATGGTGTGACACAAAAAGAGATTGCTGCAGTGATCACACATGCCGCATTCTATGCAGGTTGGCCAAAAGCATGGGCTGTTTTCAATCTTGCAAAGGAAGTGTGGGAAACAGGCGAAGGAGATTTGCCATACGAAGAGGAAGCGATGCGGGCGCATGCAAAAGAGATGGTATTTCCAATTGGTGCACCAAACGATGGCTTTGCACAGTATTTTTCGGGCAGGAGTTTTCTTGCACCGATTTCTACTTCTCAGGTTGGAATTTTCAATGTGACATTCGAACCAGGATGCAGAAATAACTGGCATATCCATCATGCAAAAAGTGGAGGCGGACAGATTCTGGTATGCGTTGCCGGAAGAGGATATTATCAGGTAGAAGGTAAAGAAGCTGTAGAAATGAAGCCAGGCGACTGCATCAATATTCCGGCAGAAGTGAAACACTGGCATGGCGCAGCACCGAATGAATGGTTTTCACATCTGGCAATAGAAGTTCCGGGCGAAAATAGTTCCAATGAATGGCTTGAACCGGTAAGTGATGAAGAATATGGGAAATTACAATAGGAAGCTGAAGGAAATGTTTGATGACAGTATTGTATTGAATAATGGAGTGAAAATTCCACAGCTTGGTCTTGGAATCTGGTTTATTGATGAGGATAAGACTGCTGACGCTGTAAAGGCAGCCGTGGACAAAGGTTAATCAGTGTGAAGATAGATAATATAGAGGGAAATCGTGCGGCATCCCCGGTAGTAACAACCGGGTACTATAATTACATTATAACAGTAAAAATGTTTTTATTAAGGAGAAATATATATGCTTTATAATCCTCAGCTTGAAACTTTTTTGTGTGTTGTAGAGTCAGGGAGCTTCAGTAAGGCAGCAGAAAAACTGTTTATTACAGCACCGGCAGTGATCAAACAGATCAATTCTCTGGAAAGCAGTCTGAATCTGCAGTTATTTGACCGTACCCATAGGGGACTTATTGTGACAGAAGCGGGAAAATCTATTTATAAAGATGCCAAGTATATTATTCAATACAGTAAAGAATCTCTGATCAGAGCCGAAAATACAATGCAAGGCGATAAAGAAGTCATTCGTGTAGGTATTTCACCAATGACACCTCCGCAGATTTTTGGCAGTTTATTTCCCAAAATACAGGAACTTTATCCAGAGATAAAGTTTCAGTTGATCCCGTTTGAAAATACTCCGGAAAATGCCAGAGAAATCCTTGGCAATCTTGGACAGAATATTGATGTAGTTGCAGGGATTTTTGATGATACACTGCTGGATCTTCGTAAATGCAGAGGAATAGAGATCAGCAGAGAAGAATTCTGCTGTGCAGTATCTATCCATCACCGTTTTGCTAAGAAAGAATACCTGGAAATCCAGGATTTGTATGGAGAAAATCTTATGCTGATCCACAGGGGATGGAGTGAATATATAGATATTCTAAGAGATGATCTCTGGGAACATCACCCGGAAATACATATTGTGGATTTTGATTTTTACAATATGGAAACTTTTAACCGCTGCGAAAACAGTAATGATGTTTTGCTTGCTGTAAAGGGTTGGGAGAGTATTCATCCCCTTATGAAGATTATTCCCGTAAACTGGAATTACGGAATTCCCTTCGGACTTCTGTACTCCCAGGAACCCTCCAGAAAAGTTAAAAAAGTTCTGGATGCCATTGAAAGAATCAGAGACTTATAACCAAAAGTATATAGTGCATAACCAAATGAGACTTCTGCCGGAGTCTCATTTTTTTTATAATAGAATAGTGAGAATGTTCATAAAGTATTGATTCATAATAAATGAACCAGGCAGTAAAAAGGAGGAAATTTGGAATTGAATAACTTTATTTTTGAAAACTCTACAAAAGTATTTTTTGGAAAAGGATGCGTGAAAGAATATCTTTCCTGTTGGGCCGGTAAATTTGGAGAAAGAGTTCTGCTCGCGTATGGCGGCTGTTCCATTAAGAAAAATGGTATTTATGAAGAAGTGACGAGTATTCTTGAAAAAGCAGGAAAAACTGTGATCGAATTTTCCGGAATCATGGCAAATCCTACTTATGAAAAAGTCTTGGAAGGGGCAAAGATCGCCAGAGAAAATGAGGTAGACTGGATTCTTGGAATTGGCGGTGGTTCAGTTATGGACTGCTGCAAAGCAGTATCCCTTGCTGCTATCAGTAAGAAAGATATCTGGAAAGAATACTGGGCAAAGCCAGGAATTATTGATTTTGAACCGTTACCTCTCGGGGTGATCGTCACTGTCGCAGGAACAGGAAGCGAATGTAACGGCGGAGCCGTGATTACAAACGAAGGACTGAAAGTAAAAACAGGTCGGGATTACCCGAAATGTAATCCGAAATTTGCTTTAATGGATCCGGAGTATACTTATACAGTTCCTGTCAGACAGATGGTTTCCGGAAGTTTTGATATCTTGTCGCATATCATGGAGACATATTTCAGTGAACCGGACGTAAGCAATGTATCTGATGATATTTCCGAAGCATTGATGAGAAATGTAATCCAGAATCTTCGTGTGGCAATAAAAAATCCAGAAGACTATACAGCACGCAGTAATCTTATGTGGGACGCAACTATGGCAGAAAACCGTGTCATCAAGCTTGGTAAAAAGTGTGATTTTGAATGTCATCAGATGGAACATCAGATTGGAGCTTTTACAAACTGTAATCATGGAGAGGGACTTGCAGTGTTGCATCCGGTTTATTATCGACATATTTATAAATATGGTCTGAAAAAATTCGTCCGTTTCGCAGAAAATGTCTGGCAAATCAGAAGAGGCGATATGACTGATGAAGCACTGGCAGAAGCAGGAGTAAATGCGCTGGCAGATTTTATCAGAGAGATTGGACTTCCGACCAGTTTGAAAGAACTTGGAGTTACGGAGGATATTGATCTGAGAGAAATTGCAGATTCCTGTAATCTGTCAGTTGGAAGTTATAAAAAAATGACACATGAAGAAATCCTGGAAATCTTCAGGGAATGTATATAAATCTGGGGTATCAGAAATGCACAGAAAAAAGAGATGTTATTTTGTGGAGATTTTAGTAATTTGTTTTTATGTTCTGTTTGCCTGCAGCGTTATCGTTGCAGGCAATGAACAGGATTCGGCAGGGAAAGAGGACACTGGAAATAAGATGAACACGAAAAAAGAAAGAGGAGCTGTTTATGACCGCCATACCAAAGTTCAGGATGTAATAAATGATCCGGCATTTGGAAGTTATGGACGCCTGATCTTTCCGGTAGATATACAGATTGACAATAGCTTGGAACTGGAAGATGTAGAGGAAATCCTTCCATGGTACAGTGAAGTAAATCCGGACAAAACTGTGGAAATTGCAAATTATATGAAAAATCAGGCTTCCAGAGATGAACAGATTTTTTATGACATTTATACAGATGAAGAGAAGGCAGCAGACCCGGAAAAAGAGGAGACAGGACTGTTCTTTTTCCGTGGAGATCCCGGAGAGAAGTTTGCTGTTTTAAATGCAGGCGGAGGATTTATGTATGTTGCCGGAATGCAGGATAGTTTTCCGCATGCACTAGAATTATCAAAAAAGGGATACAATGCGTTTGCTCTGATCTATCGTCCAGGAGCGCAGACTGCCTGTGAGGATCTTTCAAAGGCAATTGCCTTTATTTCAGATCATGCAGAAGAACTTCAGGTAGATCCGGATGATTATTCTCTGTGGGGTGGTTCTGCCGGAGCAAGAATGGCAGCATGGGTAGGCACTTATGGAACTTCTGCATTTGGTGAAAAAGAATATCCCGCACCAACAGCAGTGATCATGCAGTATACGGGACTTTCAGAAACTACAGGAGAAGAGCCGCCAACTTACGCATGTGTGGGAACAAGTGATGGCATTGCATCATACCAAACCATGTCTACGCGAATCAACAGGATAAAAGCCAACGGTACAAATGCAGAAATAGAAATCTTTAAAGGGCTTTCCCATGGTTTTGGACTGGGAGAAGGTACTGCCGCAGAAGGATGGCTGGATCATGCAGTTGAGTTCTGGGAAAACAATATGGGGTAAACCTGAAATGAAACCAAAAATAAAATTAAAAATATGCATAGATATACTGATGACAGCGGCACTGCTTTTTCTGATGCCCTATGAACTGGTTGGAAGAGTAGCACATGAATGGATTGGAACAGAGATATTTTTACTCTATATCCTGCATCATATATTAAACAGGAAATGGACTGCCCATATGTTCAAGGGAAAATATACAAAATTCCGTATCCTCCAGACGATATTAGTGGCAGCAATTTTTATCAGTATGATCGGGAGCATGGTAAGCGGTATTCTGTTGTCAGAATATGTATTTGCAGCTATAAAAATCAAAGGCGTTGCAAATATGGCGAGAAATATTCATATGCTTTGTGCCTACTGGGGATTTATCCTGATGTCTCTGCATCTGGGACTACACTGGAACAGGTTTCTCAAGATGCTTGACAGGAAAATACACCTCCCTGCCGGAAAGAAAAAATATATATTCCGGATTTTGGCAGGAGTAATTGCTGCCTACGGATGCCATGCATTTATAAAACGCCAGATTGGAAGCTATATGTTCCTGAAAAAACACTTCGTTTTCTTTGATTATACAGAACCACTGGTATTTTTTATGTTAGATTATATTGCTGTTATGGGTCTTTTTATTATAGTTGGATATTACTTTAGCATGTTCCTGAGAAAAAAGTCATAAGACACACATTAAACAATCAAATTTTTTTGAGAAATTCTCGCAATACAAGCTCTCTTAAGCAGATAAGATGATAATCATATTTGCCTGAGAGAGCTTTTTATGTTGTTGAAATAATCTGTCTCAGGCAGAGATTCCATCTTATTAGTTATATATCCAGTTTTAACCTAAAGGTTCATACAGCAAAACCAAGAGAATCTTCTGATTCATCTGCCTGTTTTTTATAATAAAAATATAAAATAACTCATTCATTACTGACTGCAACAGACACCTGACATAAAATATACAGGAGAAGAGGGGGAAGAGTAAATGATACGCATGGCGATCGTAGAGGACGAAAAGATATACGTGGATAAATTGATGGAATATATACAAAAACTTCAGGACGAAAACGGATACCAGATAGAAGTTAAATGGTTTCGGGACGGATGTGATATAACAGACGGATATGACAGCAACTACGGCATCATTCTGATGGATATTCAGATGAAATTTCTGGACGGAATGTCTGCTGCCAGAAAGATTCGTGAGCTGGATCAGGACGTAATTATTATATTTATTACCAATATGACAGACTACGCCATTCGAGGATACGAAGTTGGTGCAATGGATTATATTGTAAAACCCGTATCTTACTTTGCATTTTCAGAAAAATTAAAGAGAGCTATAAAAAAGATCTGTACCAGGAGCACTCACTACATCTCTGTTCCCGTAGAAGGTGGAATTCGAAAAATAGATATTTCTACCATCTATTATGTGGAAAGCCACGGACATAATCTCTGCTATAAAGCTGAAGAACTAGAACTGGAAGTCAGAGGAACAATGAATGAACTGGAAAAAGTATTGTCGCCGTACGGCTTTTTCAGATGTAGTAAGAGTTTTCTTGTAAATATGCAGTATGTAGAAGCAATTCAGGAAAACCAGTGTATTGTACATGGTGAACGTCTGTCGGTAGGACGCACAAAAAAGAAAGAGTTTATGCAAAAACTTTTAAATTATATGAGCGAGGTGATGTAACCATGGAGACAATTTATCCTGATATTCCAAGAATTTGTACTGCTATGGCAGAGTGGATCATGTGCTTTGCTTACGTCTCTTTTCTTCCAAAAAGATATACCGGAAGAAAAAATACCCTATTCTGTATTATTGCATTGCTGCTGCAGATCTTTATTCTCGTTTCAACCGCCAATATGCCGCTGAAATATTGGATTTTATGTATGATCCTGGCAGCAGGATGTATGTTTGCATTTATCTATATGTGTTGCGAACTTACTACCGGACAGGCTTTGTACTGCTGCGCAATTGCATTTATACTTGCAGAATTTATCGCTTCACTGGAATGGCAGCTTTATATCTATCTTATAAAATGGGACCTGCAGTTTCCGGGAGAAAACCTTATCCTGCTTGCGATTATTTATATTGGAATGTTCTGGGCTGTTTTCTATCTGGAAGTTGCACTTTTGACAAAAGAATTTTTACAGGAACTCTCTGTATGGGAACTTATCTCAACCGTTGCGCTGGTAATTATGACATTCGCTTTCAGCAACATCAATTTTCTGGTTGCAGACCAGCCTTTTAACAATGCAGTACGATTGAACATTTTTGAAATGCGCACTCTGATAGATTTTTCAGGAATCGCAGTATTATATGCTTTTCAGAGCAGAGTCAGTGAATATATATCTAAAAAAGAAATGGAAAGTATCCAGACAATGCTGAAAAGTCAGTACGATCAATACCGCAGTTATCAGGACAGCATGGAATTTATCCGGATACAGAGACATGATTTGAAACATCATATTGCTCTGCTCCGGGCAGAAACAGATTTGCAGAAAAGAGAAGAATGGCTGGCTACCCTGGAGCATGAGCTGGATTCCAATAACTTTGTTGATCCTACAGGAAACCGGGTACTTGATGTCATTTTGTCTGCCAAAGGCCAGCTTATGAAAAAACAGAAGATCCATTTTACATGTGTTGCAGATGGGGCTCTTCTGGATTCCATTCATGTGACAGATATTTGTACAGTCATTGGCAATGCTCTGGATAATGCCATAGAAAGTGTTCTCATGGTCGAAAACTCGGAGAAACGAATGATACACCTGTCTCTGACTCAGAAAAATGATTTCATCTTTATACAGATAAGAAATTACTGCGAAAAGGAGCCTGTCTGGAAAGGCAAAGAACTTCTTACAACAAAAAAAGATAAGAAAAATCATGGTTACGGAATAAAAAGTATTCGGTATTCCATAGAAAAATATGGCGGAAACGTTACTACTGCTTATAAAGATAACTGGTTTGAATTATGTATTCTCATTCCAATGCAGAAAGAAGACGAACATTGATTCACTTATTTTTGCATTTTGTGTCATATATTTGTTAGTTGCGACAAAAACGAGCACAAATTTTTTATTATGATAAAATCTGTTACATCAGAAGAGAAACGGCCGTTTATCTGAAAAAAAGAAAGGAAAGAGGAAGAAAAAATGCTCGAACTTAACTGGAGTGACGTAGTCAGCACGATCACTCAGACCAAATGGTATCTGATAGCAATCGGTATTATCATTGCTGTCGCTGTTATTGTTATGGTTGCCTGTCTGAAGATTGCAAAACATAAAAAATACATCATCCGTACGCAGGCATTTGTAGCGATGGTTACCGGAGTGGCAGTTGTGCTTAATCTGATATGTACAGGTCCCATGTACACCCTGCTTTCACTGGCATCCGTAACAGGTACTCTGACAGATGAAAGTATTGACAATGCAGAAAAACTCGCTGAAGAAATCACAGGAGAAGGCATTGTCCTGTTAAAAAATGAAGACCAGATGCTCCCATTAGCAAATGAGAAAAAACTGAACGTATTTGGCTGGGCATCAACAGCTCCCTGCTATGGAGGAACCGGATCAGGTGCATTAAATGATAACTATCACTTTGTAGATCTTTTGGAGGGTCTTTCCAATGCCGGATTTGAAACAAATACAGAACTTTCTGATTTCTATAAAGAATACAGAGAAGGTCGTCCTGAAATTGGAATGTTTGAACAGGACTGGACTCTTCCGGAACCTCCGGCAGAAAGTTACTCTGACAATCTGATTTCAGACGCAAAAGACTTTTCGGATAATGCAGTAATTGTACTTGCACGTGCCGGCGGAGAACAGACAGACCTGCCAAGAGATGTTTACTCTGTAACTTATACAGACAACTCTGATGATTACAAAGATTTTCCGGAAGGAACTCATTATCTCGAGCCAAGTCAGAGTGAACGCAACATGATTGATCTGGTATGCAAAAATTTCGACAATGTAATCCTGGTTTACAATAGTTCTAATACTATGGAACTTGGAATTGCGGATGAATACAAACAGATCAAAAGTGTGATCTGGTGTCCGGGAACAGGACAGAATGGTTTTAATGCCCTAGGTGAGGTTATTTCCGGAGAAATCAATCCGTCTGCAAAAACAGCAGATACATTTGCAAGAGATCTGACCGTAGCACCAAGCTGGAACAACTTTGGAGACTTTGCCTATGACAATATGGACGAATTTAAAGTTTCTGACAGTGATCCATATGTTCCTGGCGCAGTACCTCATTTTGTAAATTATACAGAGGGCATTTATGTAGGATATAAGTTCTATGAAACAGCAGCGGAGGAAGGTCTGATTAATTACGAAGATGCAGTCCAGTATCCGTTTGGATATGGTTTAAGCTATACTACATTTAATCAGGAAATGGGCGATCTTCTTACTGACGCTGACGGAGATATCAGCTTCGATGTAACCGTTACAAATACAGGTGATGTTGCAGGAAAGGATGTTGTAGAGGTTTATTATAATCCTCCATATACAAACGGAGGTATTGAAAAAGCTTCAGCAAACCTGATCGCATATGAAAAAACAGATTTACTCGAGCCAGGAGAATCCCAGACCGTTTCTATTTCCTTTACAGCAGAAGATATGGCATCTTATGATGAAAGCGGAGACGGTAATTATGTTCTGGAATCCGGGGATTACGAAATCTCTGTTAATTCTGATTCCCATACAGTGATTGATTCTCAGGATTATACAGTTGAAGATACCATTGTATATGATAAAGACAATGCCAGAACTACAGATGAAACTGCTGCACAGAATCAGTTTGAGGATGCGCATGGAGACATTACTTATCTTTCCAGAGCAGATAAATTCAGCAACTATGAAAAAGCAACTGCTGTACCAGCTACTTACAGTATGCCAGAAGATAAAAAGGCAGTATTTATAAATAATTCCAATTTTGAACCGGAGAAAGACCCGGATGCAGTAATGCCGACAACAGGCGCAAAGAATGATATTTCTATTCTTGATCTGCGTGGTGCAGATTATGACGATGAAAAGTGGGATGAACTGCTGGATAATCTAACCATTGATGAAATGGTAGACATGATTGCCTTAGGTGGATATCAGACAGCACGTGCAAAGAGTATTGACAAGATTGCAACAATTGATGTAGATGGACCGGCTTCCCTGAACAATAACTTTACAGGTGTTGGTTCAATCGGTTTCCCGTCAGGAGTTATGCTTGCTAACAGCTGGAATAAAGATCTTGCCTATGCATTTGGTGAAAATATCGGTGATATGGCAGATGACATGAATGTATCCGGATGGTATGCACCGGCAATGAACATCCATCGTTCCGCATTTGGTGGACGTAACTTTGAATATTATTCAGAAGATCCGATACTTTCCGGAAAATCAGCTGCCAATGCAGTTGCCGGAGCAAAAAGCAAAGGTGTTTATGCTTACATCAAACATTTTGCTTTAAATGACCAGGAGACAAATCGTTGGGAGATGCTCTGCGTATGGGCTGATGAGCAGGCAATCCGCGAGATTTATCTGAAGCCATTTGAAATTGCCGTAAAAGAAGGCGAAACAACAGCAATAATGACTTCTTATAATTATATTGGAACTCAATGGGCTGGCGCAAATGCATCGCTTCTGATCAATGTGCTTCGAAATGAATGGGGCTTCAAAGGCTCTGCACTTACAGACTATTTCGCAGATTTCGGATACATGGATGCCACACGTGCAATCTACAACGGTGGCTCCAGCTGTCTGATCAACAGAGATGTAACCACAAACTATGTAACTGATACAGATGATCCGACAACTGTTTCCCATATGCGTGATGCAGCACATGATGTACTCTACACCGCAGTAAACAGCAGAGGATTCGAGGAGGAAAATATGACAACAGGGCTTATGAGTTGGCAGATCATTCTGATCGCAGCAGACATCATTGTGGGTATCCTTTTAATTCTGTTTGAGATCTTTGTAGTACGAAAAGGCTATCAGAAAAGAAAAGCAATCCCGGTAAAAGTTGAAACCGTAGAAGAAAAACCGGAAGATTCATCCATGAAATAATACGGTTATCATCACATAACCAAAGGAGAACTGCCGGACACTATGTCACGGCAGTTTTTCCTGTATCCGGAATCTTTTCATGGCATTGCTATAGATAATCCATTCATCACAGCCGGAGAATTGCCTGATCTGAGCAGACAGTATTTTACCGGCAGTTTCATAAAAGAGAGTAAATCAGGAGTGAAAACATGAAACATGAAGAATTAATAAATAAAATGACATTAGAGGAAAAAGTGGCTCTGCTGAGCGGAAAAGGCGAATGGCAGACCTGGAATCTGGATCGCCTTGAAATTCCGTCCATCTACTGTTCTGATGGTCCTCACGGAATCCGAAAACAGGCAGGAACCGGTGACCATCTGGGACTGAATCCCTCTCTTCCTGCCACCTGTTTTCCAACAGCCGCTACCATCGCTAACAGCTGGGACCCTGCGTTGGGAGAAGAGATTGGAAAGGCATTAGGAGAAGAAGCAGCAGTTCAGGGCGTAGATATCGTATTAGGCCCCGGACTGAACATCAAAAGAAGTCCTCTCTGCGGAAGAAATTTTGAATATTTCTCAGAAGACCCTGTTCTGGCAGGAAAGATGGCAGCCGGATACATTAGAGGAATTCAGAGTCAGGGAGTTTATGCATGCCCGAAACATTTCGCAGTCAACAGCCAGGAACTGCGCAGAATGGCAATGAATGCAGTTGTAGACGAACGAACTCTGCGTGAAATTTACCTGACAGGATTTGAAATCGCTGTAAAAGAAGGCGGCGCAAAAGCAATCATGACAAGCTATAATCAGGTAAATGGAAGTTATGCAAATGAAAATGTCCATTTGATAAAAGATATTCTTCGTGAAGAATGGGGATTTGACGGAATTGTGATCACTGACTGGGGCGGCTCCAATGACCACATAAAAGGAGTTCAGGCAGGGTCAGATCTGGAAATGCCTAATCCGGGTCTTGATTCTGCAAGACAGATCATCGCTGCCGTAAAAGAAGGACGCCTTTTAGAAGAAACCGTAAATACAAATGTAGACCGTATGCTGGATGCGATTCTTACCCTCTCTGAAAATCGTAAAAATCGTAAAAAGCTGGGTGCGGAAGATAAATTTGATGAAAAAGCTCATCATCTTCTTGCCAGAAAAGCAGCGGCAGAAAGTGCCGTATTGTTGAAAAACAGCGAGCAGATTCTTCCTTTAAAACCAGAAACATGTGTTGCACTTATTGGTGATTTTGCTTTCGAGCCAAGATATCAGGGTGCCGGTTCTTCTGTTGTAAATACTACGGCACTTGATAAACTTGTCTCTTTGATCGAAGACAGTAATCTCCAGCTCGCAGGAAGCACCAGAGGCTATTTACGCACCGGAGAGATTGATGAAGTTATGGAAAAAGAAGCGGTAGATCTTGCTGCATCTGCAGATGTTGTACTTTACTGTTTTGGTCTTGATGAATTAAGCGAATCAGAAGGTCTGGACAGAACTCACATGCGTATTCCTCAGAATCAGATTCATCTGCTGGAAGCAATGGCAAAAGTAAACAAAAATATTGTGGGAATCTTAAGCGCAGGATCAGCAGTGGAAATGTCATGGCACCACTGTCTGAAAGGATTGCTACATGGTTATCTGTACGGACAGGCAGGCGCAGGCGCAATGCTGGATATCATTACCGGAAAAGTAAATCCATCTGGAAAACTGAACGAAACTTATCCTGCCCGCTACGAGGACACACCGGCATTTCGGTATTTTCCAAGTGTAGAAAGAAATTCCGAATACAGAGAAAGTATCTATGTAGGATATCGATATTATGATACAGTAAAAGTCCGTATTCTGTATCCATTCGGTTTCGGACTCTCTTATACACAGTTCAGCTACAGTGATTTAAAAGCGGACAGCAAAGGAATCGAATTCTGTCTGACAAATATCGGCGAAATGGACGGAAGTGAAATTGTACAGTTTTATGTCGGCAAAAAAGATGCCCGTGTTTTCCGTCCTGAAAAGGAGCTGAAAGGATTTTCTAAAGTGTTCCTGAAAGCAGGAGAGAGCAGGAATATCCGGATAGATTTTGATGATAAAACATTCCGCTACTGGAATATCCGAACTTCAAAATGGGAAAAAGAAGACGGTGAATATCATATGATGGTGGGAGCCAGCAGTGCAGATATCCGTCTTGAAACAGAAATTCATGTGGATGGCACAACCGAAGAATATCCTTATTATACCAATCGTATGCCGTCGTATTATTCCGGAAAAATTCAGAAAGTGGAAGATGCAGAATTCGAAGCACTTCTCGGCGGTCCGATCCCTGATGGAAAATGGAGCGGAGAACTTGGGATCAATGATGCTGTATGTCAGATGTACTATGCCAAAAGTCCGATAGCCAGATATATCTATCGTGTACTGACCGATAAGAAAAAGAAAAACGAGGAACAGGGAAAACCGGATCTTAACTTACTGTTTCAGTATAATATCCCATTCAGAGCAATTGCCAAAATGACCGGCGGACTGGTAAGTATGGAAATGGTAGAAGGAATCGTCACGATCGTAAATGGTCATTTCTTCTCCGGACTTGGAGCAGTTATTGCCGGATTCTTTCGAAACAGAAAATTGAACAAACAGTATATCAGAAAGCTTACTGCGAAAGGGGATAAATAAAATGTCAGAAAAGAATCAGACGGTTAAAAAAGAAAATTCATTTCAGAAACTCTGGAATGGCTTTTCACAGGAACATCCGAAGCTGGCAAAATGGATTTATCAGATTTTTTACTTCTTTGTATTCAGCATGGGTGTAACCATCTTTCAGTATCTTGTTTTTACCTTTATGCCGCATCTGCTAGGAGAAGGTCTGGCAGGAACAAGATTCATGTGGCCGCAGAAAGAACTGAAGATTCTTGGAGTTGAATTTACATGGAGTCTGCTAGGATATGAAGTCTTAAGAGATGCATCCGGAGCAGTGAGCATTGGCGGCGGACTGGGGTATTTTATCAGTTATGAAACAGGATCTTTTCTTGCACAATGCATTAACTTCCCTCTTCAGAGAAATATCACATTTAAGAGCCACGGAAATCCGGTATATCAGGCAATCTGGTATTTCATTGCCTGGATTGTGATCTCTCTGATCTGCAACGGATTAAATAATCTCTGGATGCCGATTGCAGCAGCTTATGCTTCCCCTGCTGTTTATAACATTCTGGTAACATTTATTACCGGAGGGGTATCCATGATCATTTTTTTCTTTGTGTTTAAAATTATATTCCCGGAAGGAGAGCAGAAGTAAAATGTCAGATAAGAAAATGTCCCCAAAAGAAAATGCAGCACCAGACAATACAAAAAATAAAAAGTCAAAGAAGAAAATGAAATTATGGAAAAAAATACTGATTGTTGTTCTGATCGTTGTTTTGATCATAGGAATTGCAGGGTTCTTTGTTATCCGGCATTTCTTTTATCAGCCGCCGATTAAGTCTGCAACAGGTTCTGATCAGGCTATTGTCGAAACTGCAAATGGAAAGATCCAGGGAAGTCTGGACGAAGATATTTATCAGTATCTTGGAGTCCCTTATGCGCAGGCAGAAGAACGCTTTGTACCAGCAGAAGATGTTCCGAAATGGGACGGAATATTTGAGGCGATTTCCATAGGTGCTATGTCACCACAAAGTGGAATGTTGGGAATGTCTTCAGGCAATCAGGAAGGAACGGATAATAACTGCCAGAATCTGAATATCTGGACTCCGGGTATTCAGGATGGCAAGAAAAGGGCGGTTATGGTATGGCTTCACGGTGGTGGTTTCTCTACAGGTTCTGCCAATCAGGAACAGTACAATGGAAAAGACCTGAGCGAAAGTGGAGATGTTGTAGTCGTTTCTGTCAATCATCGTCTTGGCGCAGCAGGTTTTCTGGATCTGTCTGCCTATGATGATAAATATCAGTATTCCGGAAATGTAGGATTAACAGATATTGTTAAAGCACTGGAATGGATTCAGAATAATATCGAAGATTTTGGTGGTGATCCTGACAATGTAACCTTGTTCGGTCAGTCTGGCGGTGGGGCGAAAGTACTTGCTATGATGACATCTCCATATGCAAAAGGATTATTCCACAGAGGAATCGTAGAGAGTGGTGCAACAGAAACCATGGGTGTTACTTTTGCAAGTCAGGAGGCCAGCACTCATCTGACAGAAAGAATCCTGGATCAACTTGGAATTGACAACAATAATATCGAATACCTGCAGCAGATAGACTGGAATAAACTGGAAGATGCCTCACAGGAAGCACTGCAGGAAACTGCTGAAGAGTTTCAGATTCCTGCACCGTTAAACAGTGGATATGCCATGGAATGGGGACCAGTCGTAGACGGCGACTATATGCCATCTGATCCGGTAACAGAGGAGTCCTTTGCTGAAAATGGAAAAGATATCGAATTACTGATCGGAAGCAATCTGAATGAATGGACCAGACTGATGGGTGGTAATCAGGGCACTTTAAGTGAAGAAGAAATTCAGGCATTTAAAGAAGCCTATCCGGACAAAGATGAAAGCAAAGCAAATACAGTAGATACCCTGATAAGACTGCCTATGCTCAAAATCATGTCTCATAAAGCAGACCAAAATGGTGCAAATGTATATGCTTATGTATTTACATGGGATAATTCTGTACAGGGTGCGTTCCATGGTGCGGAAATCTCGTTTGTATTTGACCATTCTCAGAGCAGCAGTACTGCACAGAAACTTGCAGACCAGATTAGCCAGGCATGGGTTAACTTTGCAAAGACCGGTGTTCCGTCTGCAGAAGGTCTTCCTGAATGGGAACCATATGACCGACAGAATGGTGCAACGATGCTGCTGGATGAAAATTCAACTTTAGTATACGGTCACGACAGGAAACTGATGAGTCTGCTTGCACCAGATTATGTGTACTGATAATGATAAACATCAATGAAAAATATTAATTTTTGTAAAATTAAATTTGAAAACAGTTTTCAGACAGGAAAATCCCACTGCCATAAATATCAGCAGTGGGATTTTCTATATAAAATAACCGAAACATATCAGGGGAAATATGTTCCGGCCATTTTTATGGAGGTTAATAACATTTATAACGGATTACCAGTTTTTCTTTTCGGTTTCGCTTTTGTGGTTGTTTTTTCGCTCTTCTACCATTTTTGCGAACCATTCTACCATATTCGGATCATAGTGAGAGAAGAAAGAGCTTGTCTTTTTGTCTAACTGTGTGATCTTTTCCATATCTTCTGCTGAGAGGGTGAAGTCAAATACATTAAGATTCTCTACCATACGTTCATAATGTGTGGATTTCGGAATGACTACAACGCCTCTCTGGATATGCCAGCGCAGGATAACCTGAGCACTTGTTTTGCCATACTTTGCACCGATTTCCTTTAATACAGGTTCCTCAAAAAGACCGCCGCGCCCCTCTCCGAATGGAGCCCATGCTTCAATCTGAATGTTATATTTATCCATCCATTTCTTTGCTTCAATCTGCTGATTGTGAGGATGTGTTTCTACCTGATTGACCATTGGACGGATATTTGCAAATGAAGCAATATCTACAAGACGGTCAGGATAAAAGTTTGATACACCGATCGCACGTACAGTACCCTCTTTATATAAGTCCTCTAATGCATGCCATGCTCCATAGTAATCAGAAAACGGCTGATGCAGAAGAAGCAGATCAAGATAATCTGTTTTCAGCTTTTTCAGAGATTCTTCCACGGATTTTCGGCAGGCATCATAACCATAATGTTCTACCCACACTTTTGTGGTAAGAAAGATTTCTTCTCTTTGAAGTCCTGATTTTTGAATTGCGTTGCCGACTTCCTCTTCATTAAAGTAGCTCTGGGCGGTATCCAGACTTCTGTATCCGGCTTTTAACGCATCCAGGACGCAACGCTCACATTCATCCTTTGTTACCTGATATACGCCATATCCCATGATCGGCATTTTGACGCCATTAGAAAGTGTTACATATTCCATTGTAGCTTACTCCTTTCGTGTTGTTTCTTAGTTCTCTTTTATTATAGAAAATGTAAATTCCAAATTGAAGATTCTCTTTGTTTTGCAGTTTAAACCTTTTGGTAAAGTCTGAGAAAATAATAAGCAGTATAAACCATGAGGTATATACTGCAAAACTAATAGAATCTTCCAGTTAAAGTGGAAAGATTATATAATATAGTCAGAAACAAAGTTGAAAAGGAGAGTCGGAAAATGGAATATACAACATTAAATAATGGAATCAAAATGCCAATGGCAGGAATCGGAACTTTTCTTCTTTCACCGGATGAAGCAGAGAATTCTGTTTTATCTGCACTGAAAGAAGGTTATCGTCTGATTGATACAGCCAATGCTTATATGAACGAAAAAGCAGTAGGACGTGCAATTAAGAAATCCGGTGTGCCAAGAGAAGATATCTTTCTTGAAACCAAACTGTGGCCGTCTTTTTATGAGAACGAAGATGCTGTAGAAAAAACTCTGGAAAGACTGGATACAGATTATATTGACCTGTTACTGATCCACCAGCCGGCAGGAAATTATATTGCCGGTTATCGCCTGATGGAAAAAGCATACAAAGAGGGAAAGGTAAAAGCTATCGGACTGTCAAACTTTACAAAAGAAGGTGTCCAGGAAATTTTAGATATCTGTAAGGTAAAGCCAACTGTTTTACAGACAGAAGTTCATCCGTATGATCAGAAAAAAGAACTGAAAGAATTTCTTGCAAAAGAGGGTATTAAGATTCAGGCATGGTATCCGCTTGGACATGGCGATGCAGGACTGATGAAAGAGCCGGCTTTTGTAGCTGATGGAAGTAAATATAAGAAAAGTACAGCACAGATCATTCTCCGCTGGCACATCCAGGATGGAAACATTGTAATCCCAGGTTCCAAAAATCCAGAGCATATCAAAGCCAATCTGGATCTGTTTGATTTCCAGCTTACAGAAGAAGAGATGAAAGAAATCGTAGCATTAAATAAAAATGAAACCTATTATCATCAGACACCGGAACTTCTGAAAAAATATGTAGAAATGGTTCCGCCAGTAGATGAACAGAAATAATGAAGAGGAGAATAAATTTATGAGTATCTTATTTATCAACGGAAGTCCGAATAAAAATGGAAATACTGCCGCACTGGCACAGATTTTACTGAAGGGTAAAGAATACGAAACATTGAATCTGACAGAATATAAAGTTTACAGTTATGGTCACAAATTCGAGGATGACCAGCTTTCTGAAATCATTGCAAAGATGAAAGAAGCTGATACGATCGTGATCGGATCTCCATTATACTGGCACAATATCTGCGGTGCTGTCCGCAATGTACTTGACCGTTTCTATGGGTTGGTACAGCAGAATGAACTTTCAGGCAAAAAAATGTATTTTCTGTTTCAGGGCGCAGCTCCTGAAAAATGGATGATGGAAGCAGGAGAATATACGATGAGACGTTTTGCAGGACTTTATGGAATGACATACATAGGAATGGCAACAGACAGATCAGAAGCACAGAAAATGTCTGCAACACTGTAAGGAGAACTTATCTGAATGAAAGCAAACAGGATAGCAATGCTTGGTCTTGCAGTTCTGCTTGGAAGCACAGTATATGGAAACGTCAGTGTCATAAAGGCAGAAAATGATCAGCTGGAAGAAGGGCTTGATGCCATTGAGGATGCGATAGGCAAGGGTAAAGATTCTGACAGTGAAAATAATTCTCAAAGTGCATCAGAAGGAGAAACAGATATGCAGGAAGGAACTTCTGACAATACAATCGGAACTCCGGACGATTTCCCGGCAGCTTATGACTTTGGCAGTGGAAAGATCAGTGATTTTTCCAGAGACTATATGCTGAAAAAAATGCTGGAACCAGAACAGAATGATACGGTTTTGAATACAGATGTAGATTCGGACAATATCCAGGTTCTCTATTTATGGGAAGAGGGAAATATCCCTGCGAAAACAAAGTTTACAAAAGACATGACGGGTTATTTTGATGACTGGGATTTCCGTCCTTATGTGACAGCAATTCCTGTCAGGAAAGGCGTAACGCCAAAAGGAGCTGTTGTACTGATGGCGGGAGGAGCTTATCAGTTCCGTGGTAATTATACAGATTCCCTGCCAACTGCAGCTGCTCTCCGTGAATATGGTTTCCAGACATTTATTGTAGACTACCGGCTTTCTCCTTATACTCAGGAAGAGGGTGCGCTTGATGTTGCCAGAGCCGTCCGGTTTATCCGAAAAAATGCAGATGTATATGGAATTGACCCAGATGATATTGCAGTCATGGGATTTTCTGCCGGAGGAATTCAGGCAGGTGAGTTTCTTATGCATTACGATGAGGATGTAAACGGAACAGCATTGGATTCTTCCTATGTCCCGGATGAATTAGACCAGATTCCGGCTCATGCTTCTGCAGACGGTATGATCTATTCTTTTTATGGAAGATTGAGTGTGGGAAACATGGATCCTGACTGGCTTTCAGAAGGAGATCTTCCGCCAACGTTCTATGTATATGGTACAGAAGATCCATTTTATGATCAGTTTGAGGAACAGTATGATGTGCTCAAAAATATGGGCATCCAGACCAGCCGGATTGTCCTGAGTGGGTGGCCCCATGGTTTCGGCTCCGATGGAGGATGGGTAAAACAGTATGCGGAATGGCTGGAAGAGATTTTCAAACAGGAGTGATGAGAAACAGACATGAATAAAAAGAAATTAAAAAGACTGCTGATCATAATCTTGATCCTCATAATCATTCTTATCGGTGGAGGCGGATATTTATTTATGGGCAGTAAAGTTACCGATGCCAGTGATAATGTGACTGCAGGAGCAGATGGAACTAAATCCCTGATTGTATATTTTTCAAGGATGGGTGAAATACCAGGGGAACCGGATGCAGTTTCATCAGCAACGGTAAGTTCCAACTCTGAGATATCCGGCAGTGATACCGAAGCCGCAGCACAGATGATCCGGCAGATCACCGGAGCAGATATGTATCAGATAAAGACAAATCGATATTATCGAAAATCATTTATGGGTACAGCAGCAAGGGCGTGGATTGAGAACACTTTGAATATGCGTCCTGCACTGGCCGCAAAACCGGAAAATCTGGATCAGTATGACACGATTTATGTGGGTTACCCAATCTGGTGGTTTAATGCACCTATGGCGATTGGATCTTTTCTGGAAAGTTATGATCTTTCAGGAAAAACAATCGTACCATTCTGTACCAGTCAGGATAACGGAATTGATGTTAGCATGGACTATATAAGAAAGAATGCTAAAAATGCAGAAGTTCTGGACGGACATCGGATTCACAACTCTGACTCTGCGGAAATAAAAGCATGGTTAAAAGAAATTGGAATATCCATTTCAGATTAATCAGAAAGGGGACTCTTTAAATGAAATTTATCATGAAAAATATTGCTTGTATGTTATCTTTTGTACTTGCTTTCATATTAGTTTTTTCTTTTGCAGATATTAATGTACAGGCAGCATCAGGTAAGAAGAAAAATGTTGTGGTTTTGTATTTCTCTGCAACAGGAACTACCAAAGGAGTAGCACAAAGAATTCAAAAGGCAACAAATGGAAAACTGATCGAAATCAAGGCTTCCAACCCTTATACAGACGCAGACTTAAATTATGGAAACCCGGACAGTCGTGTTGTAAAAGAACACGAGTCTGCCAGCAGTCCAGCTAAAAGTAAAGTGCGTCCAAAGATCTCCAATATTAAAACGATTCAGAATGCAGTAAAGAAAGCAGATGTCGTTTACATTGGTTATCCGATCTGGTGGGGAGAAGCACCTCATATTATGTACAGTATGGTCGAAAAAACAAACCTGAAAGGGAAAAAAGTAGTACCATTCTGTACATCACTCAGCAGTGGTATTGGAAACAGCGGCAGCCATCTGCGTACACGTGCAAAAATATCTTCTAAAACGAAATGGTTGAAAGGCCGTAATTTTTATCAGGTTCCGTCACAGAAGAATATCCATAAATGGGTAAAGACAATTTAATCGGTATATATTTACAGGGAGTCGGTAAAACGGCTCCCTTTTGTTATTTGATGAGTTTTAACCAAAAGGTTTAAACTGCAAAACAAAGCGGCTCTTCTTATTGAAAATAGCCTGAGTTACAATATAACTGTAAAAAAGATAACGAAAAGGAGATGCCAGAATGAATTCAAAAAAAATACTTTCCATGCTGATGGTTGGTGCAACAGTAACAAGTCTGATGGCTGGAAGTGTCAGCGCATATGCCGCTGATAATACAGAAACAACAGAAGCTGCTTCTTCTGAAACAACAGAACCTCTCACAATTGCAGAACAGGGTATTTTCTCAGCAGGAGGAACTACTATTGCTTCAGACGGTACATTTAATCCGGAAGATCAGTGGGAAGAAACCGGTGCCGGTCAGACCTCTCATGTAGATCATGCAAATGTTTTATACCAGATTCCAGAAGAAGAAACCGGTCTGCCAATGGTATTCCTGCATGGATATGGACAGTCACGTATGTGCTGGATGACAACTCCGGACGGAAGAGAAGGATGGGCAGAAATGTTTCTCAGAGATGGACATAGCGTTTATCTTGTAGATGAACCAAGACGAGGAGAAGCAGGGCAGACATCTGTAAGCGGTACGATCAGTACAAAAACTCTGGATCAGCGCTGGTATACACAATTTCGTATCGGTCGTTGGGAAGATGGAAAATCAGTTCCAAATGAAGGTTCTCAGTTTCCTAATGACGATAATTCTGTAGATCAGTTTTTCCGTCAGATGACTCCGGATACAGGAATGACTTCTGATATGGGTGGATATTTTGATAATGATGTAGTTGCCCAGGCACTGGCCTCCACAGTAGATGAGGTATATGAAAGATCAGGAAAAGATTCTATTCTTGTAACTCATTCACAGGGCGGCGGTCCAGGCTGGACAGCTGCTAAATATACAGATCATATTGCAGCGATTGTAGCAATCGAACCAGGCGGAGCACCATCATCAGATTCAGAAGATTACCAGACAGTCCTCGAAAAGAAAATACCAATTACTATGTATTTTGGGGATTATATTGATAATGGTGATACTGCAATCCAGGCAACAGGTATGTGGCAGGGAATGCGCCAGGCATGCTACGATTTTGCAGATGCCTATACAAAAGCAGGCGGAAACTGTACTGTAGTCGATCTTCCGAAAGAGGGTATTACAGGAAATGATCATTTTATGTTCCAGGATCTGAATAATGATGTGATCCAGGAACATATTGAAAACTGGATACAAGAAAATGTAGAAGCATAAGTAAAGGAGAGGACAAAAATGAAAGCAAAAAAAATAATTTCAGTTATTCTTACAGGTATTGTAGCAGCAAGTATGCTTGCAGGATGCGGCAGCAGTTCCAGGAGTCAGACAGATAACACAGAAAGTTCTTCTCAGAATGAGGCTAGCAGTTCTTCTGCAAGTGAAACAGCAGATGCAACGGAGGATTCTGAAAATACAGAAACAACTGAAAGTACGGATACATCTGAAAACACAGAAACACCTACACCAGCAGAAACCGATGATTCCTCTGAAACAGCTGTTGCAGATGATACGGAAGCTACCGGAAAAACTCTGGTTGTATATTATTCTGCAACAGGAACTACTGAAGGAGTTGCACAGACAATCGCAGATGCAACAGGCGGTGATTTATTCGAAATCCAGCCGGTGGAACCTTATACAGATGATGAGCTGGACTGGACAAATGATGATAGTCGTGTATCCAGAGAACATGATGATGAAAGTTTAAGAGATGTAGATCTGGTATCCACATCTGTAGATAACTGGGATTCTTATGACACTGTATTCATTGGTTATCCAATCTGGTGGGGAATCGCAGCATGGCCGGTAGACGGATTTGTAGAAGCAAATGACTTTACAGGAAAAGCGGTAATCCCATTCTGTACAGCAGCTTCTTCCGGCATCGGTGACAGTGGAAATCTCCTCGAAGAGATGGCCGGAACCGGAAGCTGGTTGGAAGGCAAGAGATTAGACAGAGGAATTTCTGAAGACGAAGTGAAAGACTGGATCAGTGATCTTGGAATTTCTTCTGTAGAAAACTAAAACGAGACAACACATTTGACAGCAAACACTTTCAGAACCACTTAACCGCAGATAAATAAAATATATGAAAGAGCAAAAGAGATATCTGCTGATCGATGGAATTCTATGAAGAAAAAAGCATTCATATCTGGCAGCAGGCAATTTGCTGGAATAATATTTGCACTGGTTAAATAAAAAAACGGTGAATAGAGGTAAGGTCAGATGAAAATTACTTTTGTAAAATCAGAAGTTATAACCCTAAGGTAAACACTTTATAAAAAATCGGAACTTCTCAGGAAACTTTGATTTTTTTATAATATAGTCATGTTGAAACTTTATAATTCTGGGATTGTACAATTGAACCAGAGGATATGAATCAAAAGCATAAGGAGTGAATGCCGATGAAGAAAAAAACAGCGGTGATATTTTTAACTGGATTAATGATTTTTACTATGTCAGGGTATTTTGTTAATGCAGCAGATACATCTGCAAAAGAAGAAAACGAAAACAGCAATATTTTAATCGCATATTTTACTGTCCCGGAGGATATCGACACCAATGGTATTGACGCAGATTCCGGTGCAAGCGTAGTAGTAAAAGATGAAGAGGTTCTGGGAAATATGGAATATATGGCGTTGACCATACAGGATGCCATTGGCGGAGATCTGTTCCGGATTGAAACCAAAGAAGCATATCCGTTGGATCATGAGCCACTTGTAGATCAGGCAGCAGAAGAACAGGATGAAAATGCACGTCCTGAATTAGCAGCTCATATTGAAAATCCGGAACAGTATGACACAATTCTTCTGGGGTATCCGAACTGGTGGGGAGATATGCCGCAGCCACTTTTCACTTTTCTTGAAGAATATGATTTTTCAGGAAAAACAATTATTCCTTTTAATTCACACGGAGGAAGCGGATTCTCCAACACAATTGAAGAAATAAAAGAACTTCAGCCAGATGCCAACATCAGTGATGAGGGCTTGAGTATTTCCAGAGACAAGGTAGCTGACAGTGTACAGGATGTAACAGACTGGGCAAAAAGTCTTGATCTATCAGAGAAATAGAGGTCAGAACAGTAAGAAGTTTCGCAAATAAATAATTTTAAGGGGAACAGACATGAGTAAAAGAATTTTAGGAAGGGATTTAGAGGTATCTTCCATCGGGCTTGGCTGTATGGGGATGAGTCATGCTTATGGAAGACCATCAGATAAAACCGAAGCGAAGAATCTTCTTGCAAAAGCTGTCGATTTAGGATATACAATGTTTGACACCGCAGAAGTGTATGGTACTGCCGAGTATCCGCATCATAATGAAACACTTTTGGGAGAAATCCTGAAACCGTATCGAAATCAGATTAAAATTGCTACTAAAGGTGGTCTGCATTTTGAAGAAAATTCAACAGTTGTAAACAAAAATCTGGTTCCAGACAGCCGACCGGAAGTGCTAAAAAAATCCGTAGAAGATTCTTTACAGAGACTTCAGATGAATCATCTGGATCTCTATTATATCCATCGTGTGGATCCAACAATTCCTATCGAAGAAACAGCAGGTGTAATGAAAGAACTGATCGATCAGGGAAAGATTACACACTGGGGAATTTCAGAAGCTACAGAGGAAATCATTCGAAGAGCGCACAAAGTCTGCCCGCTTACAGCGGTACAGAATCGTTATTCTATGATGTACAGAAATTACGAATCATTGTTTCCGGTACTGAAAGAACTACAGATTGGTTTCGTGGCTTTTTCTCCATTGGCAAATGGTTTTCTGACCTGCAGATATGATGAGTATTCTACTTTTGAAAAGAGTACAGATTACAGAAGCATTATGCCGCAGTTTTCTTCCGCAGGAATTGTAGAAAATCAGAAGCTTATAGAATGGCTGAAAATTATAGCAGCAGAAAAAAATGCTACTCCGGCTCAGATTTCTCTGGCGTGGATGCTGGCAAAAAATCCGTTTCTTGTACCAATTCCGGGAACAAGAAATCTGAAACGTCTGACAGAAAATATTCTGGCAGAATCCATTCATCTGTCAGTAGAAGAAGTCACAGAAATTGATGATATGCTTGAACATATTCCGATGTCTCAGGTATTTGGTGGTTCAAAAGTCAAAAAATAATATTCCACCCGAATGTCTGAGAAAGATGTTCGGGTGTTTACATATAACCGACAGGAGATGATCACACTATGAAAAATAAAAAACAAATGGCAGCAGTTCTGTTATCTGCAATACTTGGAATCACTGCAAATTCATGGTTTGTACAGGCAGACAGCAGTGTAATCCAGGATGATCAACAGGAGCCAGACAGCGAAGCACCCGATTCAGATAAAGTTACAGAAGGTACAGATACATACAAAGGTTTTCTGTTGGATAATGTCCTGCATTCAAGTGAAGAGGGAGATATTCATTATAATGTCTATATCCCGGATAGTTATGATGGAAGTAAGCCATATGCTTTATTCTTTACACTTCCAGGCTATGAAGGATTGTACTTTCAAGGCGTAGGGGTAAATATCAAAGCAGAAGGGTTTGGTTTCGCAGCTCAGGAATATAATCCGGAAATGATTATTGTTGCACCTCAGCTGAATGACTGGGGAGAAACTTCTGCGAGACAGACCATTGCTTTAACAGAATATTTTCTTTCTGCTTATAATATTGACAAGTCAAAAGTATATGCAGAAGGGTATTCTGGTGGCGGTGAGACCATGTCACTTGTAATGGGAATGAGACCTGATTTATATACTGCTTATTTACAATGCAGTTCCCAGTGGGATAGTGCATACGAACCAGTGGTACAGGCAAAGACACCTGTATATTTTGTAGTTGGGGCACATGATGAATACTATGGCTCTGAGCCGTCAGAAGATGCTTATAATAATTTGCGTGAATTATATCAGCAGGAAGGTCTGTCCGATGAGGAAATTGATGACCTGCTTGTACTGGATGTCAAGGATGATTCCTATTTCAGTGACCAGGGTGTTACTAATCAGCACGGACAGGGCGGCGGATTATTTGTAGAAGACGATGTTGTTATGGGATGGCTTTTGGGAAAATAAAGAAAATGTATGAATGATACAGAAAAGAGGAAAAAGAAAATGAAAGTATTACTTGTAAATGGAAGTCCACATAAGGACGGATGTACTTATACTGCTTTGTGTGAAGTATCAGAAGCATTAAATGAACAGGGAATCGATACCGATATCTTCTGGATCGGAAAGAAACCATTGTCAGGCTGTATTGCCTGCAAGTCTTGCATGAAAAACAATAAATGTGTATTCCATGACAGTGTAAATGAATTCCTGGAAATTTCCGGAGATTATGAAGGATTTGTATTTGGGACACCTGTACACTGGGGAGGGGCCAGCGGCGGCATCACTTCGTTTTTGGACAGAGTTTTTTATGCTGATCTCAATGGAGGAGGAAATCGTTTTCTGCTGAAACCAGCGGCGGCGGTTATGTCGGCAAGAAGAGCCGGCACTACTGCAACCTGGGATCAGATGAATAAATATTTCGGTCTGATGCAGATGCCGATTATTACTTCAAGATACTGGAATATGGTACATGGGGCAAATCCGGAACAGATAAAACAGGATTTAGAGGGTATGCAGGTAATGCGAGTGCTTGGGAATAATATGGCGTTTTTTCTGCACTGTAAAAATGTTGCATTGAAGATGGGAATCTCTATGCCAAAACAGGAACCAATGGTATTTACGAATTTTATAAGATAGACATTTTTTGACTGTTGGATGATTATGGATAAATAAAATATGAAAAGTTGATGTTTGAAAGCTCATTGAATTATTATAGTATCATGATTAGGAGAATGTAAAAAATGCAAATGATAACCTGGGTGATACTGCCGGTATTATGTGTGATAGCAGTTGCAGTTTATCTGTATCGAAAAGTGAAAGCAGCAGTAAAATGTTTCTTACCAGCATATTCCCTTAAAAGACAGCGGATTTTTGCAGGAATTATTTCTCTGCTGTTGATTATTCCCGCGGTCAGAATTTATGGCATGTGGTTTATAATCCTGCTTCATTTTACTGTATTTTTACTGTTGCTGGATGCAGTTGTTTTTCTTATAAAAAAATTGAAAAAGCAAAATCAGCTTACTGGTTTATGGAATAAAATATACAGAAGTGGTGTAATAGCAATATTACTGACAGCAGTTCTGATCGGGTATGGAAGGTACAATATCTTTCATGTAGTCAGAACAGAGTACAATATTCAAACTCAAAAGAATATTCGTGAAGAAGGATACAGGATTGTACTTTTGTCTGATCTTCATTACGGAGTTTCCATGAATGATAACAATCTGCAGGATGTAGTAAATAGGATTAGTGCAGAGCAGGCAGATATTGTTGTTCTTGATGGAGATATTGTAGATGAAAACACAACATCAGAGCAGATGCAGTCAGCCTTTCGCATTTTGGGACAGGCTGACAGTACATATGGTGTTTATTATGTTTATGGAAATCATGATAAGAATAATTATGCTGCAAAGCCGAATTATAGCGCAGAAAAAATGGAAGATACGATTACACAGGCGGGAATTCAGATTCTGGAAGATGAAACAACTGTCATTAATCAGGAAATCGCACTGATTGGAAGGGCAGATAGAGGAGGTAGAAATGCGAAAAGAAAGGATATTTCCAGTCTTGTAAAAGAACTGAATCCAGAACAGGAATGGATCGTACTGGATCATCAGCCTTCTGAGTATAAGAAAGCAGAGAATACAGGATGCGATATGATTTTATCCGGTCATACACATGCCGGACAGATCTGGCCTGTCGGATTGTTTGCATCGTTGTTCCATTTTGATGAATTAAATTACGGGGAACAGAAACAGGGAAATCTGGATGCGATTGTAACGTCAGGAATTGCTGGTTGGGGCTATCCGATCAGAACGGAAAAACATTCAGAATATGTTGTGGTCAATCTTATATCGTAATAAAAGGAGTAATTGAAGCAAGGAGTGGAATTCAAGAAAGTAGAAATAATAGAGCGCATCACAGATTCTAATGGAAATGTGACTGAGAATATGTTAACAGTTTGGAAAAATTTAAATCTTAATAATAATTCTGCTAATTTGTGTATAGGTGAATTGGAAGTTTGTGAAAGTAAGCGGCAGGTAAAAAAGAATGAAGAGCATATTTATTTAACGTTTTATGAATTTGAGATTTTATTTCTTCTTGTCAAAAATCCAGGAAGGTTTTTTAGCAAAGAACAAATATATGATATAATCTGGAATGAACCCTATTCAGGCGATTACAATGTTGTTATGCGACATATCTGCAATATCAGAGAAAAAATAGAAGATGATCCTGGACAACCATTATATATACAAACAGTACGAGGTGTAGGATATCGGTTTAATGGGAATTTAGGCAGCGAGTGAAATCGCTGCCTAT
>OLVT01000960.1_pt1 | contig 28154 bp, 21 predicted proteins | sample 1673241 | NCBI WGS metagenome assembly OLVT01 (sample SAMEA3178936, study PRJEB25190) | human gut metagenome | biome: human gut; feature: human-associated habitat; material: faeces | place: Austria | collected 2013 | reverse complement strand
GAAAAATGTAAATGTGAAGCTTCCGCTTGGCGTTATGACAGTCATTGCCGGTGTGGCCGGCTCCGGGAAAAGTTCACTGATGGAATATTTTACCAGCCAATATCCAGGCGAGGTTATTTCAATCCGACAGAAGGATATAGGAATCAATTTAAGGTCAACTCCGGCTACATATCTGGATATTGCAGATGAGATCAGAACCCTGTTTGCAAAGGCAAATCATGTTGCAAAGGCATATTTCAGCTTCAATTCCAAAGGCGCCTGCCCTGCATGTCAGGGAAAAGGTGTAATTATATCAGAAATGGCATATATGGATTCTATCGAGACGGTTTGTGAGGTATGCCATGGAACCAGATATTCTGAGGAAGTGCTTAAATATCAATATAAAGGAAAAAACATTGCTGAAGTTATGGATATGACAGTACGTCAGGCAATCAAATTTTTTGAAAATGTCAATTTTGTAAGCAAACTGGATACACTGGCACAGGTTGGTCTTGGATATCTGCATCTGAATCAGTCAATGTCAACTCTTTCCGGCGGAGAACTGCAGCGTATCAAGCTGGCGAGCAAGCTGGATGAGCGGGGACAGATATTCATTCTGGATGAACCGACAGACGGACTGCATCTGGATGATATCAGACGGCTTATGGAACTCTTCAATAAGATGACGGATCAGGGCAATACGCTGTTTATTATCGAACACAGTCTTGATATTATAAAGGATGCTGACTATATTGTAGAGCTTGGACCTGAAGGTGGTCTGGCAGGCGGCAAACTTCTCTTTGCAGGAACACCAAAAGAAATGTTAGAATCTTCCCGCAGTGTGACACGTGAATATTTAAAAGACAGTTTGTAAATTCTGTTATACTTTTATAAAAGAAATTGGAACCTGCATTCACAGATTCCAATTTCTTTATAATATGCAATTAGAAAAGATATAAGGATATCTATTCTACGTCCTTAAGTGCAGCCAGATCTTCTTCTCCTGTACGGATCTTAATAATCTTATCTACACTGTATACGAATATCTTGCCATCTCCGATATGACCTGTGTACAGTGCCTCTCTGGCCGCCTCTACAACAGTATCTACCGGAAGATTACCAATAACTACTTCAACTTTTACCTTTGGAAGAAGTGTTGCATCTACTTCTGCTCCACGATAACGCTCGCCGCTTCCTTTCTGGATACCGCATCCCATAACCTGTGTTACAGTCATTCCGGTAACACCAACTGCATTCATCGCCTTTCTCAATTTATCATAACGTGACAGCTTCGCCAGAATAACAACCTTATACATACCTGTATCCATTGCCGGCTGACGTACCACCTTAACGGCTGCATTCTTCTGTACTTCGGATGCTGCTTCATATTCTGATACGCCAAGCTGTGTATTTTCATTTTCTTCCATAATCATAGATCCTGATACGTCCATCAGACTGAAGCCTGCATATGCAGATGCCAGACCATGTTCACAGGAATCCAGACCTTCAATCTCCTCTTCCTCACTGACACGAAGTCCTACAGTTGCTTTGATAATCATAAATGTAATCGTGATAGTTACTACCGTCCATGCGATAACTGAAAACATTCCCAGAAGCTGTTTTCCAAGAAGTGTAAAGCCTCCACCGTAAAACAGTCCTGTCAGTGTATCGTTACCAGGCGCCGATGTTGTTGCAAAAAGTCCTGTTGCAATTGTACCCCAGATACCGTTCATACAATGAACTGCAACGGCTCCAACCGGATCATCAATACGAAGTACATAATCCAGAAGCCATACACCAAATACTACCAGCAGACCTGCGACAGCTCCGATTATGATTGCTCCAAAACAATCAGTTACATCACATGGTGCTGTGATCGCTACCAGACCGGCAAGTGATGCGTTCAGACTCATGGACACATCCGGCTTACCATATTTAATCCATGTAAAGATCATACATACAACAGTTGCTACTGCTGGAGCTACTGTTGTTGTCAGGAAAATGGAACCCAGTTGTTCTACCGATGTAGCCGCTGCTCCATTGAATCCGTACCAACCAAGCCACAGGATAAATACTCCAAGTGCTCCAAGTGCCAAGTTGTGTCCCGGAAATGCATTGACTTTTGTAATGTTTCCCTTTTTATCTTTCGTGAATTTACCAATTCTAGGTCCAAGCATTTTTGCTCCAATAAGAGCTGAAACACCACCGACCATATGGATTGCACAGGAACCTGCAAAATCATGAAATCCCATCTGTGCAAGCCAGCCACCTCCCCAGATCCAGTGTGCTTCCACCGGATAGATGAATGCTGAGATTACTGCTGAATAAATACAGTAGGATAAGAATTTGGTTCGCTCTGCCATAGCTCCGGACACGATAGTTGCTGTAGTCGCACAGAACACTAAGTTAAACACGAAATTGGACCAGTCAAAATTAGCATACGATGTGAAAATATCAAATCCAGGTTTTCCGATCAGCCCGATCATATCCTCTCCAAGTAACAGGCTGAAACCAATCAGGATAAATGTACAGGTACCGATACAGAAGTCCATCAGGTTCTTCATGATAATATTACCGGTATTCTTTGCTCTGGTAAATCCAGCCTCCACCATTGCAAATCCAGCCTGCATCCAGAATACCAGTGCCGCTCCGATCAGGAACCAGACACCGTATACCTGCCCGTTGATTACGCTCAATATCTCGTCTGTCATAATACTTCCTCCTTTAGATTCCTAAAAATAACAAGAAAAAAGGCGCTATAGAAATCAATCTATAACGCCTTCGTTCGATGTATGCATAATAGCATTTGCATTTTTATTTGTCAATTAACTTTGTACTTTTTGTTTAATACAGGGATTTTTATGCATTACATTTCATAATTTTGTAAAAATACGCTAATTAATAGCCAAGTAAACTGTAATCTACTGCTCTGGCAGCATCTCTTCCTTCACGGATTGCCCATACAACCAGAGACTGTCCGCGATGCATATCGCCAGCTGTGTAGACATTTTTCACGCTTGTCGCATATGCCCCCGGCTCCGTCTGTACATTCGTTCGGGCATTTCGCTCTACGCCGAATGCCTTGGTAACATACTCCTCACAGCCTAAGAATCCTGCTGCGATCAGCACCAGATCTACTGCCACTTCATATTCACTGCCTGCTACTTCAGCCATCATTCTGCGCCCACTCTTCTCGTCCACTTTGCTTTCCAGTTTCACCAGAACAGCCTTGCATACATTGCCGTTTTTATCCTTGATAAACTCCTTTACCGTAGTCTGATAGACACGAGGATCCTTACCAAATACTGCTGCCACTTCTTCCTGACCATAATCCGTCTTCAGAATCTTAGGCCACTCCGGCCATGGATTGGATGGCAGACGTTCTTCCGGTGCTTTCGGCATCATTTCCAGTTGAAGGACAGATTTGGCTCCATGACGCATCGCAGTACCACAACAGTCATTTCCCGTATCACCGCCTCCGATGATCATAACTCTCTTGCCTTTGGCAGAAATACAGCTTCCTGCTTTCAATAAAGATGCTTTTGCCTCTTTTCCCTTTTCCGGATCTGCCCAGAGTGCCTTCGTAGTGGAAGTCAGGAAATCTACAGCAAAATAGATCCCTTTCGCATCTCTTCCCGGTACTTTGATGTCACGTGGATTCTTGGCTCCGCAGGCAAGGATAACACGGTCGTATTCCTTCAAAAGCTCTGCCGCTTTCTTATCCTTTCCCACATTACAGTTATAGACAAAGGTTACGCCTTCCTGCTCCATGACTGCAATCTTCCGATCGATGATATGCTTCTCCAGCTTCATATTCGGAATCCCATAGCGCAGCAGACCGCCTGCTTTATCTTCTCTTTCATATACGGTGACCAAATGTCCCCGCTTATTCAGCTGATCTGCTGCCGCAAGTCCGGACGGACCGGAACCTATGACAGCCACTTTCTTGCCGGTACGCGTCTTTGGCGGCTTCGGAGCAGCATATCCTTCAGCATACGCCCGTTCTATGATTGAATATTCATTAGAACGCGTTGCCACCGGATCTCCATTTAGATTGCAGGTACATGCCTTCTCACAAAGTGCCGGGCAGACTCTGGACGTAAATTCCGGAAAGTTATTCGTCTTATGAAGTCGGTCATAGGCAAGCTGCCAGTTGCCATGATAGACCAGATCATTCCATTCCGGCACCAGATTATTTAACGGACATCCACTTGCCATTCCGGCGATCATCATACCCGCCTGGCAAAACGGTACTCCACAATCCATACATCGGGCTCCCTGTTTTTTCTGTTCTTCTTCCGTCAATGGCTTATGGAACTCCCGAAAATGGCTGATCCTTTCCTTTGGTGCTTCTGCCTTTTTATCCTGTCTCTCATAATCTAAAAATCCTGTTGCTTTTCCCATGGTTCACCCCTCCTATTCCTTTCCGTTCTTGATCGCATAAAATGCTTCGATCTTTGCCTGTTCGCTGCTTAGACCTTTCTCTTCCATCTGAAGCACGAAGGTCTGCATCTTCTCATAGTCAAACGGGATGACCTTTTTAAATTTCGGCAGATATTCTTCAAAATGATCTAATATCTCCTGTCCGATCTCGGAACCTGTATGCTTCACATGTTCTTCGATCATGCTCTGCAGTTCCAGAATGTCATATTTAGAAGTGACATGCACCATATTTACCATACCTTTATTAATCTTACGGTAAAGCGTATTATCTTGATCCAGCACATACGCGATACCGCCACTCATACCTGCTGCGAAGTTCTTGCCGACAGGTCCAAGGATTGCGACACGTCCACCGGTCATGTATTCACAGCCGTGATCTCCGACACCTTCTGCGACTGCCATTGCACCCGAATTACGGACACAGAAACGTTCGCCGGCGAGTCCGTTGATAAATGCCTTACCATCTGTTGCACCATAAAGTGCTACATTACCGATGATCATATTTTCATTGTGGCGATAGGTAACTTCCTTCGGTGGGAATACCACAAGCTTACCACCGGACAGACCTTTTCCGAAATAGTCATTGCTGTCACCGGTCAGTTCCAGTGTCAGACCCTTCGGGATAAATGCACCAAAGCTCTGTCCTCCGGCACCTTCACAGTGGATCACAAAATGATCCTCCGGCAGTCCTTCCGGATAATGTCTGGTAATCTCCGAACCAAAGATTGTACCAAAGGTACGGTTTACATTGGATACCTTTACATGGATACTCTTCTTCTGCTTCTTCTCCAGTGCCTTGCCAAGTTCTTTCAGCAGCACCTTCTCATCCAGTGTCTTCTCCAGTTCAAAGTCAAACTTCTTTGCCGGGTTAAAGGTCTGTTCTGCTGACCCTGCATAGTCCTGTCTCAGAATACCGGACAGATCCAGTGTAGACGCATGTCTGGACTTCGGATGCTCTTTTACACGCAGCAGATCTGTTCTTCCTACCAGTTCATCAATCGTATGCACACCGAGTTTTGCCATATATTCTCTTAAATTCTGTGCAATAAACCGCATAAAGTTCACAACATATTCCGGCTTTCCACGGAAACGTTTACGAAGTTCCGGATTCTGGGTTGCGATACCAACCGGGCAGGTATCCAGATTGCAGACTCTCATCATCACACATCCCATAGTTACCAATGGTGCTGTGGCGAAACCGAATTCCTCTGCTCCAAGGATTGCTGCGATTGCCACATCACGACCACTCATTAATTTACCGTCTGTCTCGATGCGTACACGATCACGCAGGCCATTCTGCAGCAGTGTCTGATGCGTCTCCGCAAGTCCGAGCTCCCACGGAAGTCCCGCATTATGGATTGAACTTCCCGGTGCCGCTCCTGTACCGCCGTCATATCCAGAGATCAGGATCAATCCTGCTCCTGCCTTTGCTACACCTGCAGCAATTGTTCCGACTCCCGCCTCAGATACTAATTTGACCGAAATACGTGCGTCCTTGTTCGCATTCTTACAATCATAGATCAGCTGTGCCAGATCTTCAATCGAATAAATATCATGATGCGGCGGCGGTGAGATCAGACCTACACCAGGGGTTGAATGTCTGGTCTTAGCAATCCAAGGATAGACCTTTCCGGCTGGCAGATGTCCACCTTCACCTGGTTTTGCTCCCTGCGCCATCTTGATCTGGATTTCTTTTGCACTTACCAGATAACGGCTGGTGACACCAAAACGTCCGGATGCGATCTGTTTGATTGCAGAACAGCGGTCAGAATCCAGTCGTTCGATTTCTTCTCCACCCTCACCACTGTTGGATTTACCATGCAGACTGTTCATAGCAAGTGCCATCGTCTCATGAGCTTCCTTTGAGATAGATCCATAGGACATGGCTCCTGTCTTAAATCTTGTCACGATCTCGTCTACAGATTCTACTTCTTCGATTGGCACGCCTTTCTCCGGGAAGTTAAATTCAAGCTGTCCTCGCAGATTAATTCCGGCACCCTCTTCATTGACCAGTTCCGTATATTCCCGGAACAGTTCATAATTGCCTGTCTGTGTAGACTGCTGCAGCAGATGGATTGTCTTAGGATTATACAGATGCTGCTCGCCCTGGCTTTTACTCTTGTGCTGACCTATGCTGTCCAGCGTCATATCAGAATCATAGCCCAACAGATCAAAGGCTTCCGCATGCATTTTTGCATAATCTTCTGCAATCTCCTCGATACCAATACCGCCAACACGGCTAACTGTATCGGTAAAATATTTATCAATAAAGGACTGTTTCAAACCCAATGCTTCAAATATCTTGGCACCCTGATAAGACTGAATGGTGGAAATACCCATCTTAGATGCAATCTTAACAATCCCCGCCAGTATACCGTTACTGTATGCTTCTACTGCCGCATAGTAATCCTTCTGAAGCATATCATCCTCAATCAGCTGATGGATGCTCGCGTATGCCAGATATGGGTTCACCGCACAGGCTCCGTAACCGAGAAGGGTCGCAAATTCATGTACTGCCTTCGGTTCACCGGTTTCAATAATGATTCCTACCGCAGTACGTTTCTTGGTTCTTACCAGATGCTGCTGTACCCCGGATACTGCAAGCAGTGACGGAATTGCCACATGAAATTCATCCACTCCTCTGTCAGACAGGATTAAAATGTTCGCTCCTTCATTAATTGCCTTATCTACCTGTACAAACAGATAATCCATCATGGTTTCCAGATTCGAGTTTTTATAATAAGTAGTCGGAATCACAGCTACCTGATAGCCATCCTGCTTCATTGTCTTAATCTTCAGGAGATCCGTATCTGTAAGAATTGGATTATTCACCTTAAGCATCCTGCAGTTCTCTGCTTTTTCTTCCAGCAGGTTACCATCTTTTCCAAGATATACGGTAGTAGAGGTTACCACTTTCTCACGTATCGCGTCGATTGGCGGATTGGTTACCTGTGCGAATAACTGCTTAAAATAACCAAATAACGGCTGTCTCTTATCAGACAATACCGCCAGCGGCACATCAACACCCATGGAAGAAATGCCTTCTCCACCTTTTACTGCCATAGGCAGGATTGTTGTCCGTACATCTTCATAGGTGTAACCAAATGCTTTCTGCAGACGCTTGCACTCTTCTTTTGTATAGGTCTGGACTGATTCATTCGGAATCTTCAGATCCTTTAATTCGATCAGTGCTCCATCCAGCCATTCACCATATGGTTCTCTGTCGGCATACATATTCTTCAGTTCCTGATCGTCGATCACGCGGCCTTTTACCGTATCCACTAACAGCATTTTACCAGGATGCAGACGTTCTTTTACCACAATACGTGCCGGATCTAATGGAAGTACGCCTACTTCTGATGACAGAATCAATGTGTCATCATCCATAATATAGTAACGTGATGGACGCAGACCATTACGGTCAAGCACTGCTCCCATACAGTCTCCATCTGAAAACAGGATGGATGCCGGACCATCCCATGGCTCCATCATTGTCGCATAATACTGATAAAAGTCTTTTTGATTCTGTGGCATGCTGCGGTTATTCGCCCATGGTTCCGGAATAGAGATCATGACTGCAAGCGGCAGTTCCATACCATTCATTACCATGAATTCCAATGTATTATCCAGCATTGCAGAATCTGAACCTGTATTATCGATGGCAGGCAGTACCTTCAGCATCTCGCCTTTCAGATATGGTGATTCCATCGTCTCTTCCCTTGCACGCATCTTATCCACATTGCCCCGGATCGTATTGATCTCACCATTATGTACAATAAAGCGGTTCGGATGTGCACGCTCCCAGCTTGGATTGGTATTCGTACTAAAACGGGAATGCACAATTGCAATCGCGGATTCAAAATCCGGATCCTGCAGATCTTCAAAGAACAGACGAAGCTGTCCGACTAAGAACATACCTTTGTATACGATAGTACGGCTAGACAGAGAGCATACATAGGTATCATTACTCTGCTCAAATACCTTTCTTACCACATACAGACGACGGTCAAAATCCAGACCCCTGGCAATCTGAGATGGACGGCGGATAAATGCCTGTTCAATACACGGCATACATTCCAGTGCTTTCTTGCCAAGCACTTCGGAACGGATCGGCACTTTTCTCCATCCCAGAAATTCCAGACCTTCTTTTTCGGTAATGACTTCAAAAATCTTCTTTGCCTGATTTCGCTTCAGCTCATCCTGTGGGAAGAAAAACATACCTACACCGTAATCCCGTTCTCCGTCCAGACGGATTCCTAACGGTTTACAGACCTTTGAGAAGAAACGGTGTGAAACCTGTGACAGAATACCAACACCATCTCCGGTCTTGCCTTCTGCATCCTTACCGGCTCTGTGCTCCAGATTCTCAACGATCTCCAGCGCATTCTCAACGGTTTTATGAGATTTCTCTCCTTTGATATTGACGATCGCGCCGATTCCGCAGTTATCATGTTCAAATTGCGGTCTGTACAGACCTTTACTTGCAAATCCACTCATATAAGCATTCCCCTTTCTGATTTATCCAGATACAAAAAGGCGCACTGAGACACTGCTCATTGCAGTATCTACAGCACGCCTTTGTGATGCACATGTTCGATTGGGATTCATTATATAGGAAACATCTGCTCAGGTCAATCCTGTTTCGCCATTTTTAGTTTTATGAAATGAATTAGTTAAAAAGTATCAATTCATTTTTCTTGATTGTTTTTAACATTTTATTTAATTTTTGCAAGTTTTAATTACCTGTCTTTCATTTTTTCTTCGTGCTAATTCCGCATCCATGGCCTCCAGAAATGTATATGGAACTTGCAGATCACCATATCCACAGGCGAGATCCAGACCCTTCTTCATAGCTCCATGGAAATCACTTCCACCAGACCTCAGGCATCCGCATTCCTGCGCAATCTGCTCTGTTGCCTGACGCCATTCATCATCAAACTCACAGTACTGGGTCTCCAGTCCGTCCGCTCCCATGCATATCAGACGTCTCGCCACATCCTTACAGTGTTCCGGATCCTGCGGATCGATCTGATGCAGATGTGCTACAAAGATCAGTCCTCCCGCATCATGGACTAATTGAATACACTCTTCCGGTGACAGGACTTCCTTTTGTACATATCCCGGTGTGCCCTTGGACAGATACTTGCGCAGTGCTTCTTTGAGTTCTGTGGCATATCCTCTTGCAATCAGAATCTGGGCAATATGCCCTCTCGCCAAGATTTTCCCCTCTCCAAGTGCATCCAGATCACTTCTGTCTATCTGAAAGCCTGCCTCATGAAGCTTATCTACCATCTTATAATTGCGTTCCTGACGGCTTGCAGCCATATCATCCAGCCGCTTAATTAGTTGTTCATTTTTACAATTGATAAAAAGAGAGGTCATGTGTACATCACAGTCGTCCATGCGAGTACTGAGCTCCGCTCCCGGGATTACCCGAATCCCCAGCTTCCTGCCTTCTATAGAAGCCTCCTCCACTCCGGCTATGGTGTCATGGTCTGTAATCGCAATCGCGCTAAGTCCCTTTTTCTTTGCGTATCTAACAAGCTCTGTCGGCGTATATGAGCCATCCGACGCGGTTGTGTGTGCATGCAGATCTACTATCTTCATAGTGTTCCACCACCCCTTTCATCTCCTAGTCTATCCTGTTTCCAGACGTTTTGCAAGCACTTCTCATTTTACTTACATTTAACTCATTTTTACACGTTTTACTCTTTACAGAAAGCATCTTTCATGTTATTGTAAAAATGTAATCAATAAATTTGCAACGGGTTTTTTACATTTGCAAACATCAACTTTTTAAGAGCGGACTGAGAGGAGGTTCACTATGAAAAAATTTCTGTCACTTTTAGTATGTTTGATGCTGACACTCGGACTGATCGGCTGTGCATCCGGCAGTGATGACAAATCTGCTGACACCGACAAAAAAGAAAGCAGCGACGAAGCAACAAATGACGAATTGAAAGGACACCTGGTTATTTACACATCAGAGCCTCAGGATCTGGTTACTGAGATGTTAGATGATTTCGTATCTAAGAATCCTGGCGTTACATACGAACTGTATCGTTCCGGTACCGGTGATGTTAAGACTAAGCTATCTACCGAGCTGGACGCCGGTGGCACAGATGCCAATGTTCTGTGGTTTGCAGACCTGGGTTATATGTATGACCTGGACGATCAGGGTCTGATCTACCACTACTCTCCTGAGAGTGCGAAGGATCTTCCGGATACTTATAAGTACAATGACGGTATGGGTCATGAAGTACGCGCGATCTACTCTGTACTGGCTTACAACACCACACAGATTGACAAAGCTCCTAAGGATTGGGACGATGTTACAACTGATGACTACAAAGGATCTCTTGCAATTGCAAATCCTGCATACTCCGGCGGAGCTATGACAACACTTTCTGTTCATGTAGAACCGGACAATGAATCCACAGTTGGATGGGACTGGTATCAGAAGCTTGCTGACAATGATGTCAAGATGGAGCAGTCTAATGGTACCCTCCTCACTAAGGTAGCATCCGGTGAGTACAAAGGCGCTGTTATTGTTGACTACCTGCCACGTAATTCCAAGAACGAAGGCTCTCCGATCGATTACGTATATCCGGAATCCGGATCTGTACTGATTCCTACGCCACTCTGTCTGATGGACAATATGTCTGATGACGATAAAGCTGCTGCTGAAGCATTTGTTGACTATATGTTCGACATCGAGACGCAGAAGCTGTTTGTACAGCAAGGTTACGTTCCAATGATCAGCGAAGCTGCTGAAGGAACAGAAGTACCGACCATTGATGATATCAAGGTATTACCGATGGATGTTAACTACATGAGAGAGAACTCAAGCTCTATGCTTGAAAAGTTCACAAGCATTTTCGGAGCACAATAGCACACCGCTATAGAAGTTACTTCGACAGCAGGAGCCGCGCTTTCGCCGGTTCCTGCTGTTTTTACTTTACAGGAAATTGCTTTCCTGTAAAGTAAAAAACGCTCCGCGAGGATGCGCACTGCGGCGGATAAGGTAGATGTCGCAAGCGACCGCCGCAGGCGCGAGAATGTGCCAAGGCACATTCTTTGTTCTATAATGCCAGGGTCTAAGGTTTTTCACCCACACGAGCTTGCTCATAAATGGACAAAAGCATTATTTAACCAATATTTTTAAGAAAGGACGTGATACCATGTTTAAGAAAAACGGCTCCAATTCTTCGCGCGGTTCTCTCGCGCCTACGATCATCTGGTGGGTAGTCGTAGCTTTTCTTGCACTGTCTGTTATCTATCCTTCTATCCGTCTGATACTGAACAGTTTGAAGGTAGGTGACGGATATGGCCTTGATAACTATGTTACCGTATTCTCAGATCCAGGTATTCTGCGGAGTATGAAAAACTCATTTATCGTAGTAATTCCTGCCACTATATTTTCCACCATCATCGGTGTATTTTTATCATGGGTAGTTGTCCGCACCAATGTTCCCGGCGTGAAATACTGGAAAAGGCTCCTGTCTATTCCGTATTTTATCCCTCCTTTTATCGGAGCGATCGCATGGACATTTCTGTTAGGACCGGTCGGATATTTTAATAAGTTTTTAATGAACTCTTTCGGATTTGAGCAGGCACCACTGAACATATATAGCCTGGGCGGCATGATCTTCATCATGTCCATGTACCGTTATGCGGTATCCTTTATCGTAGTATTACCTACCATGAAGCGTATCTCCGCTTCTGTTGAGGAAGCGGCACGTATCTCCGGTGCCTCTCCATGGCGCACCCTGCGCGACATTACACTTCCGCTGATCACCCCTTCTATTATGGGTGCCATGTTATTGACATTTATGTTCATTCTGGCGGACTTCGGTGTATCCTCTGTATTAGGTGCCCCGAATCAGATCCACCTGATGACCACTCAGATATATTACATGATCAACAACTCAACGATCGCAAACAACCTTCAGGTTGCATCCGCATATTCTCTGTTCTTATCCCTCTTTGGGCTGGTCGGCCTGTGGGTATACAACAGAGTCCTTGCAACAAATAAGTTCGTTGTTGTAAGCGGTAAAAGTGCAGCGGTAGAACCTACCAAGTTGAACAAGGGACCTCGTTGGATCCTCTTTGCAATCCTAGTAATCTTCTTCCTGTTCACAACCTGTGCACCAATCCTTGCAACGCTGATCACATCACTGACCAAGACTTACGGTCTTCCATTCGGCCTGGAGAACATGACATTCCAGAACTTTGCACAGATGCTGCAGATCCAGAATGTGGCAAGAGCATTTAAGAACAGTCTCTTCCTGTCTGTTACCTCCAGTCTTGTGATCACAATCGTTACTATGATCATTGCTTATATCAGCATTCGCGGCGGTGTCCGTGGTGTAAAGGGCGTGAAATTCATGCAGATGACCGTTGTACTTCCTTACGCAGTACCTGGTGTCATCATTGCACTGTCCATGATCCTTGCGTTTTCACAGCCTATTGCAGGCGTGAGACTTTATAACACAATCTGGATCTTATTGATTGCTTATATTGCCAGGTTTATGAATCTGGGCTACAACAATATATCCGGTGCCATCAGTCAGGTAGACACCTCTCTGGAAGAAGCTGCCCGGATCTCCGGAGCATCACAGCTCCGGGCATTTAAGGATGTCATGCTTCCTTTATTAAAAAGCAGTTTGATCAGTTCTTTCTTCCTGGTAGTAGCACCTACCATCTCCGAGCTGTCACTTTCAAGCCTGCTGTGGTCAGTAGGTAATGAGACCATCGGAACTATTGTATTCTCCGCCAAAGAAGAAGGACGTATTCTTTTAACTGCAGCAATTGCTATTATACTGATTATTCTGGTTGTCTTTATCAATCTTCTGGTTAACAGCCAGACTGATAAAGACTGATACAAAAAGGAGGTATTGAATAATGGGAAAATTATCTATTCGTAATCTTACAAAGTCCTATGGGGACCATACCGTTGTTAACAAAGTAAATATCGAAGTTGAGGACAGTCAGCTTCTGACCATCGTAGGACCATCCGGTTGTGGTAAAACGACAATTCTCCGCATGATTGCAGGATTCATCGAGCCTACCGGTGGACAGATCTATCTGGACGATAAACTGTTGGTTGATGTTGAGAACCGCATAGCCCCGATTGCTCCTGAGAAGCGTAATATCGGCATGGTATTCCAGTCATATGCTGTATGGCCACATATGAAAGTATTTGATAATGTAGCATATCCGCTAAAACTTCGCAAGGTCAGCAAAGACGAAATCAAGAGTGAGGTTATGCGTGTATTGAAGGTCGTACACCTGGAAGGGTTAGAAAACCGTATGGCTCACGAGCTGTCCGGCGGACAGCAGCAACGTGTCGCCCTTGCCCGCGCACTGGTCATGAAGCCAAAGCTTCTTCTTCTGGATGAGCCACTCTCCAATCTGGACGCTGCACTCCGCGAAGAAATGCGCGGTGAGATCAAAGAGATCCAGCGCACCCAGCACATTACCATTATCAACGTAACACATGATCAGATTGAGGCTATGACCATGTCAGACCGTGTAGCAGTCGTGAGAAAGGGAGTTCACAAGGAAACAGATGCATGCTATAATAGGATGGAAGTGAGTTAAAACTAACTGCGAAACATATTCGCAGTATGTAAAATAGAATGAGACAGAAAGGATGGAACAACATGGCGAAAATTTATACAACGATGACAGAGTTAATTGGAAGAACTCCCTTGTTGGAGGTGAAAAAGATAGAAGAAAATCTGGGATTGCAGGCAAGGATACTGGTGAAGCTGGAATATTTTAATCCGGCAGGAAGCGTGAAGGATCGAGCAGCACTCGCAATGATTCTGGATGCAGAAGAACGAGGGATTTTAAAAGAAGGAGCTGTCATCATTGAGCCGACAAGTGGAAATACAGGAATTGGATTGGCAGCGATTGCGGCTGCAAGAGGGTATCGTGCGGTCTTTACAATGCCGGAGACGATGAGTGTTGAACGGAGAAAACTTCTGAAGGGTTACGGGGCAGAAATTGTGCTGACAGAAGGAAAAAAAGGAATGAAAGGTGCGATAGAAAAAGCAGCAGAACTGGAGAGGGAAATAGAAGGAGCAGTTGTGCTTGGGCAGTTTGTCAATCCAGCCAATGCAGACGCACATTACCGTATGACAGGTCCGGAAATCTGGGAAGATACGGAAGGAAACGTAGATGCGTTTGTTGCGGGAGTAGGGACAGGTGGAACTATTACCGGAACAGGAAAATATTTGAAAGAAAAGAGCCAAACGATCGAGGTAGTAGCTGTGGAGCCTCGCACATCAGCGGTATTGTCAGGCGAGCAGGCTGGTGTACATGGAATTCAGGGGATTGGTGCGGGGTTCGTGCCGGAGATTCTTGACACAGAAATCTATGACAGGATTGTGACTGTGGAAACTAAAGAGGCATATGAGGCGGCAAAACTTCTTGCAAAAGAAGAGGGGATTCTTGTTGGTATTTCTTCTGGAGCAGCTCTGTGTGCGGCAATCCGAATCGCAAAAGAGGAAGCATATGAAGGGAAGACAATCGTAGTCTTACTTCCGGATACCGGGGAGAGATATTTATCCACACCGCTGTTTGAATAGGAAAAAGGAAAGATAATTAGAAAAAGTGAATAAAATATATTGAATTTACAAAACTATTTTTGTATAATTATGACATAAAAATATCTTGCGGGGAGAGGAGGTTGTAGAAGCTAATGAAAAAACTGGAATATGTAATTCAAAAGGAAGCGGGACTTCATATGAAGGAGGCGGTCGAGTTTGTAGACATGACAGAAGAGTTTCGTTCCGAGATTGAAGTGGAGAAGAAAGAAGTGCGGATGGTGAGTGGGAAAAGTCTATTGGGGATCATCAGTCTGATTGCACGCAAGGGAGACAGACTCTACGTTACTGTCCAAGGCGAAGATGAAGAGGAAGCGGCAGAAGCAATCCAAAAGTTTTTTATAGAGAAGCTTTAGTGTGATCTGTCATAAAAACAAATTTGAGAAGAGAGATGGAAAGAGAATTTTTGAGAAAAAAGAACGAAGCCAAAAGGAATCGTCCTAAAAAGTGAGAAGAAAAAACTGACTTTTTAAGACAGTCCTGAGGGGCTTCGTTCTTTTTGTATGTTCGGAAATACTGCCTTTCCGAAATCAATCTTTTTTCTTACGGTCTTTCTCGAGAGGGTTTTTCACTAGCCAGAGAACGACAATGATTCCAGTGATATATAAAATATTGACGAGCACAGTTGGGTTATCTCTCAGAAGAAAGACTACAGTGACAACAGCAGCGAGTGACAAGAGCAGCTGAAGGATTGTAAACAGCCGCTTTTCACGCGATTCTTTCCGCGACTGAAGCAGATGAAGTTTTTCATGTTCCATCTCAAGATAGCGCATCAGATCTGCATCGTTTATCCGGGCGAGAATCTGTTCTTCCAGCGAAGGAGCAGATTTTCTTGCTGTTTTGGAGAAGAAGGAGCGTCGCTCGTGTCTGGTATCGCTCTGAAGGGGTTCTTCTTCATAGGAAGAATCTGATGCTACAGTGTTTGATTGTTTGGAAGCAGCAGAAGAGGCTGGTTCAGAGGCAATCGCCTTGTTTTCGGAAGAGGTGTTACCTGTCCCGGAAAGGTCTGCATAATTGTTTGTTTCAGACGTTTTTTCTGTTTCGGAAGAGACATCTGAAAATGGAAGGATGTCGGCTTCCTTTGAACTGGTGGAAGGGACTGGTTCACAGATATCAAAGTCCGTCCCACAAAAAAGTGCACTGGAAACGGCTGGATCCTGTTCCGCAGTTTGTTTTACTTCGTGTATTTTATCGGCATCTCCTGCCGCTTTAGATTTTTTGGACATAGAGGTTCCTCCTTTATCGTGTGATGCGCGCATCAGTTTGTTATGTGCCTATTATACTATTTATTTTTGTCAGAAACAATCTTTTTTACAATTGCTTAGAAAATGATCTTTTAGTAAAAATGTCTAAAACGAAAACAGGAAATTTGGTGAAGTTTTTTGATTGATTTTGATTGACTGTGATTGAAAATGATTGTAATATGGAATCAACAAAAAGGAAAGAGAGGTAGCGAGATGCTGGCAGAAGAACGGTTTCATGAAATTATCAGGCTGGTCAATGAGAGAAAAACGATGACGGTCCAGGAGTTGACAGAGTTACTAGATTCTTCCGAATCGACGATCCGCAGAGATCTGACAGAATTACATAAACGACACCAGCTTGTAAAAGTACATGGGGGTGCGACGGCGCTTCAGATGGGGTATACGACGAAAGATGAGGCGGTATCCGTTCGAAAAGACATGAATATGGAAGAAAAGCAAAGGATTGCAAAGTATGCCGCAGAACGGATTAAAAAGAATGATTTTGTATATGTGGATGCGGGGACAACGACAGGATGTCTGATCGACTGGATTTGCGAGCAAGGAGCTGTTTTTGTGACAAATGGAATTGTGCATGCCCGCACACTCGCAGAGAAAGGATATAAGGTGTTCCTGCTAGGTGGAGAATTAAAGGCAGCGACAGAGGCTGTTGTTGGCGGTGAAACGATGGAGAGTTTGAAACGCTACCATTTTACAAAGGGATTTTTTGGAACGAACGGAATTCATGAGGAGGCTGGTTTTACGACACCGGACATTCATGAAGCTTTTGTAAAGGAACAAGCAATGAAGCAATGTAGAGAGTGTTATGTGCTGGCAGACAGTACAAAGATTGGAAAGATTTCCGCGGTGCGGTTTGGAACATTTCATGAAGCGACAGTGCTTACAACAGATTTGCAGGATGCCAGATGGAAAAAGTATAAAAACATTGTGGAGGTGAAATAGATGATCTATACAGTAACCTTTAATCCTTCGTTAGATTATGTCGTCCAGATAGAAAATCTGACACTGGGGGAAGTCAATCGGACGTCTTGTGAGGCGATATATCCCGGCGGCAAAGGAAACAATGTGTCTGTAGTATTGGCAAATCTTGGTATGAAAAGCAGGGCGCTTGGATTTATAGCAGGATTTACCGGAGATGCACTGGAGAAGATGTTGACCGATTTTGGATGTACGACAGATTTTATCAGACTGAAAGAGGGAATGACGAGGATCAATGTAAAAATTAATGCAAGTGAAGAGAGTGAGATTAACGGACAGGGGCCGGAAATTACAGCGGAGGCAATCCGGGAATTGTTTGAAAAGCTGGAGCAGATTCAGGAAGGAGATATTCTTGTACTTGCAGGAAGCATCCCCAATACACTTCCGGAAGATATTTATGAGAGAATTATGGAGCGGCTTGCAGGAAGAAAAATCCACATCGTAGTAGATGCTACAAAAGATCTGCTTTTGAATGTGCTGAAGTATCACCCATTTTTGATCAAGCCAAACAATCATGAACTAGAAGAATTGTTTGGAGTGACACTGAAACAGGAGGAAGACATCATTGTCTATGCGAGAAAGCTGCAGGAAATGGGGGCAGTCAATGTGCTGATATCGATGGCAGGAGATGGGGCACTTCTTTTGACGGAAGACGGAAAGGTTTACAGAAAGATGCCGCCGAAAGGGAATGTAGTTAATTCTGTCGGAGCAGGAGATTCCATGGTTGCGGGATTTCTGACAGGTTACCTTAATACAAATAATTATGAGAAAGCGCTTCAGCTTGGAATTGCGGCGGGAAGTGCAAGTGCATTTTTATCCTGGCTTGCGGGAAAAGACGAGATTGTAAAGCTTTTGCAGCAACCACCGGAGGAATACGGATTGTAGGAGGAAAGATATGAAGATTACAGATTTATTAAAGAGATGTAGCATTGATCTTGATGGACAAGTGACTTCCAAAGAAGAGACAATTGACCATATGGTTTCACTGATGGTAGAATCCGGAAATATTTCAGATGAAGAAATCTACAAATCCTGTGTAAAGAAGCGGGAAGAAGAAGGAACAACAGGAATCGGGGAAGGAATTGCGATTCCGCATGCGAAAACACCGGTAGTAAAGGAAGCAGGACTTGCTGCAATGGTTGTAAAAAACGGTGTGGATTATGATTCGCTGGACGGACTTCCTGTGAATCTGATTTTTTTGATCGCAGCTCCAGATACGAAGGATAATATTCATTTGGAAGTACTTGGAAGACTGTCCATGCTTCTTATGGATGAAGCTTTTCGGGAGAATCTGATTCATGCAGAATCGGTGGAACAGTTCCTCGCATACGTAGATGAGGCGGAGAAAGAAAAATTTGGGGAGGAAGATGCTTCGGAAGAAACAAATGCGAAAGAAGAGCAGGAGAAGGAAAAGCATCAGTCGTCAGAGGGACGTTACCAGATTCTTGCAGTGACAGCCTGTCCTACTGGAATTGCTCATACTTATATGGCGGCAGAAAGTCTTGAGCGGACAGCAAAGGAACTTGGATATACCATTAAGGTAGAGACAAATGGTTCTGGTGGAGATAAAAATGTACTGACACCAGAGGAAATTGCATCATGTGACTGTATTATCGTAGCAGCGGACAAAGATGTCAGAATGGCAAGATTTGATGGAAAGCCAGTCATCGTGACAAAAGTTGCAAATGGAATCCACAGGGCAAAAGAGCTGATTGAGGAGGCGGAAAGTGGAACAATTTCTGTGTATCACAGCGACCGGAAAGAAGAAGTGGAAGCATTTGGTGGAGAGAAAGAGTCATTCGGAAGAAAGATTTATAAGAACTTAATGAACGGAGTTTCCCATATGTTACCGTTTGTAATCGGCGGAGGAATTTTAATCGCTTTGGCATTTCTGTTTGACGGTGCGAATGCAGGAACGGATATTTTTGGAACCGGAAATACATTTTCCAGATTTTTAAAGATAGTCGGAGACACCGCGTTTGGGATGATGTTCCCGATTCTTGCGGGATACATTGCAATGAGCATTGCGGATCGTCCGGCTTTGATGCCGGGGATTGTCGGAGGATTGCTTGCAAAAGCGGGAACATCAGTATTTCTTCCGGAAGACCAGTGGATTTCGTCCGGATTTTTCGGGGCATTGATCGCCGGATTTGTGGCAGGATATTTAATGTTGTTTTTGAAAAAGGCATTTGACCGTCTGCCGCATGCGCTGGAGGGAACTAAGCCGGTGCTGTTGTATCCATTTTTTGGAATTCTTCTTATGGGAGCAATCATGGTGTTTATCGTAAATCCACCTGTGGGAGCGTTTAATACCTGGCTGAATGATATGCTTGCAGGTATGGGAGAAGGAAGCAGACTTCTGTTAGGAGCGGTGCTTGGAGGAATGATGGCAGTTGATTTTGGAGGACCGTTTAACAAGGCAGCATATGTATTTGGAACAGCATCGATTGCAAGTGGACAGTATGAGATTATGGCATCGGTCATGATCGGAGGGATGGTACCGCCGATTGCAATCGCGCTGGCGACAACATTTTTTAAAAACCGCTTTACGAAGAGCGAACAACAGACGACGATCACAAATTATATTATGGGACTTTCTTTTATTACAGAAGGAGCAATTCCGTTTGCAGCATCAGACCCACTCCGCATCATTCCACCGTGTATGCTGGGTTCTGCGGTTTCAGGGGCACTTTCCATGTTTTTTGAATGTGGATCAAGAGCGCCGCACGGAGGAATATTTGTAGTAGGAATCATGGATCATGCACCGATGTTTTTGATCGCGTTGGCATTAGGTGCTGTTATTGCGATGGCAGGTATTGTGATCCTGAAAAAACCGCTTCCGAAAAAAAGGTAGAGCGGATGAAAATAAAGAGAAAAAGAAAGAAAAGAGGAAAAGAAAATGAAAGAATTTAAGTACACAATCACAGATAGCCAGGGAATTCATGCTAGACCGGCGGGTCTTCTTGTCAAAGAAGCGGCAAAATTTGCATCGGATATCAAAATTGAGAAAGCAGGAAAAGCAGCAGATGCGAAGCGTATTTTCGGTGTGATGGGGCTTGCGGCAAAGCAGGGAGAAGAAGTTGTAATTCGGGTAGAAGGAGCCGATGAAGCTGAGGCAGCAGCGGCAATGGAAACATTTTTTAAAGAAAATTTATAAAAAGTATTTAGAAAAACAAAGATTGTAGGAGCGATTCACAGGAAAAGGGATTGCTCCTTTTTTTATTTTCATGTAATCTATAGTAAGATAGAAAAAGCAAAAATGGACGCAAAAATCAGACGAAGAGCTTTTAAGCATTGAATTGTAAATATAGAAGGTGAGGAGGAAAAATATATGATGGATTCCAAAGAAGCAAAGCAAAGAATGGTTGAAGGGAGACTGTATCTTCCTTTCCAGGAACGATTTTTAGAAAAAGTTCATTGTAAAAAAATTTGGTTTTTTATATAATAGAAGAAAATCAGAGCGCAAAAAGAGAAAGGCTGCGATAGAGTTATGGATAACAGAGATTTTTCAAATATAGGTGAGCAGGTCAGCAAGATGGTCGACGATGCGATGCGGTCGATGAACTTCAGTAAGTTGAATCAGGATATCGGAAGGACAGTGAACCAGGCACTGGAGGAAGCACGACGGCAGTTTGGGGGATACAGAGATACGGATTTCCTTCCGCATGTAGATCCTCATAGCAAATACGACCGTGCAGACCAGTCCAAGTGGCAACAGAATATGGGAGGTCAGAAGCGTACTTATGAAAGAACAACCCAGTCAGAAAGCGCAGACCGAACTTATGGAAGCACAGCACGGTCAGGAAGCGCAGAGCAGGCATATGGGAGAAAGAAGTATGCAGGTGGTGCTGGTCAAAGTCAGCCGGCAGCGACGTATGAGAAGAGGGTTCAGCCAGTTGGGAAAGTATCTGGGATTTTGCTGATCGTGTTTGGCTCGTTGGGACTTGGTTTGGGAGGCTTGTTGGAGCTGATTTTGCTGATTTCTTCTCTGTTTACCGGACACCTGCATCTGCTAGGTATTTCCTTAATTGTTCAGCTTCCGATTTTTATTTTGTCGCTGATACTTTTATGGAAAGGGCTTTCCAACAGAAAAGGATATAAAAAAGTGCTTCGCTGTGTGGAAATATTAAATGGACGAGCGTTCTGTCAGATTGAGGAACTGGCGGCGAAGATGAATCTTTCGGAGAAAGAGATGTTGAGGGAGTTAAAGAAGATGATCCGACGGGGAGCATTTCCTCAAGGGCATATTGATGAGCAGGGGACTTGTCTGATGTTGGATGATAAGTCGTATCAACAGTATTTACAGGCACAGCAGTCGTGGAAACAGCGAGAAGAAGAGCAGAAGGCGGCAAAACAGAGACAGGCAGAGCAGAAGAAAGAGCAGCGGAGAGAGGCGAAAAAGGAAGCCCAGGAGATTTCTCCGGAAATTCAGGAGATGGTTCAGGAAGGTGGACGATATATTACGTCACTTCGAGAGGCAAATGATGCAATTCCGGGAGAGGTGATTTCGGCAAAATTAGATAAATTGGAACTGATCATCAGTAAGATTTTTGAGTCCGTGATCCGTCATCCGGAGCAGGCGGGAGAGATGAAAAAATTTATGGAATATTATTTGCCGACAACATTGAAGCTGGTCAATACTTATCGGGAGTTTGACGGACTTCCGGTCAAAGGTGAGAATGTTACAACAGCAATGACAGAGATTGAGTGCACGATGGATACGATCATTGTCGCATTTGAGAAGCTTTTGGATGACTTGTTTCAGGATACGGCATTTGATGTGTCAGCAGATATCTCTGTGCTGGAAGCAATGTATGCGAGGGAAGGCTACAAAGTGATTTTTAGAAGTATGTCAGAAAATGGCAGATGAGGATAGGAGGAATCAGGATGGCACAGGATTTAGATGAGATGATGCAGAAAGCGCCGACATTGACGTTGGACCCATTCGGAGGAGAGAAGGCGGCGGTGGCAGAGAAGGAACCGGAGCCACTTGTGAAAGAAGAGGAAGTGAATCTCTCTCCGGAAGAGAGACGCATGGTGGAAGAATTTGCGGCGAAGATTGATCTGCACAGTTCCAATATGATTTTACAGTACGGTGCAGGGGCGCAGAAGAAGATGGCGGATTTTTCAGAGACGGCGCTGGAGAATGTGCGCACAAAAGACCTCGGAGAAGTAGGGGAAATGCTGGCAAGTGTCGTATCGGAGTTGAGAACTCTCGAGGAAGAAGAGGAAGATAAGGGCTTTTTTAGCTTCTTTAAGAAAAGTGGGAATAAGCTGGCAAATATGAAAGCAAAGTATGAGAAGGCGGAAGGAAATGTCGAGCGAATCTGTGATGCACTTGAGAGCCATCAGATTCAGTTATTGAAAGATATTGCAATGCTTGACAAAATGTATGAATTAAATGTCACTTATTTTAAAGAATTGTCGATGTATATTGCTGCAGGAAAACGAAAGCTGGAAGAAGTGCGCACTACAGAGATGGCACAGCTTGAAGCAAAGGCAAAGGGAAGCGGCTTGCCGGAAGATGCACAGGCGGTAAGTGATCTTTCGTCTCTTTGTAATCGGTTTGAGAAGAAGATCCATGATTTAGAACTGACAAGGGCGGTTTCGCTTCAGATGGCTCCGCAAATTCGTCTTGTGCAGAGCAATGATACATTAATGTCAGAGAAGATTCAGTCGACGATCGTCAATACGATTCCGCTTTGGAAGAGTCAGATGGTACTGGCAATCGGTGTGGAAAATTCTGCGAAGGCCGCGAAAGCACAGAGGGAAGTGACCGACATGACAAATGCCTTGCTCCGCAAAAACGCAGAGACATTGAAAATAGCAACGATTGAGACCGCAAAAGAGACGGAGCGAGGCATTGTGGATATGGAAACACTGAAGGCGACAAATGAGTCGTTGATCGCTACGCTGGATGAAGTGATGAAAATCCAGACAGAGGGAAAGGAAAAACGTCGCGCAGCAGAGGTGGAATTAAATCGTATGGAAGGGGAACTAAAGCAGAAGCTTTTGGAGATTCATTAGTACAGAGAAAAAAGAACAGCGATGTTTTAGAAAATGCAGGAGAGGCTGCGGAGGTGAGAGAATACTTCCGCAGCCTTTCATATTGCAAGAGGAAAGAGTTTATTGGTGCTTTTCATTGACAATGGAAAAAAATATGTTTATGATAAAGATGATTGTTGTATATACAACTAATGTATATGAAAATATTGTAACTGTGACAGTTGTATATGTATAGAGGTATATGCAGGAAGAGAAGATTGCAGAAGTGTTAGAGAAAAAGGAAGGGGTTTGATGGAATGCTAAAACGGTTTTATGTGTACATGGAAAAGTATAAGATGTATGCGGTGCTAAGCTGCCTTTGCGTGGCATTTGAAACACTTTTTGAGCTGATCATTCCGATGATCATGGCAGATATCATTGATGTTGGCGTGGCGAATGGAGATCAGGCATATATTCTGGAGAGAGGATTGCAGATGGTATTCTGTGCCGGGATTTCTCTAGTTCTCGGGATCGGGTATGCCAGGTTTGCGGCACTTTGTGGGCAGGGGCTTGGAGCAGAACTCAGGAAGGCGGAATATCGTAAAATACAAGAATTTTCTTTCTCAAATACGGATAAGTTTTCCACTTCTTCGCTTGTAACGAGATTGACAAGTGATGTGACATTGATCCAAAATGCTGTTTCAAACGGAATCCGTCCGCTGATCCGGGCTCCATTAATGATGGTGACCGGAATGATCTTGTCTTTCTTATTGAATGCGAAGCTGGCGCTTGTATTCTTTGTTGCGGCGCCTACACTTGGAATCTGCCTTTGGCTTGTGATCCGAAAAGTCAGACCACTGTATACGAGGATGCAGTCGGCAATAGACCTTGTAAACCGGATGATTCAGGAAAATCTGACGGCAATCCGTGTTGTGAAGGCATATGTCCGGGAAGATTATGAGAAAGTGAAATTTGCGCAGGTCAATCAGGAACTAAAAAGTATTTCTGAGAAATCTTTTCGAACAGCTGTGCTAAATATGCCTGCCATGCAGCTTGTCATGTATACAACGATCATATGCATTTTATGGTTTGGAGGAAAACTGATCTTTGCCGGGGAGATGCAGGTCGGAGAACTGACAGGTTTTTTAAGCTATGTTCTTCAAATTTTAAACTCTCTGATGATGATCTCAAATGTGTTTCTGATGCTGACAAGAGCGATGGCTTCTGGAAAGCGGATTTTGGATGTACTTGATGAAGAGATTGATCTGAAAGAGGATCCGGAAGCGACAGGTGAGATCAAAGCCGGAGAGATTGAATTTCGCAATGTTTCTTTTAAATATAAAAAAGAAGGAAAAAAATATGTGCTTTCGAATGTATCTTTTCATATTGAACCGGGGCAGACGGTAGGAATCATTGGAGGGACCGGATCTGCAAAGTCTACGCTTGTACAGTTGATCCCAAGGTTGTATGACGTGACAGAAGGAGAAATTTTGATCGATCAAATACCGGTTAAACAATATCCGCTGAAGCATCTGCGAGAGGCGGTCGCTATGGTACTTCAGAAAAATACGTTGTTTACGGGTACGATTGCGGACAATCTGCGCTGGGGAAAAGAAGATGCAAGTGAGGAAGAGTTGATGAAAGCATGTCGTATGGCATGTGCAGATGAATTTCTTTTACAGATGAAAGATGGACTTTCTTCACAGGTGGAACAAGGTGGCGTGAATCTGTCCGGTGGACAGAAACAACGACTGTGCATTGCCAGAGCATTGCTGAAGCGGCCGCGCATTTTGATTCTGGATGATTCTACAAGTGCAGTGGACACAGCAACCGAGGCGAAGATCAGGGAGGCGTTGCAGAACAATCTCGCTGATACGACAAAAATTATTATTGCACAGAGAATTACTTCGGTGATGCATGCGGATCAGATTCTGATCATGGAAGATGGAAAGCTGAATGATTGTGGAACACATGAGGAACTGTTGCAGCGAAATGAGATTTATCAAGAGATTTATTACTCTCAGCAGGAAGGATGTGGACTGTAATGGCAAGGACGATGAACTATAAAAAACCAAAAGACACAAAGAAAACATTGAAAAGATTACTTGGGTATCTCGGTGTACATAAGATTGCCGTGGCCATTGTAGCCATCCTTGTTACTGTCAGCAGTGTGGCGAGCATTCTTGGGACATATCTTTTAAAGCCGGTTGTCAATCGCTATATTCTTCCGGGGGATGTGGAAGGACTTGCGAGAATGCTTTTCTTTATGGGAGTGATGTATGCGGTAGGAGTACTTGCAACTTATGGCTATGGACAGATTATGGCGCGTACGGGACAGCAGGTGGTAAGTGAGATCAGAGAAGATTTGTTTCGTCATACTCAGGGGCTTCCATTGTCATACTTTGATGGACATACACATGGGGAGCTTATGAGTCGATTTACAAATGATGTAGATACAATCTCAGAAGCGTTAAACAACAGTTTCACAACTTTGATCCAGAGTTTTTTTACGATTGCCGGAACAATTATCTGTATCATTCTTCTGAATTTTAAGTTGTCACTGATTGTGTTGGTGTTCATGCTTTTGATGTTTTTCTTTATAAAGTATAGCGGTGCAAGGGGAAAACGGTATTTTAACAGCCAGCAGAAATATTTAGGTGAGGTCAACGGATTTATCGAGGAGATGGTGGATGGACAGAAAGTCGAAAAAGTGTTTAACCATGAAGAGGTGGATTTTAAAGAATTTTCCAAAAGAAATGAAAATCTCCGGAAAGCTTCCACAAGTGCATTTCAGTATTCCGGAATGCTGATTCCTACAATCGTCAGCCTCTCCTATGTCAATTATGCGGTTTCTGCATGTGTAGGTGGTTTGTTTGTGATCCAAGGGATGATGGATCTCGGAAGCCTTGCATCGTATCTGGTTTACGTCAGGCAGAGTGCGATGCCGGTCAATCAGTTTACAATGCAGGTCAATTTCCTGCTGGCAGCATTGTCCGGAGCAGAGAGGATTTTCGATATGATGGACGAAGAACTGGAGTGGGACGAGGGAACTGTCACACTGTGCAGAGTCCGGGAAAAAGAAGATGGCTCTTTGGAGGAATGCAGAGAGAGAAGTGGAAAATGGGCATGGAAAGATACGGCGGATGGGACAGTGGTCCCGCTTTGTGGAGATGTACGCTTTCATGAGGTAGAGTTTGGATATACAGAAAAGAAGCAGATATTAAAGAAGATCAGCCTCTATGCCAAGCCGGGGCAGAAAATCGCCTTTGTCGGTTCGACCGGTGCAGGAAAGACGACGATCATTAATCTGATCAACCGTTTTTATGATGTACAGGGCGGATGTATTACTTATGATGGGATTGATGTGAAAAAAATCAAGAAGGCAGATCTTAGAAGATCTCTTGGACTGGTACTTCAGGACACCCATTTATTTACGGGGACGATTGCAGAAAATATCCGTTATGGAAATCTGGATGCAAGTCAGGAGGAAGTGGAGCAGGCAGCGAAACTGGCCAATGCAGATTCTTTTATCCGGCGCCTCCCAAACGGATACGATACGATGATCGAAAGTGACGGTGCAAATCTGTCACAGGGGCAGAGACAGCTGCTTGCAATTGCAAGGGCGGCAGTTGCAGATCCTCCGGTGCTGATTCTTGATGAGGCGACAAGTTCTATCGATACAAGAACGGAGCGATTGATCGAGAAAGGAATGGATTCTCTGATGAAGGGACGTACAGTATTTGTCATTGCTCACAGGCTCTCTACGGTTAGAAATTCCAATGCGATCATGGTGTTAGATCATGGGGAAATTATCGAGCGGGGAGACCACGAGGAGTTGTTGGAGCAGAGAGGAAGGTATTACCAGTTATATACGGGACAGTTTGAATTGGAATAAACAGGAAAGAAAAGAGGAAAAACATATATGGAAAAAACGGCGATGATCAGAGACCTTTTGTTCTGCCTTGATATGGAGCGCAGACAGACGTTAAGACCGAAATTTGAAAAGCTGGGGCTGACACCGGGACAGCCGGGAGTGCTGAAGGCGTTGTTGAAAAAGACAGAAATTACGCAGAAAGAACTGGCGCAGATGTGTCATGTAGACCAGACGACGTTGTCAAGAAATCTAGATAAGCTTGTCCAACTAGGATATGTAGAAAGAAAGACCGATGAGGAGTGCAGGAGATGTTTTCTCATCTCATTGACACCGACTGGAAGCGAGAAGGCAAAGGAAGTTTCGATTGTCTTTCAAGAGTTGGAGAAGCGTCTGACGAATGGATTTTCAGAGGAGGAGCAGAAGATGCTTTACAGTTATCTTGAGCGGATGCTTTGCAATTTGAGGAACGAAGAAGTATCATTGTAGAAGAGCAGAGGGAACAATATCTGCCTGGAAGAAATGGAGGAAACGAGATGAATTTTGAGACCGTGTTATTGTATAATTTTGATGAGGGTGAGAAGGCACGTAAGATTAAGATGGTGCTTTTAAAAATGAAGGTAAAGATAAAAAAAGTGTCAAAGGAGCAGTATTTGGAGCCGATTGGATTTTTGGCGGGAAATAAGGAGATACCATCGTCCGGGGACATTTATGAGGGAGAAGGATTTCCAGAGGAAATGCTTGTGATGAAAGGATTTACAAGCAGCAGGATTGACTTGCTATTAAAGGAGTTTCGAAAAGCGGGAATCGCGAAAGTTAATCTGAAAGCGATTGTGACGGAGTACAATCAGAAATGGACATCTTTGGAACTGTATCATGAGTTGCAGGAAGAACATGCAAAGATGAATCCAAAACAGACATTATAAAGATACGCCTTGTCGGAAATTTTCGGCAGGGTGTATTTTTTTAATGTGGACTTTAGTCTGTTTCGCCCATTGGAGTTTTTCGTTGATCCGAAAAATG
>OLVT01000957.1_pt1 | contig 28238 bp, 25 predicted proteins | sample 1673241 | NCBI WGS metagenome assembly OLVT01 (sample SAMEA3178936, study PRJEB25190) | human gut metagenome | biome: human gut; feature: human-associated habitat; material: faeces | place: Austria | collected 2013 | reverse complement strand
TGAAATATTGAATTTTCAAGGTGCGAAGCCCATTTTAGATATGGGAAGTCTTAGTATAATATATATGTAGGGATGGTTTGTTTTGTTTTTCCGGACAAGGGAGAATAGAACATGGCATATCTCAAAGTTGGTATTTACTGCCGTTTATCCGAGGAAGATAGAAACAAGCAATCCGAAACCGATGACAGCAACAGCATTCAGAATCAGAAGTCTATGCTGATTCAATATGCGCTCAGTCAGGGATGGGAAATCTACAATATTTACAGTGATGATGATTACACCGGTGCTGACAGAAACCGACCAGAGTTTAATAAATTGCTCGACGATGCGGAACAAAGAAAAATAGATGTTATTCTTTGCAAGACGCAATCCCGTTTTACCAGAGAATTAGAGCTTGTGGAAAAATATATTCATGGCTTATTTCCTATTTGGGGAATACGTTTTGTGAGTATCGTGGATAATGCGGATACAGCGAATAAGGGAAACAAAAAGTCGCGCCAGATCAACGGCCTTGTTAACGAATGGTATTTAGAGGATATGTCCGAGAATATCAAAAGCGTTTTGACAAATAGGCGACAGAACGGTTTGCATATTGGAGCATTTGCTTTATACGGCTATAAGAAGGACCCAGATAAAAAGGGGCATTTGATTATTGATGAAGAAGCTGCTGAAATCGTTAGAGAAGTTTTTACCTTGTTTTCACAGGGATACGGGAAAACGGCCATTGCAAGAATGTTAAATGACCGTGGGATTCCCAATCCCACAGAATACAAAAGGCTCCACGGCCTGCGCTATCAGCAACCCAAAAAGAAGCAAAGCACCCTCTGGAAGTATTACGCTATTTCCGATATGTTAATCAATGAAATCTATATCGGAAATATGGTACAGGGAAAATACGGAAGCGTTTCCTATAAAACAAAGCAGAATAAACCTCGTCCGAAAGACCAATGGTATATTGTGGAAGGTACACATGAGCCTATTATAGATAGGGACTTATGGGATAAGGTACAGTCGCTTATTTCTCAAAAGGCGAAGCCGTTTACTACGGGAGAGATTGGGATATTTGCCCGGAAAGCTCGTTGTATGAATTGCGGTTACATTATGCGTTCCAACAAACAGGCGGATGGTCGCCGCTATCTCTGCTGTCCTACCCGCCATGTCGCAAAAGGTGCCTGCGAAGGCGCATTTATCTCTATCAAGAGGCTGGAACAGCAAGTGATAGATGAACTAAATCAAATGTCTGAGGAAAATCTTGACAAAGACGAATTGGAACGCAAGGTAGAGTTCTGCAACAATATGAATGAGCAGAGGGAAAAGCTGAATAAAGACCTTACTGCCTATCAGAAAAAGATTGCAGAGTATTCAAAAGGGATTCGAGAACTCTATTTGGATAAGGTTAAGGGGCTTATTACAGAAAGCGAATATGTGGATTTTTCAAAAGACTTCTCTAGTCAAAAGGACCATCTGGAAAAACTGGTCATTGAAACACAGAAACAGCTTACTGCTGTTGAAAAGAAAATGGAAGCCGGCGACAATCGGCGCCAGCTCATTGAGCAATATACAAACCTTAAAAAAATAGACAGGGCAACCGTTGAAAAGCTGATTGATTATATAGAGGTTGGCAAACGGATACCGGGCACCCTCCAGGTTCCTGTCGATATTCACTGGAATTTCTAAGGTTTTTGCTATTTGGAATACTCCCAGATAGCAAAAACCATCTTCTAACACTTCAATGTTGTTCTTACAAAGTCGTACCATCTGCTGCCAGGTCCTCGTGAAGGTCTGTAATCACATCTCCTTTGGACTGGAACTCACAGGCATTGAAAGGAACGCCGCCAGCGGCCTGAGGCCAGATGCCGGTAGTGTGGTCAATATAGTAGGGGCCGAAGCCTTGGTCTGCCAGCTCCTGGGCGCTTAAACCTCTGGTCAGCTGGTGGATAATGGCAGCCACAATTTCCAGGTGGCCCAGTTCCTCAGTGCCGATGTCGGTCAGCGCGCCCTTACATTCCTTGTAGGGCATGGCGTAGCGCTGGGAGAGATAGCGCATGGAGGCCCCCATCTCCCCGTCGGGGCCGCCGTATTGGCTCATGATAAACTGCGCCATCTTCGCGTTCGGCTCCTTGATATTCACCGGAAACTGCAGCCGTTTTTCATATTTCCACATTAATTCATACCTCCTTCCCAGGGCCAGGGATCGCTGATCCAGGACCAGTAAGCAGTGTCGCTGTTTAAGGCTGCGATTAACGGGCCGAACTGAGCAGAATAAGCTTTTACCGCTTCCTTATAGACGCCGGACATCTGCTGAAAATAGGCCATGGCTCCCGGATCGCAGGGGTGAGTATCCAGGAAAAGCTGGGCATCATCCAGAGCGAAGCCTGCCCGGGTTACCTGCATCAGAAGGGACTGACGGGTATCAGAATTGGAATTTGTCATTTACTGCACCCCCCAAAAGCAAATTTCAGATCCAGATCCGGGAATATGGTTCCCTGGATCAGCCCTCGTTCAGGAGGATAGGTAGTCTGCCATTGCTGCCAGGGAACATATGCCATGGCAACCGGAAACTGTTGTTCGAGAACGCCTGCATCTGTTGCAGGGCAGCTTTCGGAGCCGGTACTCCAGGACGGCATGGAATCCGGGAGGGGAGCCGGAGAAGGAAAAACGGAAGCTTCAGGAGAGTCTTCCGAAGTAAACATCTGATCCATGGGATACAGAGAAAAATAGGGATAGGCAGCATCCCGCGTACGGCCGCACAAGAAGGGGGATGCAGAGGAGCCGTCCATGGGCCGGAAAGTGCGGTGACCGCAGCACTGGCTCCTCACATCCATATAGGAATCCATCATGTGGAATCTCCTTTCAGTTAATTTTCTACTATAGTCTATGAAAAGAAAGAACGAGGGTGCATCAGGAATGCTGTTTTTGGATCAGAGGAAGGACAATATTTTCAGCATTTTTATGGAAAAGCACTGACAGATCCCATATACAATTGTATATTATATATTGTAGACAATTTTAAGAGAGCGGCATGGACATACAGAAAAAACAATAGCAAATCTTGTAGATAACGTCGGAAAACGGCGTATGTAGAAAGGAGAATAAAAATGATGTTAAAACGAGCAGCAGTAGTTTTGGCGGCAGCCATGCTGGCGGGATGTTCCTCTCAGGGGGCTTCGGCCGAAGGGGAATCGGGAGGACCTAAAAAGCTGGATGTAGCGTTCATTATCCCCGGATCCATCAGTGACGGAGCCTTTGGCACCATGTCCTATCAGGGTGTGGAGAAGGTAAAGGCAGAGGCGGCGGATTATGTTGAAAAGGCGGACTACATCGAGGGTGTCAGCGCTTCCACAGATGCCTCCAAGGCAATCCGCGACTATGTGGCGGAAGGATACGATGTGGTATGGGCCCAGAGTGGTATGCACAGCGCGGCGGTTATGGAGATCGCTCCGGAGTTCCCGGACACCACCTTTGTAGCCCTGGCGGCAGCGCCTGCGGACCAGACTTTTGAAAACATCTGGTTCGCTACCCTGGAGTGCGAGGGCGCTTACTACGCGGCCGGCGTTCTGGCGGCTGAGACCACAGAGTCCGGATCCCTGGGCGTTGTGGGCGGACGTGAAAATCCTCTTTATGTAGCCTGATCCAGAGCCTTTGAGGAAGGCGCGAAGTCTGTGAATCCCGATATCCAGGTGATGACCACCTTCACCGGAGACTTCGAAGATCCCATCAAGGCAAAAGAGGCTGCGGTCAGTCAGATGGAGAGCGGAGCGGACGTTTTGGTTTACTTTGTGGATGCAGGCATGACCGGTGTAATCGCCGCGGCCGAGGAAGAGCTGGCAACGGGACATCAGGTATGGACCATCGGAAAAGGAAGCGACCAGTATGAGCTGGCCCAGGATGTGATGCTGACCAGCGTGGTTTACGACTACGGCGAATCCATGAAGATTGTTCTGGAGGACATCTACAACGGAACCACAAACGGCGTTATGCCTCTGGATCTGTCCAACGGCTGCGTTTACCTGGCTGATTACCGGGACCGCGTGCCGGAGGAAACCGTAACCCTGGTGAACGATACCATTGAAAAGATCAACGCAGGAGAAATTACTTATACGACACAGTACGACGTAGAGTAAGCTGTAGTCATAGCAAAGGCCCCTGTTGCAGCCAGAAGGGATGACAGGGGGTGCTGCGGATAGGAGGAGGTATTATGAGTAATGTTCTCAAGATGAGTCATATTACAAAACGTTTTCCGGGCGTCCTTGCCAACGATGATGCAAGCTTTGAGCTGGAGCAGGGAGAGGTACATGTGCTTTTAGGCGAAAACGGCGCCGGGAAATCCACATTGATGAATATCCTTTACGGACTGATCCAGCCGGATGAAGGCGAAATTTGGATCAACGGGAAAAAGGCGGAGATTCACTCTCCTACGGATGCCCTTTCCTGCGGCGTAGGCATGGTTCATCAGCAATTTATGCTGGTGCCAAACATGACCGTGGCGGAGAATATTGCCATTGGCAAGGAGCCGACGAAAGGGATCTTTACGGATCTGGGAAAGGTGAAGGCGAAAATCAAAGAATTTTCGGAGAAATTTGGCCTGTAGCTGAACCCGGACCGTTATATCTGGCAGCTGTCCGCGGGAGAGCAGCAGAGAGTAGAAATCTTTAAAGTGTTGTACCGGGGGGCGGACATCCTGATTCTGGATGAGCCCACTTCCGTACTGTCTCCGCCGGAAATTGAAGCCCTCTTTGATATTTTGAGATCCTTTGTGAAAGCAGGAAAATCCATTATCCTGATCACCCACAAGCTGAACGAGGTGTTAAGCATCAGCGACCGGATTACGGTTATGCGCCGCGGGGCGGTTCAGGGTACGGTAAAAACGAGCGAGATTGACAAAAAACAGCTGGCCAACATGCTGGTGGGACGTGATGTGGTGTTCCCGGTGGTGCGGGAGCAAAAGGAGCAGGGGGAGGTCAGCGCCAGAATTGAGCACCTGAAGGTTGCGGGCGGCTACGGAAAAGACTCCGTAGAGGATTTTGACCTGCAGCCGCACAAGGGAGAGATTGTAGGAATCGCCGGAGTGGACGGAAACGGGCAGCGTGAACTGGTGGAAGCGCTGGTAGGGCTGCGCAAGGTAAAATCCGGAAAGATCTGGGTCGAGGACAAGGATATTACAGATTCAGCCATATGGAAGCGGATTGATCTTGGAATCCGTTACGTCCCTGCTGAGAGAAAGCTAAGGGGCGTGGCGGGAGAACTCTCCATTGTGGAAAACGCGGTGTTAAAGAATTACCGCGAAGAGCCTATTTCGAAAAAGGGCGTCCTGAAGCCGGAGGAGATGCGAAAGTTTGCTCAGAGTCTGGTGGATCAGTATGATATCCGCTGCGGATCCATTGATACGCCGGTAGGAACCTTATCCGGAGGAAACATGCAGAAAATGCTGTTTGCCCGGGAAACGGCAGGAGCCTCAGGACTTCTGATCGTGGAACAGCCCACCCAGGGCCTGGATGTAGGAGCCATTGAATTTGTGCGCAAGACCCTTCTGGAAAAGCGAAGCGAGGGAATCGCCATTCTGCTGATTTCCGCGGATCTGGACGAGGTTCTGGAACTGAGCGACCGGATTATGGTCATGTACGAGGGAAAAGTGGTATACCAGTGCAGCCAGGCCGAAGTGGACCGGGAAACCATCGGACTGGCTATGGCCGGCATGAAATAGGAGAGGGGAAGAAATATGACTCAGGCAAAACAAAAAAATCGAAAATTCACTCTTTCCAGCAAGCATATTTTACCCATAGCCTTTGTTCTGGCGTTCGTCTGCGGAGCTGTTATGATGGGGCTTTCCGGATATTCCCCCATCGCCGCCTACGGGGCTATGCTGGAAGGATGTTTTGGAAACTTGAATTCTGTGGCGGAGGTACTGTTAAAGATGATCCCCCTGCTGCTTGCGGCTCTGGGACTGACCATTTCCAGCAGAGCCCAGGTAATCAGCATCGGTTCTGAGGGCCAGATCTACCTGGGAGCCCTGGGAGCGGCAGCTGTGGGACTTTTTATGGGCGACCTGCCCATGCTCATCGCCCTGCCGCTGTGTATGATCGTAGGTACGGTCTTAGGCGGAGTATGGGGAGGCATCGCCGGATGGCTGAAGGTGAAAAAGGATGCCAATGAAATCATCGTTACCCTGATGATGAACTATGTAGCCATTGAGATTGTGCGTTATCTGGTAAGCGGACCCTGGAGAGATCCCAACGGAGTGGAGCCCTTCTCCGCGACCATTACCAGAGGTGCGTATATGCCGATTCTGGTGCCACGCACCCGCCTTCACATCGGACTGATTATCGCCCTGCTGATGGTTGTGCTGTTCTGGTGGCTGCTGCGCCGGACCACCTTCGGCTACCAGCTGACTGTCTGCGGCTCCAACCCGGATGCCGCCCAGACAAACGGTATCAACAAAGGAAAAATGATCGTGCTTTCCATGCTGATCAGCGGCGGCATGTCCGGACTGGCTGGGGCCATCGAGCTGATGGGCGTTCATCACCGTCTGGTGGAGGAGGTATCTCCTGAGTACGGATTTACGGCTATTATCATCGCCGTCTTAGGACGGGGCAATCCCATCCGCGTGCTCTTTGTGTCCTTCCTGTTCTCGATCCTGACGGTAGGAGCGGACGGTATGCGCCGTTCCCTGGGAATCCCGGTTTCCGTGGGATCCATTCTGCAGGCACTGGTACTGTTGTTCGTATTAGGCAGTGAGTTCTATGAGAGGCGTCTTCTGACAAAAGAACGAATTGAAGCGCAGGCTGCCGGAGAAGGAGGGGTGAAATAATGGATTGGAGTCAACTCTTAACGCCGCTTTTCCTGACACAGCTTCTCGCCGCAGGAGTGACGCTGGCTACCCCGCTGGCCCTGGCGGCTTTAGGTGAGGTGTTCGCGGAGCGTTCCGGAAGCCTGAACTTAGGCTTGGAAGGAATTATGCTGTTTTCCGGATTCATCGGATTTAACGCGGTTTATCACATTGGTAATCTCTGGATCGGCATCTTGGGGGCAGTGATAATGGGATCTATTATGGGACTGCTGTTCGCCTTTATGACCATTACCCTTCAGGCTAATCAGACCGTAACCGGTCTTGCCATCAACTTTTTGGGAAATGGACTGGCCCCTTATTTTTACCGCTTGGTGTTTAAGGTAACCCTGGACACTCCCAGAGTGGAGCCCTTCCAGAATGTTCCGATTCCGGTGCTGTCGGATATTCCCTTTATAGGCGATATCCTCTTTAACCACTCCGTATTTACCTATTTGATGTTCTTGCTTGTAGCTGTAACTTTTGTTATTATTTATAAAACGCCCTTTGGACTGAGGCTGAACGCGGTAGGAGAATCCCCCCAGACGGCAGATACCCTGGGAGTCAATGTGGGCCGGATCCGCTACATCTGCGTAGTGATCGGCGGAGCCCTGGCAGGAATGGCAGGAGCCTTCTACTCTCTGGTGGAGCTTGGATCTTACTCAGACAGTATGATCAATGGCCGCGGCTTTATTGCCTCCGCGCTGGTTATTTTCGGACGTTGGGATCCCGTATGGACCTTTGGAGGAGCATTGCTCTTTGGACTGATCGACGCCTTCCAGAACCGCCTTCAGGTGCTTGGTTCGCCGATTCCTTCCAACTTCCTGCAGGTTCTTCCCTACGTGATGACCATTTTGGTCCTTTTGATCGGACGGATCCGAAAGCCGCCGGCAGCGCTTTGTATTCCGTATGTCCGCAAATAGGGCACATGAAATGTTAGGATGAGGCTTTGGGCTTTTAGAGAGGAAGGAAATATGATTACAGAGAAAAAGTTGGCAGATATGGATAAGTACAGACGGACTACACAGCTTGATTTTGCGGTGGAAGCGCTGCGGGCTGCGATTCTGAGCGGAGAAATGAAGATGGGGGAACGGGTCAATGAAGTAGCCGTTACCAACCGTCTGAATATCAGCCGCACCACCTTTCGCGAAGCTTTAAGGCAGATGGAGGAAGCGGGGCTCCTGATCCGGGAGCCCTTTAAGGGAACCTTTGTCCGGGAATTTACGGATAAGGAAATCAAAGAAATCAACGACCTTCAGGGAGCTCTGGAGTGTCATGCGGTGGAATTGATTCTCGAAAAGGGAAAAAACAAGAAGAAGGATATGAAACCGCTGTATAAAATCGTTTCACAGATGGAGAGCATGGACTCTAAATGCTCTCAGGAGGAGCATAACGAACTGCATATTGAATTTCACCGAAACCTGGTGCTGCTGTCGGACAATCAGCTATTATACCGGGTTTGGAACGACCTGTCCCAGCAGTTCCGAGTGGCCATGGCCGTATCCCAGGGTATTTATCAGATGAGCGGAGAAAGCGTCAATTTTGCTAAAACTCACAGGGAGATCGCGGACGCCATTCTGGAAGGAGATCGGGAAAAGGCTCAGAGAAGGATCAAAGAGCATGTGACGAATTCGGAAAAACAGGAGAGTAATCGACTATGAAATTTGCAACCAATCTGGTAGAACAGCAAGGGGTGGAAAACCTTAAGGAATTAATAGAAGCAGCCCAGGGAAAGCGTCCCGCTACGCTGCTTTTGAAAAACTGCCGTCTGGTCAACGTCTATTCGGAGGAGGTTTATGAAACGGATATCGCCATTTATCAGAACCGTATCGCCTCCATTACAAAGGGCGCTGTTACAGAGGCGGAGGAAGTGATCGACTGCGAGGGCTGCTACGCCATGCCCGGGTTCATCGATCCCCATATGCATGTGGACACCACCATGCTCTGGCCCACGGAGCTGGCAAAGGTGCTGGTGCCCCTGGGAACCACCACGGTCTTTGTGGACATGACCAATGTGGTACACAACGGAGGAATCATGGCTGCCAAGAAACTGGCGGACGCCTTTAAGGGATTGCCCCTGAGGGCATATTTTTCCGCTTCCTCCTACTGTCCTCTGGATCCTGAAATCGAGACCGCAGCTGCGGAGATCGATTCAAAGGACGTGGAAACCATGCTCCAGTGGGAGAACTTTGTGAGCATCGGAGAGACGGTTTCCTCCAAGATCCTGAACCTGGAGCCGGATTACCTGGCCAGACTTCAGCTGTGCGAGAACCTGGATAAGGTGGCCAGCGGCCACGGCGGAGATCTTCCGGCCGGGGATGAGAGGGCGCTGGACGCCTACATTGCCTCCGGCATCCGGGACGACCACTGCGTGGCCAGCAACCAGGACATCGACGACCGGCTCAGAAGAGGCGTTTCCATGTTCCTGGTGGAGGCTCCGGGAAGGGAGCAGGTGGAGGGCTTCTTCCGCTATATCAAGGAGAAGAATCTTCCTACCGGCAAGATGAGCCTGTGCATCGACAATATCACCATTATGGATATTGTGGGCGAGTACGGCGGATATCTGGACAATCCCTTCCGGATCGGCTTAAAGTGCGGAATGGACCTGGCCAAGATGGCGGCCATGGGAAGCTTGAACACAGCGGCTCATTATCATATTGACCGGAAGCTGGGAAGCATCACCCCGGGACGCCTGGCAGATCTGATGATCATAAAGGATCCTCAGGAATTTCCGCCCAAGCTGGTGGTGGCAGATGGAAAAGTAGCCGCCAGGGACGGAAAACTTGTGACAGAGATCCATAAGCCGGAACTGGACGGAGAGTACCTGCACAGCATCCATCTGCCGGAAAACTTTGGACCGGAGATCTTCCGGGTGGGGGCCGGAGGAGAGAAGGCCAAGGTACGGGTCATCGCGGCGGGGGACGGAGAGGCGTTCAACCGCTGCCTGATCGAGGAGCTTCCGGTAAAGGACGGAGAGGTGCAGCCGGATGTAAGCCGGGATATTTTGAAGATGGCCATTATCGAGCGCTACGGACGGTATGGAAACTGGACCAACGGCTTTGTTACAGGCTTTGAGCTGAAAGAGGGAGCCATTGCCACCTCCTACTCCGTACCCTCCAACAATATTGTGACCGTGGGAACCAATCGGGAGGATATGGCCTGCGCCGTCCGCTGCCTTGAGGAAAGCCAGGGCGGCTTCGCGGTGGTAAAGGACGGGAAGGTCCTGGCCCAGGTGAAGCTGCCCATCGGCGGAATTATGAGCGAGGAGCCTTATGAGGATCTGCTGAGAGACGTGGAGACTGCCAAGGAGGCGGCCCACAGTATGGGCTGTCCCCTGACCCAGCCATTCTTTACCATGTCCCAGACCGTTCTTTCCTCCCTGCCGGAGCTTGGATTTACGGACAAGGGAATTGTGGATGTAAAGACCGGCGCCATTGTGGATGTGCTGGTCCATGAGGAAGTGTAAAAGGCATTTTTTGTGAAACCGGAGGAATCAACATGGAAGTTGTAGGAAAGAGCTTTAACCGGGTGGACGCGTTGGGAAAAGTCACCGGAGAGGCAAAGTATACGGCGGATCTGGAGCCGAAGGACTGCCTTCACGCAAAGGTCATCCACTCCACTATCGCCAACGGCCTGGTAAAGAGCTTTGATCTGACCGAGGCCTTAAAGGTGCCCGGAGTGGTGAAGATCGTCACCTGCTTCGACGTGCCGGATTACCAGTTTCCCACCGCAGGCCATCCCTGGAGCGTGGAGAAGGCCCATCAGGACATTGCGGACCGGAAACTTTTAAACACCAGAGTGCGGCTCTACGGGGACGACATTGCGGCGGTGGTGGCTGAAAACGAGGTTGCCTGCCAGCAGGCGGCCAGGCTCATCCAGGTGGAATACGAGGAGTACGAACCACTTGTGACGGTAGAGCAGGCCATGGCCCCCGGAGCCACTCCGCTGCACCCGGATTTGAGAAAGGACAATGTGATCGTCCACTCCCATCTGACCATGGGACCGAAGGATTTTACCTTTGAGGAGGGCCTCCAGGAGGCGAAAGAAAAGTACGGGGAAGAAAACCTGGTGGTGCTGGATAAGGTATACAACACCCCCCGCATTTCCCACTGCCACATCGAACTTCCGGTTTCCTGGGCCTACCAGGAGCCAAACGGCAAGATTACCGTCACCAGCTCCACCCAGATTCCACACATTGTGCGCCGGGTCATTTCACAGGCCCTGGGGATTCCGGTGGGCAAGGTGCGGGTGATCAAGCCCTACATCGGCGGAGGGTTTGGAAACAAGCAGGATGTGCTCTACGAGCCCTTAAACGCTTACCTCAGCCTTGCGGTAGGCGGCCGGCCGGTGCGCCTTGAAATCAGCCGGGAGGAGACCATCTACGGAACCAGAACCCGCCACGCCATTGAGGGCAGATGCCGGGCGCTGGCGACGAAGGACGGCACGGTGCTGGCCAGAAAGCTGGAGGCCTACGCCAACAACGGCGGCTACGCCTCCCACGGCCATGCCATCTGCGCCAACTGCGGAAACGTGTTCAAGGATCTGTACCGGGACCGCCTGGGAGCAGAGATCGACTGCTATACGGTGTGGACTTCCACGGCGACAGCGGGAGCCATGCGTGCCTACGGCATCCCTCAGGCCGCTTTCTTCGCAGAGGCCCTGACCGATGATCTCTGCGCGGCCATCGGGGAGGATCCCCTGAAATTCCGTATGGAAAACTGCATGCGGGAAGGCTTTGTAGACCCGGCCAACGGCATCACCTTCCACTCCTACGGACTGATGAAGTGCATGGAGGAGGGCGCCAAGTACATTGGCTGGGAGGAAAAACGAAAACAGTACGCTAATCAGACCGGTCCGGTCCGCCGGGGCGTGGGAATGGCCATCTTCTGCTACAAGACCGGCGTTTACCCCATTTCCCTGGAGACGGCTTCCGCCCGCATGATTTTAAACCAGGACGGCTCCATGCAGCTGCAGCTGGGGGCTACGGAGATCGGACAGGGAGCGGATACGGTATTTTCCCAGATGGCCTCCGAGACCACGGGAATCAGCTTTGAGAAGGTATACATTGTGTCCAGCCAGGATACGGACACGGCTCCTTTTGACACCGGAGCTTACGGCTCCCGCCAGACCTATGTAAGCGGCATGGCGGTGAAAAAGTGCGGGGAAGAATTTAAGAAAAAGATCCTGGATTACGCTTCCTACATGCTGAAGCGGCCGGAGGCGGAGCTGGATGTAAGAGCGGATTTCATCGTGGAGAAAGAGAGCGGAGAACAGCTACTTTCCATGGCGGAACTTGCCGAGACGGCCTTCTATTCCCTGGACCGCTCCCAGCACATTACGGCGGAGGTAACCAATCAGTGCAAGGACAACACCTTTTCCTCCGGCTGCTGCTTTGCGGAGATCGAGGTGGATATTCCGGTGGGCAAGATCAAGGTGCTAAACATCGTCAATGTCCATGATTCCGGAATCCTGATTAATCCCAAGCTGGCTGAGGCCCAGGTTCACGGCGGAATGTCCATGGGACTGGGATACGGCCTCAGCGAGGAATTTCTGTACAACGAAAAGGGAAAGCCCCTCAACGACAACCTGCTGGATTACAAGATTCCCACGGCTATGGATACGCCGGATCTGAATGTGAAGTTTATCCAGCTTCAGGATCCCACCGGCCCCTACGGAAACAAGTCCCTGGGCGAGCCGCCGGCGATCCCGGTAGCACCTGCCCTGCGAAACGCCCTGCTGCACGCCACGGGCGTGGCCATGGACACCATTCCCATGACGCCCCAGCGTCTGATCGAGGCGTTCCAGGAAAAAGGCCTGCTTGAGGATTGATGAGAAGGAGAATCAGGTATGTTTGACATCAAATCATTTTACGAGGCGTCCTCGGTAGAGGATGCCGTCCGGGCCCTGAGCGCAGATCCGGATTCCGAAGTGATCAGCGGAGGGACGGACGTGCTGATCCGGGTGCGGGAGGGAAAGGATGCGGGCAAGGGCCTGGTATCCATCCACAATATTCCGGAATTAAAGGGGATTGAGATGGAGGAGAACGGAACCATCCTGATCCGCCCCGCTACCTCCTTTTCCCACATTACCAATGACCCCATTATCAAAAAGCACCTGAACATGCTGGGGGAGGCGGTGGACCAGGTGGGAGGCCCCCAGGTGCGAAACACCGCCACCATCGGCGGAAATATCTGCAACGGAGCCACCTCCGCTGATTCCGCCTCCACCATGTGCGCCCTCAACGCGGTGCTGACCCTTCAGGGGCCGGAGGGCACAAGGGACGTGCCCATTACGGAATTTTATACTGGACCGGGCCGGACGGTGCGAAAGCAGAACGAGGTCTGCACAGCCTTCCGGATCCGCAGGGAGGATTACGAGGGCTGGGAGGGCCATTACATCAAGTACGGAAAACGGAACGCCATGGAGATTGCCACCCTGGGCTGCGCGGTCCGGGTAAAGCTGTCAGAGGATAAGCAGGTGATCGAGGACGTCCGCCTGGCCTACGGCGTGGCGGCTCCGACGCCCATCCGCTGTCTGGCGGCAGAGGACGGGATCCGTGGCATGAGGGTGGACGATCCGCAGCTTTACAGCCGTTTCGCCTCACTGGCTTTAACCCAGGTAAATCCCAGAACCTCCTGGCGGGCCAGCAAGGAGTTTAGGATTCAGCTTATCAAGGAGCTGGCAAAGCGGGCCTTAAAGGAGTCCATACGTTTGGCAGGAGGGAAGACAGATGCTTAGGGTAATTGAAATGACCATCAACGGCAAAGAATACCAGACCGCGGTAGATGAGAGGGAATCCCTTCTGGACACCCTGCGCAGGCTGGGCTTTACCTCAGTGAAAAAGGGCTGCGAGGTAGGCGAGTGCGGGGCATGTACGGTGCTGGTCAACGGCGAGGCCGTGGACTCCTGCATTTATCTGGCCATGTGGGCCGTCGGAAAGCGCATCATGACCGTGGAGGGACTTAAAGGGCCGAACGGCGAGCTGAGTCCCATTCAGAGGGCGTTTATCGAGGAAGCGGCGGTACAGTGCGGCTTCTGTACCCCCGGGCTCATCATGTCCGCGGTGGAGATTGTGGGAACCGGAAAGAAGTACAGCAGGGAAGAGCTGAAGAAACTGATCTCCGGACATTTGTGCCGCTGTACGGGATATGAAAATATTTTAAACGCCATGGAGCGGATTGTAGAGGAGACCTATAAGGTAGCGGGAAAATAGGAGATTCTGTACGCCGCAGGTGCAGATCAATGAACAGGAGAGTGTGGCAGTTTGCCATGCTCTCCTTTGCTGTACGGTTCTGTTTTGAAACTCCCAGGATGCACACTTTGTCTTCCCGTCCCATATGATATAGTACAACCAACCAAAATCAAAGGAGATTAAAATATATGTGTTGCTGTAATTGTGGAAGATGCAGATGTAATTGTAACTGTGGATGTGGCTGCTGCTGTAATTGCAACTGCTGCTGTGGAAATGGAAACGGAACCGGAAATGGAAACGGGAATGCCGGAAATGGCTGCTGTGGAAACCGCTGGGATCCCTGCGCAGGAGTCCGGAACAGAGCCTATCGCCGTGGATTCAATAACGGCTACTGGGCCGGATACAATGACGCTACCTTTGGAAGGAGAATCGCGGGAGCGGAGGATGCTGCCTCTAACGGCAGCTGCAGCAGCTGCGGCGATTGATGATCTACAATCGTAATACCAATATAAAACCAATGACGGGAGGGGATTTTTCCCTCCCTTTTTTTGAAAGTAAGGAATCAATGCAACTGCGGTAGTCTCACCACCCTTCCCCCCAATAACTCTACTTCCTCCGCCTGGTGGGTAGCGGCCACCAGCAGCCTGCCTTCCAGGCGGTTCAGCACATACCGGATGACCTGTCCTCTCATCTCGGCGTCAAGTCCGGTAAAAGGTTCATCCATTACAATAATACGGGAAGGAGCGACCATAGCGCGGCAGATGGCAGTTCGCCGTTTCATTCCGCCGCTGAAAGTATAAACCGGCTGTGTTAAGCAGTCTTTCGGCAGAAGAAGAGCCAGCTCTCTTTGCAGTTTCTCACGGGAAACCGTCCTTTGGGCGGCAAGCGCCAGGTTATCGACAGGAGAGAATGCTTCGCATAGCCGATTTTCCTGGAAAACTGTGGAGAACCTGGGAGGCTGATTCAGGACTGCCCCGTTTTCCAGAAAAGATATTTGTCCCTGGTCGGGCTGTTCCAGTCCCAGAAGAAGGCGCAGCAGAGTGGTTTTTCCCGAGCCGGAAGGGCTCATCAGGCACCAGGGCTGCCTATCGTCCAGTTCCAGATTCAGACCATCCAGAACAGGGGTCCTGTTATAGGCTTTGGAGAGATTGGAAATTTTAATCTTCATAAATACTCTCCCTTCCTCTTGGCTCCTTCGGAGCAAGCGTTCCCAGGAAAAACAGGATCGTCCGCTCGAAAATGGCGCTGATTAAAATAATTATAAATGTCCAGGCAAACAAGCCGGCAGTGTCCAGATAAAGCTTGGAGTAATACAGCTGCTCTCCGATGGAGGATGAGGGCAGGCCGATGACCTCTGCCGCAATACCGGATTTCCAGCTCATTCCAAGAGCGGTACGGCAGCCGGTTTTCAGGTATGGAATTAAGGCCGGAAGATAAATCATGCGGATCCGGCAGGGCAGGGAGGCATGGAATATCCGGGCCATTTCCAGGAGTTCCGGGTCCGCTGCCAGAAGGCCGGCTCTGGTGTTGACATAAATCATAGGGAGAACCACCAGAAACGCAATCAGTACGGACAAATAATCCGAACCGATCCAGATCAGGGCAAGAATGACAAAAGAGGCTACAGGTACCGAGCGGATCAGAAGCATAAAGGGCTCCAGAATCTCGCCCAAAAGAGGCAGATGCCAGGCAGCCCATCCCAGGAGAATTCCACAGAAAAAGGCGCCCAAAAATCCCATACAAATTCGGCCGAAAGAAGCCGCGATGGTAGTCCAGAATCCGGACTCCCCAACCTGGAGGGTTAAAGCCTGAACCACCTGGACCGGACCTGCAAATATAATGGAATTGTCAATCATTCCGGCGGCCAGCTGCCAGACCAGAATCCAGAAGAGCAGAATTAAACTTCTGCGAATCCAGGCACGCTCCATAGTTGTTCCTTTCCCGCTGAACTGCCGCAAAATTACGGCTGAACTGTGTAGTAAAAGTCATCCCCCGGAAGCTGTCCGCCTACAGAAGCGGCATCCTGCTCACAGAGAACTTCCAGATATCCGGACAGAGCATCCTTCATTTCCTGACCGGTGATGCAGACAATGTTGCAGCGTGGCAGAGCCTCCTTAGCGATGGCTGCTTTTTCCACAATCCCCGCATCTGCTACCAGCTGAGCAGCCTCATCCAGGTTGGAGGAGGTGTAGGATGCGGACTCCTGGTGATCCTCAAGGAACAGGTTTATGGCGGCCTCATTCTCCTCCAAAAATTCTCTGCGGACTAGGGTGACGCCGGTTATCAGCATGCTGCCGGTGGATTCGTTCCGCAGATTCCACTCCTCAGTCAGGTCGATCACCTGTTTCAAATCAGGATTTTGGATGCAGGCCGCAGTGGCGAAAGGCTGGGGCAGAATGCCGATGGCCTGGGAATCTTCCTTTAAAAGGGAGGCCACCTCCGTAGCCTCGGACTTAAACTGCAGGTCCACATCGGAAGCGTTCAGGCCGCTTTCCGACAGCAGATAGTTGACCGTATATTCAGGGGTGGTTCCCTTACCGGTCATGTAGACAGTTTTTCCGGCCAAATCGCTCATAGAGGAGATGGAATCATCAGAAGACACCACATAGAGCACTCCCAGAGTATTGATATCTACCACCGCTACCTGTCCTCCTGTTTTGGAATAGAGCACGCTGGCCACATTGGCGGGAATCAGGGCAATGTCCAGGTCGCCGGTGGCAATTTTTCCAACCAGCTCGTCAGCCGCCCCTGCCATGGTAAATTCATAGGCATTTCCCGTTTCCTCCCGGGAAGCCCGGTCCATCAGACGTACCAGTCCCATGGAGGTAGGACCCTTTAAACCACCGATCCGGATGTGGGCAGTTTCTTCTGACGAAGTTTCCGATTTCTGGGTTTCATTTTCTGGAACGCTGTTTTCTTCCGCCTCTGCCGTCTGCTTTGGGACTTCGGTCCGGGTGTTCTCAGTCTGAGCGGAAGAGCTTTCCTGGCTGGAAGAACCTGATCCGCAGCCGGACAAAAGCAAAGAAGCGGAAGCCGCCATCGCTGCCAGCAACATAATTCTTAATTTCATTTCACAAGACTCCTTCCCTAAATAAACCTACTATAACATAAAGATGTCGTCATTGCCAGAAAAAAATCCGGTTAAGGGCTGACTATTTCCTGGAAAAAGACAAAGGGGAGTATTGATATAAAGTTCACAATATGAGATAATAGAGAGGTATCCCAGGTCGGTGAGAGGGCTTCGGGTGCGTTGGGTATTGACGTTCTCTTTTTCGGAGGAACGCAAGAAACGAAATATATATTGAGTGGAGGAAACAGGGATGAAAGTTACAATTTGTATCGGAAGCGCATGTCATTTGAAAGGCTCCAGAGAGATTATTGAGAAACTGCAGAAGCTGGTGACAGAAAACGGGCTCGCGGACAAAGTGGACTTAAACGGCGCGTTCTGCAGCGGCAACTGCGACCACGGTGTATGCGTAACTGTGGAGGATCAGCTTTATTCTTTAAAACCTGAGGATACAGAGGAGTTCTTTGAGAAAGAAATTTTAGGGAGACTGTAGCTATGAGCAGGGAGATCATTGATTTTAAGGCGACCAAATGTAAGCATTGCTACAAATGTGTCCGTTACTGTGACGTGAAGGCTATCCAGGTAAAGGATGAGCAGGCTCAGATCATGCCGGACAAGTGCATTCTCTGCGGACACTGCCTGAAAGTCTGTCCTCAGTCTGCCAAGACCTTAAACAGCGATCTGATTAAAGTAAAGGGCTACATAAAAGCTGGAGAACGGGTTGTAGTATCTATTGCTCCTTCCTATATGGGACTTTTAAAGTTTAAGACCATCGGACAGGTTCGGTCAGCCATTATGCGTCTGGGCTTTGAGGATGTACGGGAAACCTCCGAGGGCGCGGCTTTTGTGACGGAGGAGTATGCCAGGCTGTTAAAAGAACAGCAGATGGAAAATATTATTACCACCTGCTGTCCCAGTGTCAACGATCTGATTGAAATTTATTATCCGCAGCTGATTCCCTACATGGCTCCGGTGGTGTCCCCTATGATTGCTCACGGGAAGCTTTTGAAGGAGGAACTGGGAAAAGACGTAAAGGTGGTATTCCTGGGACCCTGCATCGCGAAAATGAAGGAGGCCAGCGATCCTAGGCACGAAGGCGTGATTGATGCGGTTCTGAATTTTAATGATCTGAATCAGTGGCTGACGGAGGAAGAGATTGTGATTGAGGATTGCGAGGATGCTCCCTTTGTCCGTTTCGATCCCAAGGTAAACCGTCTTTACCCTGTGACGAACGGAGTGGTAAACTCTGTATTGGCTACGGAGGAGAAGAAGGACGGCTATCGGAAATTCTATGTTCACGGAACTGCCAACTGCATTGATCTGTGCAAAAGTATGTCCAGAGGGGAAATCAAGGGCTGCTTTATAGAGATGAACATGTGTGCCGGCGGCTGTATCAAAGGTCCTACGGTGGACGATGAGTTTATCTCACGGTTTAAGATTAAGCTGGACATGGAGGAAAGCATCGCCAAGGAGCCGGCAGAGAGCCGCCAGATGGAGCCGGTTTGGGAAAAGGTTTCCTTTGCCAAGAAGTTCGAAGATCACTCTCCCAAAGAACCCCAGCCCACGGAGGAGGAAATCCGGGCTATCCTGCGCATGACCAACAAGACCCGACCGGAGGACGAGTTAAACTGCGGCGCCTGCGGTTATCCTACCTGTCGGGACAAGGCCATCGCTGTGTTCCAGCATAAGGCCGAGGTCAGCATGTGCATCCCCTTTATGCATGAAAAGGCGGAATCCATGGCCAACCTGGTGATGGAGACATCTCCCAACATTGTCCTGATTGTGAATCAGGATATGAAGATTATGGAGTATTCTGATGTAGGAGAGCGGTATTTCGGAAAGACCAGGGCGGAAGCGCTGGAGATGTATCTCTATGAGTTTATCGATCCTTCCGATTTCCAGTGGGTATTTGAAACCCATCAGAATATCCATGGCAAACGGGTAAATTATCCGGAATACCATCTGTCTACTCTGCAGAACATTGTATACATTGAAAAGGAAAATGCGGTTTTGGCAACTTTCATCGATATTACCAAGGAGGAAGAGCAGGCGCGGGAGGATTATGAGAAAAATCTGGAAACCATCGACCTGGCTCAGAAGGTAATTCATAAGCAGATGATGGTTGCTCAGGAGATTGCGGGACTGCTGGGAGAAACGACGGCAGAGACCAAGACGACCCTGACCAAATTGTGTAAATCCCTCCTGGACGACAGTACTCCCGACAACGGTTTTACCGGCGGGGAGGAGGACGCCAGCCGACCGGGTGTCCATCTGGGAAGCGCAGGGAAGGCTGAGGCGGCCGAGAGCCAGAATCCGGAGCAGCATACCGGATATGTGAGCCTCGGAAAAGCTCCGGCCCGTCCGCAGGGAGGATACGTCCATTTCACTCCCGGAAATGGCCCCAGAGGCGGGAGGTAGCACATGAGTATTACGGTAGATGTTGCGTATAAAAGTCTGAACAAATATACCGAAATTCTCTGTGGAGATAAGGTGGAGATTCTCCAGACCGAGGATTCCAATATCATGATTCTGGCAGACGGCATGGGAAGCGGCGTAAAGGCGAATATTCTTTCCACCCTTACTTCCAAGATTCTGGGAACTATGTTTTTAAATGGTGCTACCCTGGAGGAATGTGTGGAAACGATCAGTGAAACCCTGCCGATTTGCCAGGTCCGCCAGGTAGCCTATTCTACCTTCAGTATTCTTCAGGTATATCATAATGGAGATGCCTACCTGGTGGAGTATGATAATCCGGGCTGTATTTTCATCCGGGATGGAAAACTGATGGAGATTCCGCAAAATATTCGGGAGATACAAGGAAAAAAGATTAATGAATACCGCTTTAAGGTGCAGAAGGGCGATGCGCTGATTTTGATGAGCGACGGAACCATTCATGCGGGAGTGGGAGAGCTTTTGAATTTTGGATGGCTGTGGAAGGATATTGCGGATTACGCAGTGCGCCAGTATGCCGTTACGATTTCCGCCATGCGTTTGGCGGCGGCGGTAAGCAGGGCCTGCGATGAACTCTACCAGTTCCGGCCAGGGGATGATACCACAGTAGCCTGCATGCGGATTATTGACAGCAAGCCGGTTCATCTGATGACCGGGCCGGCTAAAAATCCGGAGGATGATGGCCGTATGGTACAGGACTTTATGTCTGACCCCAACGCGAAAACCATTGTCTGCGGAGGAACCAGCGCCACCATTGTATCCAGAGTTCTGAGAAAAAAGCTGAATGTTTCCCTGGATTATGTAGATCCGGAGATTCCGCCAATCGCATACATGGACGGCGTGGATTTGGTGACCGAGGGCGTTCTCACATTAAACCGGGTGGTTCATTTGTTGCGGCGCTATGTAAAGAACGAAACGGTTTCTGAGGAATTTTTCCTGGAACTGGATAAGCCCAACGGCGCTTCCATGGTGGCAAAGGTGCTGATTGAGGATTGTACGGATGTCCATTTGTATGTGGGCAAGGCCATCAACAGCGCTTACCAGAATCCCGGCCTCCCATTTGATCTGGGAATCCGGCAGAATCTGGTGGAACAGTTAAAGAGCGTCATCGAGGAGATGGGCAAAAAGGTAACAGTTTCCTATTATTAGGAAAAGTGGACGTTTTTTCCCGGTTTGTATCTGTTTTTGGACTTGCATTTTGTATACAAATAGTGTAGATTGTTTGATAGATAGGGATTATGAGGAGGTTTAATCAATGGTAACCAATGATGCGACAATATTGAAGCTGAAGCACGAGGTGCTCTACGCGGTTTCCAAAGCCGCTTGGGAGGACAACCTGAAGGAGAAGGAGCACGATATTCCTTACGATATTATTCCCGGCCCCCAGGCTCAGTACCGGTGCTGCATCTATAAAGAGAGAGAGATTATCCGCCAGAGAGTTCGTCTGGCAGAGGGAAAATGTCCCAAGGGCAAGGATTCCGCAAACGTGGTGCAGGTTATCAATGCGGCATGTGAGGAATGTCCCATCGCCGCTTACGTGGTAACGGACAACTGCCAGAAATGTATGGGAAAAGCATGTCAGAATTCTTGTAATTTCGGCGCCATCAGTATGGGCCGTGACCGGGCCTATATTGACCCCGGAAAATGTAAGTCCTGCGGAAAATGTTCCCAGGCCTGTCCTTACAACGCCATCGCTCACCTGGAGCGTCCCTGTAAGAAGAGCTGCCCGGTGGATGCCATTACATACGATGAGTACGGAATCTGTGAAATCGATGAGAAGAAGTGCATCGAGTGCGGAAACTGCGTACACAGCTGCCCCTTCGGCGCGATTGATTCCAAGACCTTTGTGGTGGACGTAATCAAGCTGATTAAGGCAGGCAAGAAGGTGGTGGCAATGGTAGCTCCTTCCGTGGAGGGACAGTTTGGACCTGAGATTACCATGGCCAGCTGGAAAACAGCATTGAAGAAGGTAGGATTCGCCGATATGGTGGAGGTAGGACTGGGAGGAGACATGACTGCCGCCTATGAGGCTGATGAGTGGGTAGAGGCCTATAAGGAAGGCAAAAAGATGACCACTTCCTGTTGTCCCGCTTTCGTGAACATGATCAAGAAGCATTTCCCCATGCTTTTAGATAATATGTCCACCACCGTATCACCCATGTGCGCTGTATCGAGACTGTTGAAGGCTATGGACCCGGAAACCATTACCGTGTTCATCGGACCCTGCATTGCCAAGAAGAGCGAGGCTTTGGACTTAAATGTAAAGGACAATGCAGATTATGTTTTGAATTTGGAAGAGATTTACAACATGATACAGGCCAAGGGCGTGGATTTGGAGCCCGAGCCCAATGACTACCAGGAGAGTTCCATTTTCGGAAAGCGCTTCGGAAACGGCGGCGGCGTGACCAACGCGGTTCTGGAGTGCATGCAGGAAGCCGGAGAGAGCACCGATGGTATTAAAGTTGCCCGCTGCAGCGGCGCCGTGGAGTGCAAGAAGGCTCTGTTAATGCTGAAAGTAAACCGTCTGCCTGAGGATTTTATCGAAGGCATGGCCTGTGTGGGAGGCTGCGTAGGCGGTCCCAGCAAGCGCAAGGCGGAAAACGAGTTCAAGAAGGATCGGGACAAACTGCTGGGAGAGGCCGATGGCCGGAAAGTAAGAGAGAACTTAAAGAATTACCCCATGGACAAGTTCTCTATGCATCGCCACTAAAGTTTGAAAATTTTATCGAGCCAGCTCCGTAAGCGGGGCTGGCATTTTGTATTGTTACGAGCACTTAGCGCCCGTCTTTGGGGCGCTTACGCGGAATCTTTAGAAAATCTTTTACATTTTATGAAGACGCTTTTTTGTTTTGGCTGTTAAGATACCATCATGAGCAAGGAGGAAGGGTGTATGGGAGCGGATCGGATTCTGCTGGTAGAGGATGACAAGGAAATCAGAGAGGGAGTTGAAATTTTCCTGAGAAGCCAGGGATACCAGGTTCTTCAGGCCGCGGATGGCGTGGAAGGATTGAAAATCCTGGAGCAGGAGGAGGTTCAGCTGGCCATTGTAGATGTGATGATGCCCAGAATGGACGGCATCACTATGGTGGTCCGTCTGAGAGAAAAGTATGATTTCCCGGTGATTTTCCTGTCGGCCAAGTCGGAGGATGTGGATAAGATTCTGGGCCTGAATATGGGGGCAGACGATTATATTACTAAGCCATTTACCCCTATGGAGCTTTTGGCCAGAGTCAATTCCCAACTGCGCCGCTACCACCGCTTTATGGAGCGGCTGAACCAGAAGCAGCCGGATAATCCGAAAATTCACCGCCTGGGAGGCCTCGAAATTAACGAGGAGACCGTGGAGGTGACGGTAGATGACAAGCCGGTAAAGCTGACTCCCATTGAATACCGAATCCTCCTGCTGCTGATTCAGAATCCGGGCCGGGTATTTCCGGCGGATGAAATTTATGAACGGGTCTGGAACGAGCGGGCGGTGAATACGGACACAGTGATGGTCCATATCCGGAATATCCGCGAGAAAATCGAAGTAAATCCCAAGGACCCGAAATATGTAAAGGTGGTGTGGGGAGTTGGATACAAAATTGAAAAACAGCCATAGAGTCGGCGTATGTCTCTGCCTGCTGCTGGTAACGGCGGCGTCCCTTTTAACGGTATTGGCATATCCCTATATGCAGGAGAAAGCGTTAAGATGGCATGAGGGCTATGAGCAGTCCATGGAGGAAAGCAGCAAGGCGGAGTACTCTGCTTCCATACAGATCATGAACAGCATCTATCAGGCATGGCGGGAGCAGAAACAGAAGGAAGCGGGACAAATTCTTACTCCTTCCCAGGTATTCCTGCCGGGATTGGAAGAGAAAATCCGCCAGAAACAAAGCGGTCAGGGATCGAGCAGCGTTTCTGGCGACGAAACCTGGGAAGATTCTGAGAATCTATCCTATGACGCCTATTATTATGAGGACCTGCAGGCCACGATGGATTCGGTAGGACAGGAGTGGCAGTCCTTTGCAAGGGAGTACAGCCGGATCCTTCCTTATGAAATGCTGGACCGGCAGGGAAAGGTTTTGGGCAGCAATGTGGAGAATCCATCGGCTTTTTTTTCCCGTAAGCTGGAAAACGGACAAATCCGCCTTTCTTTATATTTTGATGAATCCGGTTCCATGGAAGTGAAATCGGTAGATGGCTCCGATGCAAACAGGGACCGAATGGGCAATTTGATGACAAATTACCAGTTTTATGACCCGCTGGAGCTGCGGCTTTCAGGGGATTACCGCTACAGCGGCGTAGTGTTTTCAGGACCTAAGGATGTCAATTTTGTGTATCAGTTTGATCTGGAGGATTTCCGATATCTCGACGGCCCTACAACTCCTATGCTTCACGATTATGTCAGTTCCGGAGGATATTATGGAGTAGTGGCCACAATCGGAGGCGTATTGGCTCTTTTAGCTCTGATTCTTCCGGCTGTCCGGCCTCTGGGGCTTGGAGAGGGAAGGTGCAGCCGTCTGTCCTTTGAACCTATGTGCTTTTTGGCTCTTTGCTGGACCGCTCTTGTATGCGGCGGTGTACCGGCGGGTATGATTGAGCTGACTACCCGAGGAGAAATCATCCGGGAACTGACGGATGCGGGCATTTTGCCTGCTGTGGCAGAGATCCTGGAATTTCTGGCAAACCTGGCCATGTGGATGTTCGTCTACGGGAGTCTCTTCTGGATGGCGGTTAGTGCCGGCGCTGTGTTCCGGCTGGGATTGTGGCGGTATCTGAAGGAGAGAACCTGGATTTTGAGATTCTGCCGCTTTATAAAACGGTGGGTGGTACGCTGTCTGAATCCCTTTAATGAAGTGGACTGGCATTCCAATTCTACCAAGGCTATTGGAAAGGCGGTTATTGCCAACTTCATTATTCTGGCCCTGATTTCTCTGCTGTGGTTTGCGGGAATTGGTGTTCTGATTATCTACTCTCTGGTGCTGTTTGTACTGATTCAGAGATATTGGAAGCAGATGCAGAAAAAATACGATGTTCTGTTAAATGCGATCAACCAGATGGCAGAAGGGAATTTAGATGTGGATGTAACGGAAAATCTGGGACTTTTTGAACCGCTGAAGGAGCAGCTGGCTCGGGTCCGCCAGGGATTTAAAAAGGCGGTGGACCAGGAAGTAAAAAGCGAGCGGACCAAGACGGAGCTGATTACCAATGTGTCCCACGATTTAAAAACGCCTTTGACGGCTATTATCACCTATGTGAATCTTTTGAAACAGCCGGGAATTACAGAAGAGGAGAGGGATTCCTACATTGATGTGCTGGAGCAGAAGTCTATGCGCCTGAAGGTGCTGATTGAGGATTTGTTCGAGGTCAGCAAGGCCAGCAGCGGGAGCGTGAATCTCAATCTGGAGCCGGTGGATCTGGTGAGTCTTATAAAAGAAGTACGGCTGGAGCTTTCTGAGCGAATCGCCGGCTGCGGCGTGGATTTCCGCTGGAAGCTGCCGGAAGAAAAGGTAATCGCCAATCTGGACGGACAGCGGACCTACCGGATTTTTGAAAATCTTCTGGTAAACATTACAAAATACGCCATGCCGAACACCCGGGCCTATGTGACCTTGGAAACACAGGATGGGTGGGTAGTCATTACTTTGATGAATATTTCCGCGGCGGAGGTGACCGTATCTCCCCAGGAGCTGATGGAGCGGTTTGTCCGGGGAGACGAATCCAGGAATACGGAGGGCTCCGGCCTAGGACTGGCCATTGCCAAGAGCTTTACGGAACTTCAGGACGGCACGATGGAATTGTCTGTGGAGGGAGATTTGTTCCGGGTAGTGCTGAGATGGAGGGTAATGGAGGAGTCGGCTGCGGAGGAATTAAAAGAAGATTAAGGGCGAAAATGAATCATGTCAGAAGCCTTCGGCGGGATGTCTTTTCAGGAAAAGAGTTCTGCCGGGGGTTTCTGTTGTTTGGGTTTGTTGTTTCGGGCCTTTAGGCGCCTTCATTATCCCACTTCATTTGATAGAATAGCCACATCAGCAGTGTTCATACTGCAACATACTTCATTTTATCCGGGATATGCCGCTGCGGGACTGCCTGTATATGTTCCAGCTGTATCAAAATTATATTGACCGCCAGGAACTGGACCTGTATTCTTCCGCCCTTCTGAAGATTCCGACGCCGCGGCTTGTGGTATTCTTCAATGGGCAGGATAAGATGAAAAATGAAGAGGAACGGATTCTGAGGCTGTCCGACGCTTTTGAGAAGCCGGAGCCGGAGCCGTCTCTGGAATGCAGGGTACGGGTCATTAATATTAACTTCGGGAAGAACTGCCGGATGATGGAGAAATGCCCGAAATTATATGAATATGCCTATTTCGTGGGGAAAATCCGGGAAAACCAGGCATTGGGAAAGACCCTGGAAGGGGCCATCGGCGAGGCCATAGAGGATTGTCTCGCTCAGGGCTATTTAACGGAACTGCTGACAGATTATCGCAGGGAGGTGATTGGTATACTGCTGTATGAATATGATGAGAAAAAGCATCTAAAAAATACGTATGAAGAAGGGGTTGCGGAAGGTGACAGAAAAAGAGGTATCAGAACCGCCCGCAACTTGTACCGCAAGGGCTACTCGCCTCAGGAAGCAGCTGACATTCTGGAGGAAGATGAGAAGACGGTAGCCGCATGGTACAAAAAGTGGAGCAAAATGTAATCAATATAAAGACAGAGCTAAAGTGCTCATAACAAAAGGATCCCCCGCCTCCGGTGAATTGTTGATTCGCTTGAAGCGGGGGATTTCCTTATGAGCGATTAATGCTGATTAATACTCCTCTTCACATAAGTCGTATGCAGCAGGTGGTGGGCCTTCTCGCTTCCGGGTTCGCCAAGATAAGTGGCGTAGAGTTCCTTGATGGCAGGATTCTCATGGGACTTGCGGATGGGGTTAGCTGCATCGCTGTCGTAGAGAACCTTAGCTCTGAGAGCCCGAATATCGGTAGTATTGCGTACATAGCCTGGCTGCTGAGGCTGTCCGCCGCCGTTGACGCAGCCGCCGGGACATCCCATAATTTCAATAAAGTGGTAGTGAGCTTCGCCGGACTTTACTTTATTAAGCAGCTCTCTGGCATTGCCCAGGCCGGAGGCTACCGCTACTTTTACTTCCATACCAGCTACGTTGTATGTGGCCTCTTTGATACCCTTGGTACCCCGGACTTCGGTAAAGTCCAGCTTGGGCAGTTCTTCTCCGGTGAGGGTTTCCACTGCGGTTCTTAAAGCGGCTTCCATTACGCCGCCGGTAGCGCCGAAGATCACGCCTGCGCCGGTGCCAAGGCCCAAGGGTTCATCGAACTTCTCATCGGGCAGATCCAGGAAGCGGATGCCGGACTTTTTGATCATCCGGGCCAGTTCTCTGGTGGTGATGGAGAAATCCACGTCCGGAACACCGTTGGCATCCTCATCCGGGCGTCCGATCTCGAATTTCTTGGCGGTACAGGGCATCACGCTGACGCTGACGATGTCCTTCGGATCAATGCCGGCCTTCTCCGCATAGTAGGATTTGGCGATAGCGCCGAACATCTGCTGAGGCGATTTGCAGGAGGACAGATTCTCCGTCATATCCGGGAAATAGTGCTCGCAGTATTTCACCCAGCCGGGGGAGCAGGAGGTAATCAGGGGAAGAACGCCGCCGTTCTGTACCCGGTCAATAAACTCGTGGGCCTCCTCCATAATGGTCAGGTCCGCGGAAAAATCGGTGTCGAATACCTTGTCAAAGCCGAGACGGCGCAGGGCCGCGGCCATTTTTCCTTCTACATTGGTGCCGATGGGAAGGCCAAATTCCTCGCCCAGGGCAGCCCGGACAGCGGGAGCCGTCTGAACAATGACATGCTTCTTGGGATCGGCAATGGCTGCATAAACATCGGCGGTGCTGTCTTTTTCGGTCAGAGCGCCGGTGGGGCAGACCGCGATGCACTGTCCGCAGGATACGCAGGAGGTCTCGCCCAGTCCCATCTCAAAGGCGGAGCCGATCTGAGTCTGGAAGCCGCGGTGGTTGGCGCCGATGACGCCGATGCCCTGGACATTCTCACAGACGGCCACGCAGCGGCGGCAGAGAATGCACTTGCTGTTGTCCCGGATCATGTGGGCGGCGGAAGTGTCGATCTCAGTTTCCGTCATCTCGCCGTCGTAGTAGGACTCATCCTCTACTCCCAGGGAATGAGCCAGTTCCTGAAGCTCGCAATGTCCGCTGCGGACGCAGGAGAGGCAGGAACGGTTGTGGTTGGATAAAAGCAGCTGAAGCGTCTTTTTTCTGGAATCCAGAACTCTGGGGGTGTTGGTAAATACCTCCATTCCCTCCTCAGCCGGATATACGCAGGATGTTACCATCTTGCCGTTTTTCAGTTCTACAATACAGATACGGCAGGCGCCAATCTCATTGATCTCCTTCAAGAAACACAGAGTAGGGATCTCGATGTGGGCCAGTCTGGCAGCTTCCAGGATGGTAGAACCCTTGGGGGCGCTGACCGAAATGCCGTTGATTTTCAGATTAATGGTTTCCATGGTCTGTTCCCTCCCTTACTATTTCTTGTAGATTGCGCCGAACTTACATTTCTCCATGCAGGCGCCGCACTTGATGCACTTGGTCTGGTCGATGACATGAGGATTCTTTACGGAACCCATGATGGCGCCGGCCGGGCAGGTGCGGGCACATAAAGTACATCCCCGGCACTTATC
>OLVT01000943.1_pt1 | contig 28591 bp, 20 predicted proteins | sample 1673241 | NCBI WGS metagenome assembly OLVT01 (sample SAMEA3178936, study PRJEB25190) | human gut metagenome | biome: human gut; feature: human-associated habitat; material: faeces | place: Austria | collected 2013 | reverse complement strand
AGGGCGGGCTTAGAGCCCGCGTCCCGAGCCACCCGTTTTACGGGTGGCGGCGACTTATATATGCTGCTGATCAGCCGGGCCCGGCGCTGCAGATGAGGAGTCAGGATGCCCCTTCCGAAAGGGCGGAGACTGCGCAAGGCAGACCGAAAAAAAGAGAGGATGGAAAATCTATGAGCGAAGTGATGAATGTTACGGAGATTTTTGGAGAGAACGCTTTTAACGATGTTGTGATGCGTGAGCGCCTCCCAAAGAGCGTCTACAAAAAATTAAAAGAAACCATTAAAAATGGAGCAGAGCTGGATCCCAGCATTGCGGATGTGGTAGCTCATGCTATGAAAGAGTGGGCCATAGAGCATGGCGCCACCCATTACACCCATTGGTTCCAGCCCCTGACCGGCATGACAGCGGAGAAGCACGATTCCTTTATCTCCGCCCCCAAGAATGGCCGCGTGATTATGGAGTTTTCCGGAAAAGAGCTGATTAAAGGCGAGCCTGATGCCTCATCCTTCCCCTCCGGCGGCCTGAGAGCCACCTTTGAGGCAAGAGGTTATACGGCCTGGGACTGCACCTCTCCAGCCTTTTTAAGAGAGTCCGCTATTGGTGTTACCCTGTGTATTCCCACTGCCTTCTGCTCCTACTCAGGGGAAGCTCTGGATAAGAAAACCCCGCTGCTGCGTTCCATGCAGGCGGTAAATGAGCAGGCACTGAGAATCTTGAGATTATTCGGCAATACTACTGCAAAGCGTGTGGCTCCTTCCGTAGGACCAGAGCAGGAGTATTTCCTGGTTGATAAGAAAAAGTACCTCCAGAGAAAGGATTTGATTTATACCGGACGCACCCTGTTCGGCGCGATGCCTCCCAAGGGACAGGAGATGGACGATCACTATTTCGGCGTAATCCGGGAGAGAATCGGAGCCTTCATGAAGGATGTAAACCAGGAACTGTGGAAGCTGGGGGTTCCGGCAAAGACCCAGCACAATGAGGTGGCTCCCGGACAGCATGAGCTGGCTCCCATTTACGAGGAGGCCAATGTGGCTACAGACCACAACCAGATTGTGATGGAGACATTAAAAAGGGTGGCCGGAAATCACGGTATGGCCTGCCTCCTTCACGAAAAGCCCTTTGCGGGAGTGAACGGTTCCGGAAAGCACAACAACTGGTCCCTGACTGCTGACGACGGCACTAATATGCTGAATCCCGGCGATACGCCTCACGAAAATGTGCAGTTCCTTTTGGTTCTGGCCTGCATTATCAAGGCTGTGGATCTTCACGCAGACCTGCTTCGGGAGTCTGCCGCGGATGTAGGAAATGATCACCGCCTGGGCGCGAATGAGGCCCCGCCAGCTATTATTTCTATCTTTCTGGGCGAACAGCTGGAGGATGTGATTGAGCAGCTGTGCGACACCGGAGAGGCCACCCATTCCAAAAAAGGCGGCACATTAAAGACCGGTGTAAACATTCTGCCGGATTTAGATAAGGACGCTACGGACCGCAACCGGACCTCACCTTTTGCTTTTACGGGAAATAAGTTCGAATTCCGTATGGTCGGTTCCTCCGATTCCATCGCCTCTCCCAACACGGTGCTAAACACCATTGTGGCAGAAGCATTTAAGGAAGCGGCGGATATTCTGGAGAACGCGGAAGACTTTGATTTGGCGGTTCATGACCTGATTAAGAAGATGCTGTCCGACCACCGCCGCATTATCTTTAATGGAAATGGCTACGCCCAGGAGTGGGTAGAGGAGGCGGAGCGCAGAGGCCTGCCTAACATCCGTTCCATGGTAGATGCCATTCCTGCGCTGAAGACAGAAAAGGCGGTTAAGCTTTTTGAGGAGTTTAAGGTATTTACCAGAGCGGAACTGGAGTCCAGAGTGGAGGTAGAGTTTGAAAACTACTCCAAGGCCATCAACATCGAGGCCAGGACCATGATTGATATGGCCAGCAAGCAGTTTATGCCCTGTGTCATCCATTACACCACCCGCCTTGCCAACTCGATTCGTTCCGTGAAGGAAGCCTGCCCGGAGGCGGATGTAAGCGTTCAGACGGAGCTTCTGATGGAGACCTCCGACCTGCTGTCTGAAATGAGAGTAGCGCTGGCGGCTCTGACTGATGCCACTGACCGCTGCGCGGCCATTGGAGAAGGCGAGGAGCAGGCACTGGCATATCACAGCCAGGTTGTTCCCGCTATGACCGCTTTAAGAGCTCCGGTGGACCGTCTGGAGATGATTGTGGATAAGGACCTTTGGCCCATGCCCAGCTATGGCGATTTGATTTTCGAAGTATAATCGAGACATATGGAAAAGCCCCGGGATGGCATATAATGCTTCCTGGGGCTTTTTAGGTGAATCAGCTGTATTCTAAAAATCCTTCTCCAAATACCTCTCTTGCATCGCTGACAATTACAAAGGCCTTTCGGTCAATCTGCTTTACAATGTCCCGTACCAGAACAATTTCCTTTTTGGATACCACGCAGAACAACATTTGTTTTCCACTTTTCGAGTACATACCCACAGCATCTATGGAAGTGACGCCCCGCTCCAGCCGTTTCATAATAAGATCCGCGATTTCCTGGCTCCGGTCAGAAATGATAACTGCCTGCGTGGCGAATTTGAGGCCGTCCAACAGGTTGTCCGAAAGTTTGCATACGCAGTAAATGGCGATAATGGCATACAGGGCGTGATGAATTCCAAAAATAGAGGCGCCTGCCAATACTACCATTCCGTCCAAAAACTGCATGATCCAGGCGATGCTGTACTGGCGCATTTTCAGTTGGATTAGAGCAGCCAGCATATCCGTGCCTCCGGTAGTGGCCTGGTACATAAAGACTAAGCCGGTTCCGATACCGGATACAATTCCGCCGAAAAGGGCAGATAACAGCAGATCATCCGGCCTCAGGGGAATTTCTGGAATGATATAGAGGGAGATAGAGAGGGATACGGTAGCGGCTAGTGTACGGCGGATAAAGGTCCACCCTTTCAGCCGCCAGGCGGCTAAGAAGAGTGGAATATTCAGCATGGTGTTGGTAAGCCAGAGGGGAGCTCCCAAAAGGTTCTTGACGATGATGGCAATGCCGGAAACGCCTCCTGTGACCAGATTTGCTGGATCATAGATGTTTTTAATGGCAAATCCCATGATAAAAGCGCCGAGGACGATGGCCGCATATTCGCGCAACTCTTTTTTCTGTATCATAATTCAATGCCCCTATATAAACATTTCTACGCCGGGGCCCAGGGGCAGTTTTAACGCCCACCATACGGCCAGGATGATTAATTGTGTGATCAGAGTAGCTATGGAGTAGGGCATGCAGCCGGCGAATACATTTCCCATGCCTGGAGTCTTGCTCTTGTCGGTGTTGTACTTTCCTAAAAGGCCTACAATGAGGGCGATATCTGAGGAAATAGGAGCAATGCAGTTGGCGGAAGCATCTCCGATTCGGTAAGCAAGGGTGGTAAGGGCGGGGCTGAATCCGATGGAGTAAAACATGGGAATCAGGATTGGTGCCAGGATCATCCATTTGGAGGAACCGGAGGTCATAAATAAATCCAGGAAAATGGTGAACAGAATCACCAGCACCAGCAGGCCGAATCCGTTGATTCCTGTGCCTTTAATCCACTCTGCACCTGCCGCGCCAAGAACGGTGGGAATGTTGGAAGCATTGAACAGATGGATAAACAGGGAAGCCGGAAGGGCGATGACCATGAAATTGACCATGGAGTCAATGCTTTTTGCCAGCATCTTGGGCAGATCATTCCAGGTGGCAATTTTCCTGGTGGTGCGTCCGTAAGCGATGGCAGTGACCAAAAAGAAAAGAAACAAAATGGTCAGGATGCTCTTTAAAAGAGGAGAATTGGGGATCAGCGTGCCGTCTTCCGCCCGGAAGAAGGAATTGGAGGGTATACAGGCAGCTACTACCAGGGCAATAAAGACGATAGCGGCGATGCCGGCGTTGCGCAGGGCACGATGCTCGGTGGGTGTTAAGCTCTTGGAAGCATTTACATCCTGTACCAGGCTTAAATCCTTGGGTTCGCCAATGAAGCCCCGGACAAATTTAGTGGTTACGAAGGTATAAACCACAGTCAGAATCAAAGCACTGACCAGCATGAAGTACCAGTTCTGGAGCACATGAACGGTGGAAGTGTCAATACCCAGGGCAGAACAGACAGACTCATCAATTCCGCTTACCAGCACGTCCAGGTTTCCCACAAAGAGATTTGCGGCGAATCCGGCGTTGCCTGCCGCGTATGACAGGATGATGCCCAGCCAGGGGTTATAGCCCATGGAAGCGAATACGGCGGCAGATACGGCAGTACAGCCAAGAACGCCGGCGTTGGAGGCAGTGTGGGCATTGATGGCGACAAAGGAAACCACGGCAAAGACAAATGCCGGGCGAACCCCCATAATCGTACGCTTGATTACGGCACCGAACAGGCCCACCTGCTCTGCCAGGCCGATGGACAGCATCAGCAGGCCCATCATCATCATGGGGGAGAAGTTGTAGTAGATGCTGTACATGTTTTGCGTTACATTAGTAATAGTATCCCGGTTGATGAGATTGACGACAGTGGCTGTAACCATCTCATTTGTTGTGCCGTCTGAACCTGCCTGCTCATAGGTGACAGATACTCCGGCGAAGACGACGGATAAAATAACAGATACGAAAATTAAAATAGTGAACAGGTAAAAGGGATGGGGAAATTTATTCCCCACAACCTCTACCCCGTGGATAAAGCGCCAAAACAGGCTTTTCTTTTCTTGTGTTGCAGTCTCCATTAAGATACCTCCCATTCCTGATGGTTTTATGCCTTCTGATAGACGGTTTCGCCGCCTACAACGGTTTCCAGAGCCTGGATGTCCTTGATTTCTTCCGCTGGACAGTTCATAAGATCCCGGTCAATGATTACGAAGTCTGCCAGTTTCCCGGCTTCGATGCTTCCCTTTAAGTTTTCTTCAAACCCGGCATAGGCTCCCCAGGTGGTGTAGGAACGAAGCGCTTCCTCACGGGTCATGGCCTGTTCGGGATGCCAGCCATTTTCCGGAAGCCCTTTTTCATCTTTGCGGGTGACGGCACAGTACATGCTGACAAAGGGGTTGCAGTTTTCAACCGGCGAGTCGGTTCCGTTGGGAAGAGGATTTCCCTGATCAATGAGGGTTCTCCAGGCATAGGCCCCCTTGATCCGTTTTGACCCCAGACGCTGATCCGCCACCTTCTTGTCGGTTCTCAGGAATACGGTCTGGTGGGTAGGGATGACGCCCAGTTTGTGAAACCTGGGAATATCTTCTGGAGCCAAAATCTGGGCGTGCTCAATGCGGAGTCTTGCATCCGGGTCCGGAAGCTCCTTTAAAAGCCGTTCGTAAACATCCAAACACTGACGGTTGGCACCATCACCGATGGCGTGGCACATGGTCTGGAATCCTGCCTTGCGGGCCTCATAGAGAATGGTATAGAGCTGTTCGTCGGTCCATTTCCCATTTCCCTTATGGCCGGGCTGGTCGGAATAATCCTCCAGCATCCAGGCGCTGCGGGCTCCCAGGGAACCGTCGCAGGAGATTTTATAGGCTCTGGCGGTGAGACGGTTGTCATACATGCCGATGCGCAGTCCCTTCTGGAAATATTTCATGGAGCCGGAGTAGAGTTCATCATAGCTGGGACGGCCGATGACTCTCATGCTGGCGTAGATGCGCAGCTTGAGCACATGCTTTTGGTAGAGTTCTTCCCAGGCTTCAATCCATTTTTCATCGGTGCCCGCATCGTGAACGGTGGTAAGGCCGTGGGAGAAGAATTCATCCTGGGCCAGGAGGACGATTTTTTGAAGCTGCTCTTTTCCGTAGGGAGGAATGGCCTTGTTAAAAGGTTCCTGGGCCTGGTCAGTGACAACGCCCAGCAAAGAGCCGTCCGGCTTGCGCAGATACTCGCCGCCTACCGGATCAGGAGTGTCATTTGTAACGCCTACCGTTTCAAAGGCTTTGCTGTTGACCCAGGCTCCGTGACCGCAGGCACGCTTCAGATAGACAGGAAAATCCGGGCACACCGCATCCAGCTCTTCCTTGGTGGGGAAGGAGGAATCCGGCCATTCATCATTGAGCCATCCCCGCCCTACGATCCATTCTCCCGGATGAGCTTTCTGGCGGGCTTTTGCTACCATGTTTACTATTTCCTGCTTCTGTTTACCTACGATGTCCAGTTCAAGCTTCATAGCGCCCGTATTATTGATGTGCAGGTGGGAATCGATGAGTCCCGGGAGTACGGTCCTGCCTTTTAAATCTATGATCTTTGTCTGTGAGGAACATAAGGCGCGTATTTCTTCATCGCTTCCAGCTGCGATAAAGCGGTCTCCTGACAGGGCGAAGGCGGAGCGAATGGAAAACTCCTTGTCTGCCGTATATACCCGGCCATTTATATAAGCGGTATCTGCTGTTTTCATATCTGTTGTGACCTCCTTTTGGTTTTGAATGTTACGTTCGGGTTGACAGCTGTCTGTATAGTTTCTATAATGTTACAGTAAAAATATAGTTCTTTATGGTGAAAAACTCCAATACCACTTTTGCATAAGATTATAATGAAAGTGATTATCACATATATTTTGTGGTATTGCATTGGAGAATTTGAAGGGGGCAATGGGATGGACCTAAATAAAATTGACTATGTGATAGCGGTGGCCGACTTGAAAAACATCTCAAAGGCAGCCACGGCCTGCTTCGTATCCCAGCCGGCCCTGACGCGATATATTCAGGGATTAGAGCGGGAACTGGGGCTGAAGCTTTTTGACCGGTCCACAGTACCGGTACAAATGACGGAGGCTGGAGCCCGGTACGTGGAAAAAATTCGTGAGATTCAAAGAATGCGGGATGAGCTGGAACAGGAAATGAAGGATTTTTACCGCAGAAGCAGACAGCAGATTGTACTTGGGATGTCCCCTACAAGAAGCTATACCTGGCTGCCTAGAATTCTTCCGGCTTTTCGCGAATTATGTCCTTCTGTGGAGGTACGGGTGGTGGAAGATAATCTTTCGGAACTCCTGCAGATGCTGGAGTGGGAGCAGATCGATATTCTTTTCATGTCAACTATTCCCGATGTGGGAGAGCTTTTGCAGTTCGTAGAGCTGTGCAGGGAGGAAATGTGCTTGGTAGTCAGCCGTTTCAACCCGCTTTTGGAGTCTCTTTCCCTTCCGGAAAATCAGGCTCGGATTCTCCAGTATATTCCGCCGCAGGTTTTGACCCAGCTTCCGCTGATTTCCACCAATAAAAGCAATGGAACATACTATCTGGCAAAAAGATTGTTTGACAAATATCATATTTCTCCTACAGCCGTGCTGGAATTGAAAAATGCCAGTTCCTGCTATCGGATGGCTCCGGAGAGCAATGGCTTTGCTTTTGCACCGGTGTCGGTGATTCTGGAAGAAAAGTTTGGAAGTCTACCGTTATTCTGCTCCATGGAGGAAGAAGTAAGTACGCGGCCGCTAGGATTGGTCTATAAAAAAATGAGAAAGCTTCCGGCGCCTGCAATGGAGTTTATAGAGCTGGCACGGAAATTGATCCCCGGATATGTGAGGGAGCATATTCCTCATTTTGAGGTGGCGCAGGATATCGACTATTCGCCGATTCTCTGATCGTCCGGATTTTATGTTTTACAATTTGAATGTTCCGTGCTATAATGTTCACATCTTATTGAAAAATATATTTTTTGAACATAAGGAGCGGATTACATCATCATGGACCGATATGGACTGATATGCAGAACAATTTTAGAGAATCCGGCTGTGACCCAAAGAGAAATGGCGCGGATTCTGGACCTCTCCCTGGGCTCGATTAACAGCCTGACCAAGGAGTGTGCGGCCAAAGGGCTGATTGAGGAAGGAGATTCCGGAAAAGAGCGATGGAAGCTTTTGGATGGGGGACGCCGCCTGCTTGAGCCCTGCCAGGTGGACGGAGCCGTAATCATAGCGGCGGGCTTTGGCTCCCGCTTTGTGCCCCTTACCTTTGAAACACCCAAGGGACTTCTGGAGGTATTTGGAGAGCGGATGATTGAACGCCAGATTCGCCAGCTCCATGAAGCGGGAATCCGGGACATTACCATTGTGGTGGGGTATCTGAAGGAGAAGTTTGAGTACCTGATTGACCGGTACGATGTGAAGCTTCTCTATAATCCGGAGTATTCCAGCAAAAATACCCTGGCTACCGTCTATCGGGCCAGAAAATTGTTTGAGGGCAGAAACGTCTACCTGCTGTCTTCGGATAATTGGCTTCGGGAAAATATGTATCACGCTTATGAGTGCGGAGCCTGGTACTCCGCGTCCTTTCAGAAGGGGGAGACCAGGGAATGGTGCCTGGAATTCAACAAAAAGGGACGGATTACGGATGTAAAGGTCGGGGGAAAGGACAGCTGGGTGATGTATGGCCCGGTGTATTTTTCCAGAGAATTTTCAGCCCGTTTTTTCCCGGTCCTGGAGGCCTACTACGAGATTCCGGGAACGGAACAGTTTTACTGGGAGCAGGTCTATGTGGAGCTGCTGTCCGGAGAGGCCAGACGGAGGCTGGAGCGGGAGAACCCCGCTCTTCTGGAGCGGGCGGAGCGGGAAAGCGGAGTGCCTGCCAGAGAATGGACGCAGATTGAGATGGATGTGAACCGCCAGCCGGAAAATCAGGTTTATGAATTTGAGAATCTGGAGGAGCTCAGGGCATTTGACCCCAGGTACCGGAACCATTCGGACAATGAGGCGATGGCCCTGGTGGCACGGGTATTCCGGGTGCCGGAATCCAGAATCCAGGGTATCCGCTGCCTGAAAGCCGGCATGACCAATCAGTCCTTCTTGTTCCAGGTGGAGGAGAAACAGTACATCTGCCGGATTCCCGGGCCGGGGACGGAGCTTCTGGTCAACCGTGTCCAGGAGGCGAAGGCCTATGAGGCGGTCCGTCAGCTGGGAATCACAGAGAACCTAATTTATCTGAATCCGGAAAACGGATATAAGATTGCGGAATATTTCCCGGATTCCCGGAATGTATCCGCAGAAAGCTGGACGGATATGGAGCGCTTTATGGGGCTAATCCGTACCCTGCATCAGGGTGGCGTCCGGGTTTCCCACCGTTTTGATATGAGGGAGCGGATTGATTTCTATGAAACGCTGTGCAAAACCCATGGCGGGGTGCTGTTTGAGGACTACGGACAGGTGAGGGAGCAGATGAACTGGCTGATGGACCGTCTGGATGAGATGGAGCGGCCTCTTTGTCTTTGCCACATTGATGCCAATGTGGACAACGGCCTGATTCTGCCGGATGGTCGGCTGCGGCTTTTGGACTGGGAGTATGCGGGCATGTGCGACCCCCTGATTGACGTGGCCATGTGCGCTATTTACTCCTATTACGATGATGAGCAGCTGGACCATCTGCTGGAGCTCTACCTGGGCCGCCGGCCGGATGAGAAGGAACGTTTTGTTACCTACGCCTACGCCGCCCTGGGGGGATTCCTCTGGAGTCAGTGGGCGGTTTATAAAAAGGCCCTGGGGCAGGAGTTTGGGGAGTATACCATCATTATGTATCGGTATGCGAAGCATTATTATAAAAAACTGAGGGCTTCCGTTCAGGATGTACCGGAGAATTAATTATAGGGTTGCAAAGGGATGGGAGGCCGATTCCCAGAGGAGGAAAAACGGTAAGCTATTGACAAAAAGTTATGTGGGTTCAAACTTTGTTTCATTATACAAATGTAAAAAGATTCTCTAATATAACAATTGACAGTTGAAAATTATGCAATATGCATAAAGGAGAATGGAAAATGAAACAATTGAAAGAGCTTGCCGAATTTATTGAAAAATTCTGTTTGGAGGATGCCGGGGAGGAGGTCCTGAAAGCTGCGAAATACTGTATTCTGGATACGGTAGGCCAGGCTCTGGGAGCGAGAGACAACACCATGCTGAAAGACATTGAGGGCGTTTACCAATCCTATGACGGAGAAAACTGCGGAAAGCAGGTGTCCCTATGGGGGAGCGGAAAACAGGCCCCATTGAGAAGGGCTGTGTTTTTAAATGGTATGATGGGGCATATTCTGGAATTGGATGATGTCCATACAAATTCCAAGACTCATATTGGTACGGTGGTAATTCCGGCAGCCTGGGGGATGGCTGAATATTTGGGAAAAAGCGGAAAGGAGCTTTTGGAAGCAGTAATTTGCGGATATGAAGTGATGGCAAGAATTGGAATGGGCTTTGGGGTTTCCAGCCACCGGAATAAGGGATGGCACGCAACAGGAACAGCGGGAAGCTTTGGAGCTGCAGCCGCTTGTGGGAAACTTTTAGGCTTTTCCGCAGATCAGATTATGGGCGCCTTTGGACTGGCCGGAACTCAGGCTGGGTCTACATGGGCTTTCTTAAGCGATGGAGCTACCAATAAAATTCTCCATCCGGGCAGAGCGACGGTGAATGGTCTGGAGTCCTGTCTGCTGGTCCTTGGAGGGATGAGAGGATCATTCCATATTTTGGATGCAGAGGACGGAGGGATATTTCCGATGATGTCAGATGAATATGATTATTCCCTTGTAAGTGCCGGACTTGGACAGATATATGAAATACAGAAAATGGACAAAAAGCCGTATCCTTGCTGCAGAAGTACCCACTGCGCCATTGACGCTGGCATTAAGCTGCGGGAAAAAGAGCAGATTCACTGGGAAGATATTGAAAAGGTGGAGGTAAAAACATACCTGGTAGGGCTGAAGCAGTGCGGCCTTTCCGAGAGCAGCCTGGAGCCAAAGCTTCCCACAGAGGCAAAATTCTCTACCCCCTATACCTCGGCCTGTGCCTTGATGTATGGAGCAGTGGGACTGAAAGATTTTGAGCCGGAATCGATTGCAAGAGGCGAGGTCAGAACGCTGATGAGAAAAATCAAGGTAGTGGAGGATGCGCGTTTTACCGAACAGTATCCATCCCATTGGGGCTGCCGTATGGATGTCTTTTTGAAGGATGGAACAGTCGTCGGTGAAGAAATCGGAGATGCCTCAGGCAGTGTGGATTCTCCGCTTACAGACCGGCAAATTTTAGCAAAGATTCGTTCCTGCTGCAGCGGGTATGACGCAGGTTGGCTTGAAGATGTGTTTACGCAGATTTTAAATCTGGAAAATGTATATAAACTTCCCGTTCTGGCATAAAGGATTTGAATAGAGGGAGTTTTGAGGAGTCAATAGAATGAATAAAAGTGACCTGGAGAAGATTATAGCGATTGCGGAAGAGGGAAGCATGGCCCGGGCAGCCCAGAAACTTTATATTACTCAGCCGGCCCTCAGCAAATGCCTGACAAAGGTGGAGGATTCCCTGGGAGAGGCATTGTTTGTCAGAAGGCCCAACGGAATGATCCCTACGTACGCCGGGGAGTGCCTTGTAAGGAAGGCGTACCAGATTATGAAGCTATATGACGATGTGGAAATGGAGTTTTGCGAGCTGAATCAGATGCACAGAGGCGTTCTCCGCCTCGGAACAGCAGAACGTCTGGGCGCTTTAGTGCTTCCTGAACTGCTTTTGAACTTTAAAAGGCAGTACCCGAATATAAAAATTGAAATTGTGGAAGAAAACAGCATGGATCTGGAAGAAAAACTTCTGATTGGAGCTTTGGAAATCGCGATTCTTTGTCTGCCGCTGAAAAATGCAAATGTAAGCTATCAGGTGTTTTACGAAGACCCGATTTATGTGGCGCTTCCCAGCGGCCATCCTTTGAATGACCGTGCTTATCAAAAGGAGGGCAGCGGGGAAAAGTACCTGGATTTGGAAAAATTAAGAGGGGAAGAATTCATTCTGACCAGACATGTAAAGAAAACCAGAATGGCGGCGGACCGGATTCTTGCGAATTTGGGCAATGATTATGAAGTAATGATGGAATCGGCCAATATTGAAACGGTAATCCGTCTGGTGGCCAGCGGATTGGGAATTTCATTGATTCCCAGCATATTCGCCAGAACCTATAAAACAGGTGATAAAATCAAGTATTATCGGATTGAAGAGCGTTATCATCCTGTATGGCAGTGGGCGGTCATCTATGCGGACAGCATCGAGAATTTGACGCGTCCGTCAAAGGAATTATACCGGATTCTCTGTGAAAAGGGCTGTCAGCTGCCTAATTATATAGAATAATTTGGGGAACAATTCAGAATGGCTCACACCCCGAGGGCACCTGGTCTTTTTGACAGGCCTGAATTGTTACGAAAATTGTAATAAAAATGTTACGCATTCGTTCATGCGCTGTGATATAATGTTCGTGTTGGCAATGAGCAGTGCGGGCATAAAGACAGGGGAGCCGGCGTTGTGCCCGCACAAAAGCCGGCTCCCCTGTCTTTATGCCTATAGGGCGAAGCCCGCGAGCCCGGGGCCGGAGCCGGCCCCGGGCTGCCCTGCGGAACCATTTCGTGGGCCCCTACGTGTCTTAAAGTACAAAATGGAGGAGGGATTGTTGGGATGTTACGCGGAAAATATCGGAGATATCTGGCTGCGGCAGCTCTGATCGGCGCATTGTCGCTGGGAACTGCGTTTACGGCATATGCAGATGGATGGGACAAGTCAAACGGACAGTGGGTTTATATGGAAAACGGGGCGGCCAAGAAGGGATGGATCCAGACCAGTGACGGCTATTATTATATGGATCTGTCCACCGGTTATATGTGTACTGGTTTTCAGCAGATTAATGGGACCTGGTACTTTTTTAAGCCAAGCGGCCTTATGGCCACTGGCTGGGTGAATACGGACAACAAGTGGTATTACATGATGAACGATGGAGCCATGGTAACCGGTTGGCTGAAGATTGATAAGGGCAATGGAGATGTTTCCTACTACTATATGAGGGGCGGCGGCGATATGGCTACCGGCTGGCGGGAGATGGATGGCGCCTGGTATTATTTCCAGAGCAATGGGAAATGCGTGGTCAACGCCTGGGCTCAGATTAAAGACCAGTGGTTTCTGTTCGGGGAAGACGGTAAAATGAAAACCGGATGGAATAAGATTAACGACGACTACTATTATCTGGATACCGACGGTCACATGCTGACCGGCTGGCTTACAGACAGCAATGGAAGCAAATATTATATGGACGCTGCCGGCAAGATGTCGGTGGGATGGGAGCAGATTGATAACAGCTGGTACTATTTTAATGATAACGGCCATATGCTGACCGGCTGGATTCTGGTTTCCGGAAAGTATTATTATCTGGATCCTTCTACGGGCAAGATGGCGGCAGGTACTACTCTGACCATCGATGGCTCCTCCTACACCTTTGATTCCAGCGGCGTTTGCCAGAATGCCGGGGGAGTGACAGCTCAGAGTCCGGGAACAAGTTCTACAAACAACAATAACACCAGCAATTATGGACCGGGAGTATCCGGTTCCGGTTCATCTTCCAGCCAGTCGCCTTCCAGTTCTACAAGCGGCAGCACCAGCAAGGAGACAGCCTCCCAGGGTCTGCAGCCAGGGCTGACCGATGGACCGGGCTGAGAAAAGAGAGGATTATATGAGACATAAGATACGTTGCAGAACGGTCTTCTGCGGAGGGGCGTTGGTCCGCCGCAGAGCTGCGGCAGCCGGTTTGGCGGCAGTGCTGTCCGCTATGGCGCCGGTTACGGCCTGGGCGGCAGGGCCTGGGGAAACGGGAGCAGCAAGCACATCCGGGGGGCCGGGGGTGGTAAACGTTGGAGGAAGCACATCACAGTCCGGCAGCTCTGCAAGCGGCAGCCAGACGGGAAGCAGTACCTCGGATACCTCTTGGGAATACTCGGGAGGGGCCTACCGCATGCCGGACGGATCCGCCATTACCAATGTTATAGCCAGGGGAATCGATGTATCCCGGTGGCAGGGAGACATTGACTGGAGCCAGGTGGCGGCGGATGATGTTTCCTTTGTGATGCTTGGAACCAGGTCCAGAGGCGCGGTGGATCCTTATTTTCATCAAAACATCCAGGCGGCCCACGCCGCAGGGGTGAAGGTGGGCGTCTACATCTATTCCCTTGCCACTACTACGGATATGGCGGTCCAGGAGGCGGATTTTGTACTGGACCTGATCAAAGACTATCCGGTATCCTACCCGGTGGCCTTTGATATGGAGGACGACGCCCAGGGTGTGCTGTCCAAGGATGAGCTGGCGGCCATCGCCAACGCCTTCTGCCAGAGAATTTCCGATGCGGGTTATTATCCTATCATTTATGCCAATGAGAACTGGCTTAACAATAAGCTGGACATGTCTAAGATGGATTATCCCGTATGGGTAGCCCGGTATTCTGCGAGACCTTCCTACTCCAATCCGGTGATGTGGCAGGCGACCAATACCGGCTCCATCAATGGAATCAGCGGGAACGTGGACATCGATTTCCAGTTCAGCGACTTCACCTCCGTGATTCCGGCCAATACCTGGAGAACAATCGGAGGGAATACATACTATTATCAGAATTATGCCATGCAGAAGGACGCCTGGATCAACGATGGGGAGGGCTGGTATTACATGGGGTCCGACGGTCTGGCGGAAACCGGCTGGCTGACGGAGAGCGGAGAGCTTTATTATCTGGATGAATCCACCGGTCAAATGCAGTACGGCTGGAAGGACCGGGACGGCTCCTGGTATTATCTGGGAAGCTCCGGAGCGGCGGACAAAGGCTGGGTCCAGGATGGACAACTCTGGTATTATACGAACCCCAGCACCGGGGTAATGCAGACTGGCTGGATTGAGGACAATGGAAACCGGTATTTCCTGGAATCCAATGGAAGAATGGCAGTGGGTTGGACCAGCCAGGATGGAAAATGGTACTATTTAAGCGCCAGCGGAGCGCTTGCCAAGGGCTGGATTGACGATGGCGGGGTTTGGTACTACTCCGACAGCCAAGGCGTGATGCAGACTGGCTGGATTACCGTGGGAGGAAGCCGCTATTTCCTGAGAGGAAACGGTTCCATGGCTACGGGCTGGAGAGAGATGGACGGAGGCTGGTATTACTTCAATGGCCAGGGCCAGATGGTGACGGACTGGGAGCAGGTTAACGGACAGTGGTACTACTTTAACAGCTCAGGCGTGATGCAGACCGGTCTGATCAATGTCAATGGGGTGAATTATTATTTAGACCCTGCGGACGGCTTTATGTACGCCAATACAACGGTCACTGTGGACGGAGTGTCATACAATGCGGATGGAAGCGGCGCCCTGAGCCAGGTTCAGCAGCCGGACGCACAGCAGACAGAGGGCTCTCAGACCGGCAGTCAGACGGCTGAAACGCAGCAGACACAGAGCCAGCAAACCCAGGAGAGCGGCTCTGCTCCGGGACCGGTAATTATAGAAGGCGTCAACGGCGGACCGGGAGTTACAGGATAGCGGTTCATGTTTCTTCAAAATCCCTCATATAATGGAAGAGAGAGGGAAACAGGAGAAGCGGATATGAATATGAAAGTAAAGGTCAGGATTCTGGAACTGATAGCAGTTCTGGACCTGGCCTTTCTCCTGTTTTTGGGACAGATGTATGCGGCTGGGGGCCCGGCTGCTCCTGTCTCCTCCGGGGATGAGGAAGCAGTCATTCACCGGGGATACGTGGCCCTGACCTTTGACGACGGGCCGGACCGGGAATGTACGGAGGATTTGCTGGACGGTTTGAAAAACAGGGGAGTGAAGGCCTCCTTTTTCCTCATGGGCCAGAATATTGAGGGGAACGAGGACCTGGTCCTGCGGATGAAGGAGGAGGGGCATCTGGTGGGAAACCACAGCTACAGCCATCTGCTGCTGACCAAAGCGGACAGCCGGGCAGTGTGTCAGGCGGTGGACAGCACCAGCCGTCTGATTCAGGAAATTACCGGAGAAGAGCCTCAGTACATCCGCCCTCCCTACGGAGAGTGGAACGAGGAGCTGGACTGTACCCTGGACTTGACTCCGGTTTTTTGGACCGTGGATTCCCTGGACTGGAAGCTGAAAGACCGGGCTCAGATTGTGGACCGGGTCTTGAAAGATGTGGAGGATGGGGATATCATATTGATGCACGACATCTATCCCCAGTCGGTGGAGGCGGCCCTGGAGATTGTTGACAGGCTGAGTGCCGGAGGATATACTTTTGTTACGGCAGATGAATTGCTGATCGACTGATGTTCACATCGGATGTCCTGAAAAAGTACCACTGAAAAAGAAAGGCGGTGTATGCTGCTTTGGATTTATTTGACTATATGAGAGAAAAACAGATGAAGTCGGAAGCGCCTCTGGCCTCCAGGCTTCGCCCCAGGACCCTGGATGAGGTGGTGGGACAGGGCCACATTATTGGAAAGGACAAGCTGCTGTACCGGGCCATCCAGGCGGACAAGCTGGGGTCCGTGATTTTTTACGGCCCACCCGGCACAGGAAAAACCACCTTGGCCAGGGTGATTGCCAACACTACCAGTTCTGATTTCCGGCAGATTAACGCCACGGTGGCAGGGAAAAAGGATATGGAGGACGTGGTAAAGGCCGCCAAGGACAATATGGGGATGTACGGCAGAAAGACCATCCTTTTTGTGGATGAGATTCATCGCTTCAACAAGGGACAGCAGGACTACCTGCTTCCGTTTGTGGAGGACGGGACCCTGATTCTCATCGGGGCTACCACGGAAAATCCCTATTTTGAGGTAAACGGCGCTCTTTTGTCCCGGTCCAGGATTTTCGAGCTGAAGCCCCTGGAGAAAGAGGACATCAAGGAGCTGATCCGCCGGGCCCTGACCGACGAGGAGAGAGGAATGGGAGCCTACGGGGCGGTGATGGACCCGGAGGCCATGGACTTTCTGGCGGATACGGCCAACGGGGATGCCAGGGCCGCTTTAAACGCGGTGGAATTGGGAGTTTTGACGACGGAGCGCAGCAGGGAAGACGGGAAAATTCACATCGGCCTGGATACGGCCCAGGAGTGCATTCAGAAGCGGGCGGTGTATTATGATAAGGGCGGAGATAACCACTATGATACGATTTCCGCATTTATCAAAAGCATGCGGGGCTCGGATCCGGATGCGGCGGTTTACTATTTGGCCCGGATGCTTTATGCCGGGGAGGACATTAAGTTCATTTCCCGCCGGATTATGATTTGCGCTTCCGAGGACGTGGGAAACGCGGACCCGCAGGCACTGACGGTGGCCGTCAGCGCAGCTCAGGCGGTGGAGCGGGTAGGCATGCCGGAGGCGGCCATTATCCTGTCCCAGGCAGTGACCTATGTGGCAACGGCGCCCAAGAGCAACGCGGCCTGCATGGCCATCAGCCAGGCTCAGCAGACCGTGGAGGAAACCAGAACCATGCCGGTTCCGGTCCATCTGCAGGATAAGCACTACAAGGGGGCAGAGAAGCTGGGACATGGAGCTGGCTACCGCTATGCCCACGATTATCCCAAGCACTATGTAAAGCAGCAGTATCTGCCTGACGGTCTGACGGGGATGGTCTTTTATCAACCATCGGACAACGGCTATGAGCGGCAGATTAAACGTCATATGGAATGGCTGAAATCGAAAGAGGATGAATTGGAATGAATAAACAGGAGAAAAACCGGCTGATTGTATTGTCGTTGGATGCGGTGGGAACCATTGACCTGCCCTATATGAATACCCTGCCTCATTTTCGGGCATTCTTCAAACGTGCCGCGGGCTGCGCAAGGGTCTTAAGCGTTTATCCAAGCCTGACCTATCCGGCTCACACCAGTATTGTGACCGGACTGTATCCGGCGCGTCACGGCATTGTCAACAACCACAAGGTTCAGCCGGAAAAACGGAAGCCGGATTGGCTGTGGCAGAGGCGCTACATCCGGGGAACGACCTTGTACGATGAGGCCAGGAAGCAGGGGATGCGGGTGGCCGCCCTTTTGTGGCCGGTGACGGGCAGGGCGAAAATCCGCTATAACCTTCCGGAGGTCTGGGCCAACCAGCCTTGGGAGAATCAAATTTCCGTCAGTATGAGAAACGGAACTCCTCTTTACCAGATTGACCTTTACCGCCGGTATGGCTATATGATTCAGGGGGCCAGCCAGCCCAGACTGGATAATTTTGTCCAGGCCTCCCTGTTGTACACGATGAAGCGTTTTCGGCCGGATGTGACCTTGGCCCATTTTACGGATGTGGATTCCAACCGTCACATATTCGGTGTTTCCGTTCCTGGTATCCAGGACGCCCTCCAGCGCCATGACCGGCGCCTGGGAGAACTGATGAGCCTTTTGGATAGCCAGGGGCTGGAGCAGAAGACCAATGTGGTGATTCTGGGGGACCACTGCCAGAAGGATGTGTCTATGGCCATTTATCCCAATTACTGGTTTCGGAAAATGGGCTGGCTGACAGTGAAAAAAGGGGTAATTTCCAACTGGCGGGTGTTGGCCAGAGAATGCGACGGGGCCTGCTATATTTATCTGAAAAACCGCAGGGACCGTCAGCTGGCGGCTCAAGTGAGGAATTTTTTGGAGCAGTGGAAGGAGAACCCTTCTTCCGGGCTGGAGCAGATCTTTGAGCAGCCGGAAATTCAGCGCATGGGGGCTAATCGGGACTGCACCTTTATGCTGGAGGCCAGGGACGGCTTTTTTTATCAAAACGAGGCGGAGGAGCCTTTCCGCCAGGCGGGCTACGGCAGCGGACTCCATGCGGGAACCCACGGCTATCTGCCCACCAAGGCAGGATACCAGACCATCTTTTTCGGAGCTGGTCCGGATTTTATACCGGGGGCCAGAATCGGCAGTATGAGGCTGGTGGATGAAGGACCGCTGCTGGCAAAGCTTCTGGGCGTCAGCCTGGGAAATACGGATGGGAGAGCGCCGGGAGGACTTTTACGGGAGGAGAATCTGTCATGAAGGGAACATTATATTGCGTCAGCGTGGGTCCCGGGGACCCGGAACTGATGACCTTAAAGGCGGTTCGGATAATCCGTCAGTGCCAGGTGATCGCGCTGTCGGCGGACAGGAGAGCCGCAGGGCTGATGGAGGGGAAGGATACCTGCGGGGAGCGGATGAAATGCGTGGCCTACGCCATTGCCCGCGGAGCGGTGCCGCAGCTGGATGAAAAGGAGATCCTGCCTTTGTCCATGCCTATGACGAAGGACCGCAGGAATCTGGAGGAAAGCCATAAGGAGGCCGCAGGGGCCATTGAAAGAATTTTGTCAGAAGGAAAGGATGTGGCCTACCTGACGCTGGGGGACGCCTCCGTCTATGCCAGCTGTATGTATCCGGCAACAATTCTGAAAAAAAGGGGATGGCCGGTGGAAATGGTCAGCGGGGTTACTTCCTTCTGCGCGGCATCTGCCAGATTGGGGGAGGCTCTGGTCAGCGGTCCTGAGCAGCTGCACATTCTCCCTTCCTCCTACCAGGTGGAGGAGGCATTAAAGCTTCCCGGCGTGAAGGTGCTGATGAAGTCGGGGAAGGAATTGGGGACGGTGAAGGAGCTTTTGGAAGCCAGAGGCGACGAGGTGACGGCGGTAGAGCGGTGCGGCATGGAAGGAGAGAGGATTTTCCATTCTCTGGAAGAGCTGCCTTCGGATGCAGGCTACTATACCACTCTGATTGTGCGAAAAGCCCGGTAAAAGGCGGGCTTTCCCGCGTTTGGATTGACATTTGTCCGGTCCGATGGTATAAATACAAGGTACTAAAGTTGCTGTTCAGGCTGCTGTCCTGAACAGATGCGTAAAACAGAAGTTTTGCGCTGAAAGGAACCCCAACCGGTAAACAATGGTCAAGGAGGAGTTTATGAAAAATAGAAATTTTGGAAAGAGGCTTGCGGCTCTGGGAATGGCAGCTGTGGTGGCCTTTTCTCTGGCAGCCTGCGGCGGCAGCAGTTCCGGCAGCGGGACTCAGACCGGAGGACAGACGGGAAGTCAGGCTCAGACAGAGGGACAGCCCGGAGAAAAGATTGTGAATGTAGGCGTGACCAACACCCTGGGAACCTTAAATCCACTGCTGATGGACGGCGGAGAGGTAAATAAATACGCGACGGGACTGATGTTTCTGCCCTTAGTAGAGCTGGATGCGGATCTGAATTTTGAGGGGATGCTGGCAGATTCCATTACGGCGGAGGATACGAATAACTTTCTGGTGCATATCAATCCGGAGGCTACATGGTCCGACGGCCAGCCGGTGACAGCGGACGATGTGCTTTACACCGCCCTGAAGCTTACCAGCCCGGTGATTGGAAATACGGCTATGATGTACTATGCTTTTGAGGGCGTAGGAGACGATGGGTTTACGGAACAGGGGGCAGACCATATCGAAGGAATTGTGAAGGTGGATGATCAGACGGTCCGCTTTACCACAAAGGAGCCGATGGCACTAGCTACCTTCCAGAATTCCTATGCCCGCTATCTTATGCCCCTTCCTAAACATAGGATCGAAGGCTTTTCCGATGAGGAGCTGACTGCTAATGACTGGTTCAATCATCCGGATGTGGTCAGCGGCCCCTTTATGGTGACGGACTACGACCAGAACCATTATATTTCCTATACGGCAAATGAGAACTACTGGAAGGGAGCGCCCAAAATCGACAAGCTGAACATCCGCATTGTGGAGGGCAGCCAGCTTTATGCGGGCTTAAGCTCCGGCGAAATCGATGTGGCCCAGCAGACCATGAGCGCCTTCCCGGTAGAGGATTATGAGAGCGTGGAGGCGCTGGAAAATGTGGAGGCGGTTTACGGAGATCCGGTGACAAACCAGTCGGTATTTATCCGTACTCAAAACCTGCAGGACGCCAGAGTGCGTCAGGCTATGCTCTGCGCGATTGACCGGCAGCAGATTTTGGACCAGCTCTTAAAGGGACACGGAGAAGTGATAGACGGATTCCTTTCCTCGATCAGCCCCTATTTTGACGAGACGATCACCCCGGTCTCCTATGATCCGGACCGTGCCAAGTCCCTGTTGGAGGAGGCCGGATGGGATTCTTCACAGACCCTGAAGTTCTATATCAATTCCGGGGACAGCACCTTTGTCAATGCGGCGGCTATCATAGTGGCCCAGTGGGCGGCAGTGGGAATCAATGCCCAGATTCAGACGGTGGATTTCGCTACTCTGATGGATGTGGCTACCAGAGGCGAGTTCGATGTATTGGCTGTTCAGTACACCTATGCGCCGGTTGATCCCTATGCCGATGTGGCCTGGCTGTTGGGAGGAGAGGAAAGCTGGACGGGCTATACGTCTCCCGAGGTGGAGGAGGCCCTGGCCCAGATTCCTCTGGTAAACGATACCGAAGATACCAGGGAACTCTATTCCGTTATCGATCAGAGGGTACAGGAGGATGTTCCTATGTTTTCCGCCTACGTGATCAGCTCTTTGGGAGCGGTGAACAAGAGGCTTACAGGGGTTACGCCTACAGTTTACGGATTCTTCAACCACGTAGAGCAGTGGGATGTTGCAGAGTAGAAAAAGGCAAGAGTTCAGGCAGTTCTGAGCATTTGAAAAAACAGGAAAAGGCTCGCCAGTTTCATCTGGAAGAGCCTTTTCGGAGGTTAAGCCGCAGGGCGGGAAGGGAGTAGTATGCCCCATTTATTGGAAGTAAAGAATCTGACAACCGTATTTCAGGGGGATGGAGGGGAGATGACAAGCGTGGATGGCATCTCCTTTTTCGTAGATTCCGGTGAAATCCTCTGTTTGGTGGGGGAGTCTGGCTGTGGGAAAAGCGTGACATCCCTGTCTTTAATGGGACTTTTGGGCAGGGGAGGCCGGGTGAGTGCGGGAGAGGCCTTGTTTGAAGGAAAGGATCTCCTTGACATGAAAGAGGAGGAGCTGGACCGCCTCAGAGGAGACAGAATTTCCATGATTTTTCAGGATCCATTGACCTCCTTAAATCCGGTGTTTACTATCGGACGGCAGATTACGGAGAGTATCCGGGTTCACATGGGATTTAGCCGGGCAAAGGCAGATGAGAGGGCGCTTTCTCTGCTGAACAAGGTTGGGATGCCGGATGCCAAAGCCGCTATGAAGAAATATCCGCATATGCTGTCAGGAGGACAGAGACAGAGGGTGATGATTGCTATGGCGCTGGCCTGCAATCCCAGGCTGCTGATTGCTGACGAGCCTACTACGGCCTTGGACGTCACGATCCAGGCTCAGATTATGGAATTGATCCGGCAGCTTCGGAGAGAACTGAATATGTCCGTGATTCTTATAACTCATGACATTGGCTTGGTGGCACAGATGGCGGACCGGGTGATGGTGATGTATGCGGGACAGATTGTGGAGCAGGCTCCCGTGCTGGAGCTGTTCGACCATCCGGCCCACCCTTATACCCGGGCTTTGCTGCAGTCTGTGCCTTCCGTACCCAGAATGGGAAAGGGGAGAACAACAGGAGAGAATCGCCTGGAGTCCATTGGCGGAGTAGTGCCGGAACATTATGATCAGATCACGGGCTGCCGTTTCGCGGACCGCTGTCCGTACTGCGAGGAGCGCTGCCATGAGCCTCAGAAGGAGCGGCCGGCAGGAGAAACGCATCTGGTCCGCTGCTGGAAGGAGGTGCGGTGATGGAGCAGAGGGAACATGAAAATACGCCCATCCTGAAGGTGGAGGGCCTGAAAAAGTATTACCCGGTCAAAGGGGGCATCATCACCCACCAAATCGGCCAGGTGAAGGCGGTCAACGGCGTCAGCTTCTCTGTCCGGGCTGGGGAAACCCTGGGGCTGGTGGGGGAGTCCGGCTGCGGAAAGTCTACCCTGGGCCGGCAGATTGTAGGGCTGGAGCGCCCTACAGAGGGGAAAATCTACTATAAGGGAATGGACTTGGGGACCATGAGGCCCAGGGAACTGAAACCGGTTCGGACCCAGCTTCAGATGGTGTTTCAGGATTCCTTTTCTTCCCTGAATCCCAGAAAGCATGTGTATGAAATCCTTTCGGAGCCTATGCTGTACCACAAAATCGTATCCAGGGACGGACTGGAAGGGAAACTGAAAGAGCTTCTGGATATGGTGGGGCTGCCGGTCAACGCCCTGGGCCGGTATCCGCACGAATTTTCCGGGGGCCAGAGGCAGAGAATCTGCATTGCCAGGGCCTTATCCCTGAATCCCGAACTTTTGGTCTGCGATGAGCCGGTCAGTGCTCTGGATGTGTCCATCCAGGCCCAGATTCTGAATTTGCTGCGGGATTTACAGAAGGAGCTGGACTTGACCTGCATTTTTATCGGCCATGGACTGGGAGCGGTAAACTATGTCAGTGACCGGATCGCAGTGATGTATCTGGGGCGGATTGTGGAGCTGGCAGACAGAGAGCAGCTTTTTGAAGAGCCGGTGCATCCTTATTCCCGGGCCCTGTTTGCAGCCGTACCATCGCCGGATCCAAGGGATCGGAGGGAAGGGGAACTTCTGGAAGGAGAAGTGGTCTCCAGCATGAATCCTCCGGAGGGCTGTCCCTTCCATCCCAGATGTCCTTACCGGCAGGAGGAATGCTCACGGAAGGTGCCGGAGCTGCTGCCGGTGATGGGAGATGAGAGCCATCTGGCAGCCTGCCCGGTGATGGCCCGGGAATACGCGGGGAAGGAGTGAACGCGCCATGGGAAAATATATTTTAAAGCGGCTTTTAATTGCCATTCCTACTTTAATCGGAATCACCATCATTGATTACGCCATCATGTGCCTGGCGGGAAATCCGCTGGAAATGATGGCGGGCCCCAGGGTGTCCCAGGAGGCCATTGCGGTGCGGGAGGCGGCCCTGGGACTGGACCAGCCATTTTACATTCAGTATCTGATGTGGGTGGGGAAACTGCTCCAGGGAAATATGGGCTATTCCATTAAAAGCTACCAGTCGGTCAGCGCCATGATTGGAAGCCATCTGGGCCCCACGCTGCTGCTGATGGGCGTTTCCATGCTGGTAAGCCTTTTAATCGCCGTTCCGGCGGGTATTTACAGTGCGATTCATCAGTATTCCAAGGGAGACTACGCGGTGGTGACCTTTTCCTTTTTGGGGAGCAGCATCCCGAGCTTTTTCCTGTCCCTGCTGCTGGTCTATCTGTTTACGGTGAAGCTGGGAATCCTGCCTTCCGGGGGCATGACCACACTGGGTACCTCCGGAGGGGCGGCGGATGTGGCGGTCCATATGGTGATGCCTGTCCTGGTGCTGGCAGTGTCCATGGCGGGGACCAATATCCGCTATATCCGCAGCGCGGTGCTGGAAATCCTTCAGCAGGATTATCTGAGGACGGCCCGGGCTAAGGGAATCGGGCGCAGGCGTGTCATCGGACAGCATGCCCTGCGCAACGCTATGGTTCCCATCGTAACGGTCATCGGCATGCAGATTCCGGTACTCTTTGGGGGCGCGGTAATCGTGGAGCAGCTGTTTTCCTGGCCGGGCCTGGGACTGATGACCATGAGCGCCATTATGAGCCGGGACTATCCGGTCATCATGGGAGTCTGCCTGCTGTCGGCCGTGGTGGTGCTGCTGGGAAATTTGATTACGGATATTCTGTATGCGGTGGTGGACCCCACCATCCAGTATTGATGAGGAGCGTTCCATGAAGAAAGAAAGGAATCTTACAAATGAAAGCTATCTGCAGACGGTCTGGAGGCGTTTTAAGCGCCACCATCTGGGGGTAGTGAGTCTGGCGGTGCTGGTGGTCATCGGACTGGCCGCCCTCTTCGCTCCGGTGATTGCTCCCCATGACCCTGAGGCCATCGTAGGCCCCTTTGGAGCTCCGCCCAGTCCGGATTTCTGGCTGGGGACGGACCAGATTGGGAGAGATATGTTAAGCCGCCTTCTGTACGCCACCAGGGTTTCCCTGATGGTGGGAATCCTGGCTACTGCCATTTCTACAGCAGTGGGGGTGATGCTGGGGCTGCTGTCCGGCTATTTTGGGGGATGGCTGGATATGGTCATCATGCGTTTTACGGACATGGTCATGTCCTTCCCTTATATTCTCCTGGTGCTGGTGGCGGCGGCCATCTTTGAGCCGGGGCTTTGGAGTATCATCCTGATTCTGGGGTTCGTGGACTGGCCAGGCATTGCCCGCCTGGTCCGGGGAAATGTGTTAAGCCTCAGGGAGAGCAATTTCGTGAAAAGCAATCTTGTGGCGGGCATGCCCCTGAGGCATATCCTGTTTTCGGAAATCCTCCCCAACACCGTGGCCCCCATATTGGTGTACGCCACCTCGGTGATGGCTCTGTCCATGCTGGATGAGGCATCTTTGAGCTTTCTGGGTATGGGAGTACAGCCCCCGGCGGCCAGCCTTGGAAATATGCTAAACAGCGCCCAGTCCCTGACAGTTCTTACCTCCCAGCCTTGGCTGTGGCTCCCGCCGGGACTGCTGATTGTAATCCTGGTGGTGGCGATTAACTTCGCCGGGGATGCCCTGCGGGATGCGGTGGACCCGAAGGCGGTTACGGGGCAGCAGAGTTGAATTTTATTCGACTCTGCTTCTTTGCATGTACTTTTATCTATTGCAATCTCCCCCTGCATGTGCTAAACTAAATTTACTTCAGTTATATCTGTTTTTTCTTTTTAAGCGGTATATTTTCTGCCGCACCTTGGTCTCTTCGGCCGGAATCTCAGATAACGTTGAAAAATCAAAGTCAATTTCGTATAATAAAAAGGAGGAATGCAGATGAAAAAGGTTCTGCAGTGGCATCCGGCCTTTCAGGCGGTTCTGCAGATTGAGTTTTCCGGGGAGGCACAGTATTTGCAGTTTTTTAAGGAATACAATCTCACGGACAGCCCATTGCGCATCGATACGCTGGTAATCAAGAAGGGCCAGGGGGTGCAAATCCAAAAGAAAATCGGCCGAATATTCCGCTGGTATAATATCGTAGAATATAAGGGGCCGGAGGACAGCCTTTCCGTCAACACATTTTTTTAAGCCAACGGATACGCGGCGATTCTCCAGTCCGGCACCAAGCGGGAGCAGGAAATCCCTCCGGATGAAATCACGATCACGTTAGTGGGGAACCATTATCCCAGAAAGCTGATGGAATTTTTAAAGAGCCGGTATCCGGTCCGGATTACAAATATGGATTCCGGAATCTACTACGTGGAAGGATTGTTGTTCCCTCTTCAGATCCTGGTGCAGAAGGAACTGGATTCACAGGAGAATCTGTGGCTCAGCCGCCTGAGGCAGGATTTAAACCGGGAACAGGATGTGGAAGTTTTGTCCAGGGCCTATATGGGGAAAGAAGACAATCCCCTTTACAGCGCGGCGATGGACCTAATTGTGCGGGCCAACTGGAATGTGTATAAGGAGGAAAATCAAATGTGCGATGCGTTAAAAGAACTCTTTGATGAATTATACGGAGAAAAGATTGAGAAACAGATTCAGATAGAAAAAAATAATGCCAGGGCCGAAGGAAAAGCAGAAGGCAAAGCCGAGGGGAGAGCGGAAGGAAAGGCCGAGGGCAAAGTGGAGGGAAAGGCAGAAGGAAAAACCGAAGGCCAGGCTCTGAGCGTCCTGGACTTGCTGGAGGACATCGGCCCGGTTCCTTCCTCTCTCAGAAAAACTATTATGGCGCAGAAAGATGGGGAAACGCTGTCCCGGTGGCTGAAAGCAGCCGCTAAAGCCAGCAGCCTGGAGCAGTTTCAGCAGGAGATGACCGTACCGCTGGATTGTTAAGCACGAGTAAAAAATGACAGACTCAGAACATCAAAGGAGCTGTGAAAAACAGGAGTTAAACCTCTCGTTTTCACAGCTCTTTGTAAGATTTGGCAAGAAATAGACGAAGATTGTCCGGTTTCCGAAACATTGAGTCCATCGCGCCTCCTTCCCAGGAGCGAGCCGAAGCGAATCAGCGACTAGTTCCTGGATGGATATTATATTATGAGGAAAAATAGGCGGCAGCTTTTTTGCCTGCTCCGGAGCAAAATAGATGGGATGAATATTAGGGGTATATTGACTAATATTAGATGATATGGTAAAAATAAAATATATTAATGGGATGACTGAAGCAGGCATTATCGAATGAACAGAAGGGGGATTCTATGAGAAAGGAGATTGAGCTCATAAGAGAGCAGACCAGAGAAGGAAGGATTTCATGGGATACGGCGAAAGAAGCGCTGGATGGGCTTTTGCGTCAGCTTACGCCTGTCAAACGTGTGCTGCTGGTTCCGCCGGATTTGACCCGCTGCTATTCCTGGGGTGGAAAAATCACGGATTATTTGTACCATGCTTTACAAGCAAGAAGTGGAAGCACATCCCAAGTGATGATCATGCCGGCGGTGGGAACCCACTGTCTCATGACTAGGAAACAGCAGGTCCGCTTTTTCGGGGAAGATATACCGGCAGATGCATTTCTCTGTCATGATTGGCGGAATGGACTGACGATGGTGGGGACCGTTCCGGAGGATTTTGTGAGACAGGTCACGGGTGGACGGTGGAATCATTCCATTAAGGCGGAGGTCAATTCCAGATTGACGGACGGTTCATTTGACCTAGTGATTTCTATTGGCCAGGTGGTCCCTCACGAAGTGGTGGGAATGGCTAACTACACAAAAAATATTCTGGTGGGCTTGGGCGGACGTGAGATGATCAATGAAAGCCATATGGCGGGGGCGGTCTGCAACCTGGAAACGATCATGGGAAACATCGATACTCCGGTTCGGAAGATTTTCGATTATGCAGAGGAGAAGTTTCTGAAGGATATTCCGCTGGTATATATTTTGACCGTGACCACTGAAGAACAGGGAGAGGCGGCTCTCCATGGGATTTTCTGCGGCTCAGAGAGAGAAACCTTTACAGAGGCGGCGAAACTGGCGCAGTATTGGAATGTAACGCAGGTTCCCAGGAAGACCCAAAAAGTAGTGGCTTATCTGGAACCGGAGGAGTTTACTTCCATGTGGGTGGGAAATAAGGCAGTGTTCCGAACTAGAATGATGATTGAGGATGGAGGAGAGCTGCTGATCCTGGCACCGGGGCTGAAAGCCTTTGGAGAAAATGAGGAGGTGGACCGGCTGATCCGCCGTTATGGATATCGGGGGACTGAGAAGATCATGGAGCTAGTGGAAGAGGGAGCCTTTCAGGGCGCAGCCATGGTTTCAGCTCATCTGATCCATGGCTCCTCGGAGGGCCGCTTTTCTATTACCTATGCAGTGGACCCGGGATTGATGAGCAGGGAGGAGATTGAGAATGTGGGTTACCAGTATATGGAACTGGGAACGGCCCTGGAACGCTATCCGATTGATAGGCTGGAAAACGGATTTCAGATAATGCCGGATGGGGAAGAAGTTTATGTGGTGAAGGCTCCGGCGGTGGGGCTTTGGAGAGGATAAGAATAGCAGTTCCGGAGATTTGATAATTCAAATTGAGGAACTGTTTTTTTTATGAATGTGGAACAATTTTTCATAAAAGTGGAATGAATGGAAAATGCACCAGCTTGTTTCATAAGAAATGGATTTTGTAGAAAATAAACAAAAAATCATAAAAAATACTGTAAAAATACAATAGAAAACAAAGAAATAGTCGGTTAGAATATAGTCACATTAAAAACTATGACCGATATACAGACTACAAGAACTTTAAAATTGGCATGTTGAACAATAAACAAGAGCACAGTGCAAAACGTTGATAAACGGGAAGTGGAGGGGAGAAAGTATTTGCATGGGCTCTATTATTGTAATATATATGGAAACGTTTTTATATTTATTGCATTGGTGAATAGGGTTAACTATGATATTGTCAAGATTAGTTGACACATTTATTTCAAGGATATCACTGACTATGCT
>OLVT01000939.1_pt1 | contig 28689 bp, 24 predicted proteins | sample 1673241 | NCBI WGS metagenome assembly OLVT01 (sample SAMEA3178936, study PRJEB25190) | human gut metagenome | biome: human gut; feature: human-associated habitat; material: faeces | place: Austria | collected 2013 | reverse complement strand
GACTAAGGATCTGGTGGTCATTGCGATCGTGTGGGTTCAAGTCCCATCTTCCGCATGAAATTTAAAAAACTACATAACATGCGGAAGTGCTGGAATTGGCAGACAGGCCAGACTAAGGATCTGGTGGTCATTGCGATCGTGTGGGTTCAAGTCCCATCTTCCGCATGAAATTTAAAAAACTACATAACATGCGGAAGTGCTGGAATTGGCAGACAGGCCAGACTAAGGATCTGGTGGTCATTGCGATCGTGTGGGTTCAAGTCCCATCTTCCGCAGAACGAAAACCCTTGTGCATGCAAGGGTTTTTTCCTGCTCAAAAAAATCAGAGGAAATTCCTTTCCGGATCCCTCTGATTTTTTATTTTTCTTTTTTTCAGAATTTTCTCTGCAATTTCTGTTTTTACAGGTTCGGTCTTACAATCTTCGGTGTATAACCAGCCTCTTCCAGTGCTTTGACAATACGGTTCTTGTGATCGGTGCCGAATGCCTCCATTGTGATGCGGAGCTCTACTGCAGCACTTCTGTTCGTTGTGAAGAACTGGTTGTGGTCCAGTTTGATGACGTTTCCGTTCTCGTTTGCAATCACCTGGGAAACACGTACCAGCTCGCCTGGTTTATCCGGCAGAAGAACGGATACAGTAAAGATACGGTCTCTCTGGATCAGTCCGTTCTGGATCACAGAAGACATGGTGATGACATCCATATTTCCGCCGCTTAAGATCGAAACAATCTTTTTGCCCTTGACATCCAGATGCTTTAATGCAGCCACAGTCAAAAGACCGGAGTTCTCAACGATCATCTTGTGGTTTTCTACCATATCAAGGAATGCTACGATCAGCTCATCATCATCCACGGTAATGATCTCGTCCAGGTTCTGTCTTACATACGGGAAAATCTTGGATCCCGGTGTCTGTACTGCAGTACCGTCTGCAATTGTGCTGACAGGAGATACGGTCGTTACCTCGCCTTTTTCAAAAGAAGCCTTCATACAGGCTGCTCCGGACGGCTCAACACCGATGACTTTGATGTTTGGTTTCAGCAGTTTTGCCAGTGTGGAAACACCGGTAGCCAGTCCGCCTCCTCCGATCGGAACAAGGATATAATCTACGAGCGGAAGCTCCTGAATCACTTCCATAGCGATGGTTCCCTGGCCGGTTGCAACGGTCAGATCATCGAACGGGTGAATAAAGGTATAGCCATGCTCTGCTGCAAGCTCGTATGCTTTTGCACATGCCTCATCGTACACATCTCCGTACAGAACAACCTCAGCGCCGTAGCTCTGGGTACGCTCTACTTTGATGAGCGGAGTGGTAGTCGGCATTACGATGACAGCCTTTGCACCGTAGCATTTTGCCGCATACGCAACGCCCTGTGCATGGTTTCCTGCAGATGCGGTGATCAGTCCTTTTGCGCGCTCCTCTTCACTTAAGGTGCTGATTTTGTAATAGGCACCGCGCAGCTTATAGGCGCCGGTCAGCTGCATATTTTCCGGTTTTAAATAGACTTTATTTCCCGTCTGCTCGCTGAAATATTTGCTGTAAACCAGTTTGGTCTCCTGTGTTACTTTTTTTACGATTTCAGACGCTTCCTCAAATTTCGGGAGTGTCAGCATTTCTTCTGCCATAGTCTTTTCTCCTTGTTGTCTTTTTTAAGCATTCTCTTCGGATGTATGGAACAGTGCATTTACAAACTGGTCTGCATCAAATTTCTGCAGATCGTGGATGCTCTCGCCCACGCCGATGTATTTGACCGGAATATCAAGCTCGGACTGGATGGCAACGGCGATACCGCCCTTTGCAGTTCCGTCCAGCTTCGTCAGAATGATACCGGTGACATTTGCCACTTCTGCAAACTGTCTTGCCTGCTGCAGCGCATTCTGGCCCGTGGTACCATCCAGCACCACCAGCGTTTCCAGGTATGCCTCTGGGTACTCTTTCTCCAGAATCCGGTAAATCTTGTGGAGCTCTTCCATCAGGTTCTTCTTGTTGTGAAGTCTTCCTGCCGTATCACAGATCAGCACATCCGCATTTCTGGCTTTTGCCGCTGCGACTGCATCGTACACGATGGACGCCGGATCTGCTCCGTTCTGTCCGCCGATGATATCCACGCCGGCGCGGTGCGCCCACTCCGTGAGCTGCTCGCCTGCCGCTGCACGGAACGTATCTGCTGCCGCAAGAACAACCTTTTTGCCCTGATCCTTCAGAAGGCCGGCCAGCTTTCCGACGGAGGTCGTTTTTCCGACTCCATTGACACCGATCACCAGCACTACCGATTTCCGGTTTTCAAATTCATAGGCTGTATCGCCTACATCCATCTGTTTTTTGATGCTCTCGATCAGAAGCTGTTTGCACTCTGCCGGATCGGTAATGTGCTCTTCTGCCACCCGCTCTTTTAAGTGGTCAATAATTTTGGTCGTTGTATTGATGCCGATATCTCCCATGACGAGAATCTCCTCGATCTCCTCATAAAAATCGTCATCAATATTGGAATAGCCGCTGAAAATAGAATCAATTCCAGCTACAATGCTGTCTCGGGTCTTCGTCAGACCGTTGACAAGACGTTTGAAAAAGCCTACTTTCTCCTCCGCCATACCGTTCGCCTCCCTTTATCTTTTCTATCTTACTTCTTTCGTATTGTATCTTATTCGTTTCTATTTGTCCAGTTCTCCCTCGATCAAATCGACAGAAACAAGGGTAGAAACACCCTTCTCCTGCATCGTGATGCCGTACAGACGGTCTGCCGCCGTCATCGTACCGCGCCTGTGGGTGATGACGATGAACTGGGTATTTTTTGTCAGCTTATGCAGATACTGTGCAAAACGCGTTACGTTGGAATCGTCGAGCGCCGCCTCGATCTCGTCAAGTAAACAGAACGGGGACGGCTTTAAGTTCTGGATTGCAAAAAGCAGCGCAATCGCGGTCAGTGCCTTCTCGCCTCCGGAGAGCTGCATCATATTCTGCAGTTTCTTTCCCGGCGGCTGGGAAATGATGCGGATACCTGCCTCGAGTACATCCGTGTCCTCCTCGAGCTCCAGCGTTCCCTTTCCGCCGCCGAACAGCTGGCGGAACACGCGGTCAAACTCTTTCCGGATCTCCTCGAATTTTTCCGTGAACTGCTTACGCATACCGGCATCCAGCTCATCGATGATGCCCTGCAGTGTCTCTGCCGCCTTGACAAGATCGGTGTGCTGTGCATCGAGAAAGGCGTGGCGCTCCGAAATCTCTTTGTACTCCTCAATCGCATTCACATTGACAGAGCCAAGCTTCCGGATCGCATCTTTTACTTCCAGCACACGCCGCTTTAATTCACTGCGCTCCGGAATCTCCTCCATCTGGAACTCTCTTGCGTGGCCCGGTGTCACTTCGTACTCTTCCCAGAGATACGAGGTCTGTGCCTCTTTTGTCTCCTCCAGCTTTTCTTTCTGGCTGTTCAGACGGAAGCACTCTTTGTCCATCAGGGAAATCTGGTCGGAGAGCTGATCCCGCTTCTCGAAAAATTCTTTGTGATCTGCGCTTAATGCTTCTTTTTTCTCCTGCAGTTCCACAATCCGGCGGTCTTCCTCTTCTTTTGCCTGCACTGCTGCTGCAATCGTCTTCTGGATCTCCACGATGTCCTGCTGTTTCCTTTTGACATCGTCTTTTTCCTCCGCCGCTTTTTCCAGCATGGTGCGGCTTTCCGCTTCCAGTTTTCCCGTCTCTTCCTCAAGACGGCGGATGTTCTGGGCAAGGAATCCATCCTTCTGGGACAGATTTGCGTAATTTAACCGGATTTCTTCAAGATCCTTCGTATATTCTGCTTCCCGGCGGCGAAGCCCTGTAAGCGCCTCCTGCGCCTTCTGGATATTCTCCTGCAGCGTGCTTTCCCGCTCCACCGATTCCTGCATTTCCTGACCGATGACTTTCCGGTTCCGCTCAATCTCGGCGATCTGATTTTCAATCTCGAGACTCTCCTTCTGAAGCGCTTCAAAATCCAGACGGATTTCCGTCTTTTTCTCGCGCGCTTTTTCCAGATTCAGGCGCACCGTATTCTGCTCGATGTACTGCCGCTGCAGTTTTTCATTCAGCTCGGTGCGGAGATCGCGGATTTCATTCCGCTTATTTTTCTTCTCTTCAAGTTCCTGCTGGATTTCCCGCAGTTCCTTCGCAAGACCCTGTACGCTCTTTTCGAGTTCCTCAATCTCACGCCGTCTTCCGAGCAGGTTGCTGTTGTTCCGGAACGAACCTCCTGTCATGGAACCGCCCGGGCTCAAGAGCTCGCCCTCGAGGGTTACCATGCGGAGCGTCTGACGGTATTTCCGCTGGATCACAATGGCATGGTCGATCGTGTCGACCACCAGCGTTCTTCCAAGCAGCTGTGCCACAAGGCCCTCATACACCGGGTCGTACGAAACAAGTGCATTTGCCACACCAAGCACACCATTTTCTCTTGCCGCATCCTCATTCACCTGCGTTTTTTTCCCGCGCATACTGGTGAGCGGAAGGAACGTCGCACGGCCGAAATGGCCCCGTTTCAGGTATTCAATCAGGTATTTCGCCGTCGCCTCATTGTCGGTGACAATATTCTGAATGCTGCCGCCAAGTGCGGTCTCGATCGCCGTCTCGTACTTTTTCTCTGCCTGCAGAAGATCCGCCACAACGCCGTGGATGCCGGGATTCCGGTCTTTCTGCTCCATGACCTTCCGAATACTGTTTCCATAGCCGTCGTACCGCTCGGTGATGTTCTTTAAGGATTCGAGCCTTGACGCTTCTCTGTGGTAATTGGTCTGGCCGGCTTCCATCTCTTTCGTCTGGTTCGAGAGATCCGCCGTCAGCGCGGTAATCTTCTGATCTGCCTCCTGGTACTGCTGTTTGAGGCTGCTTACCGTCTCTTCGAGCGCTTCAAACGCGTTCTGCAGTTCTTCCATCTGCCCGTTCTGTTCGGACTCGCTCGTCTTTAAATGCAGCACCCTCTGGCTTAATTCTGCCTTTCGGATGCCGATCTGCTCGAGCATCGCATCGTAGCGCTGCATTTTTCCCTTCGTGGAACCCCGCTGGTTCAGAAGGCCGATGACTTCGCTCTTATCCTGTTCACTCTGCAGCTCGACTGCCTGGATCTGCTCCTGGCATTCCGAGAGAGCGGCCTCTTTCTCACTCTTTTCCGTCTCTGACGCAAGAAGTGCTTCATGAAGCCCGTCCTTTTCTGCCTGATATGTATTTTTTTCTGCCGTCTTTGTGCGGCTCTCCGCGCGGATCGCCTCCAGACGTTCTCTTAATGTGTCGCTGTTCCTCTCCGATGCATGAATCTGCTCGTTCAACACCTCGATCTGGTTTTCGAGCTGCTGGCGTTTCAGTGCATTCTCCCCCGCCTGATCGCGCGCAGAAAGAATCGTCTGGTCCAGTTTTTCCTGCTCCTGTTCCAGCTTTTCATACTCCTGCTTCGTATGCTCAAAAGCCTCTTTCGTGCTCTTTAACTGCTCTTCTGCAATCCGGTACCGGTCTTCTACTTTCGCGAGATCGTTCCGGATGCGCTCCATCTCGAGCAGAAACATATTGATATCGAGGATCTTTAATTCCTCTTTCTTCTTTAAATAAATCTTTGCCGTCTCAGACTGGCGTTCCAGCGGCTCTAACTGCCTTGTCAGTTCCGAGAGAATGTCGTTGACGCGCACCAGATTCTGCTGCTCTTCCGCCAGCTTCTTTTCGGTCACAGCCTTCCTTCTCTTGAATTTGACAATTCCTGCCGCCTCGTCAAACAGCTCCCGGCGCTCTTCCGGCTTACCGCTTAAGATCTTATCAATCTGACCCTGTCCGATGATGGAATAGCCTTCTTTTCCGATACCGGTATCGTAGAACAGCTCGTTGATGTCCTTTAACCGGCACGATGCGCCGTTCATCAGATACTCACTCTCACCGGATCGGTAGAGCCGTCTCGTCACCGTGACTTCCTCGAAATCGACATTCAGCTTGTGGTCGGAATTGTCGAGTGTAATTGCAACCGACGCGTAGCCGAGCGGCTTTCTCGTCTCGGTTCCGGAGAAAATAACATCCTGCATATTTCCGCCGCGGAGCTGCTTGGCGCTCTGTTCGCCGAGCACCCAGCGCACCGCATCGCCAACATTGCTCTTTCCACTGCCGTTCGGCCCTACAACGCCGGTAATACCGTCGTGGAACTGCAGAATGGTTTTGTTGGCAAACGACTTAAATCCCTGCATTTCAATGGATTTGAGATACATAATTCACCTACGCTTTTTTTCTGGCAAGAATTGCATCGTATGCCGCTGCCTGTTCTGCCGCTTTTTTCGTTCTGCCCTTTCCGGTACCGAGCGCTTTCTTTCCGACGCTGACCTGCGCCCAGAAGCTCTTGTCATGATCCGGTCCCTCTTCTTTTAAGATGGTGTAAACAATCTCTTCATCCGTCTCACCCTGGATCAGCTCCTGTAGAATCGTTTTGCTGTCGTAGAAAAGCTGTTTGTGTTCGATATCGTTTAAGATATAGTTCAGAACGAACGTTTTTGCCGGTTCAAAGCCGCCGTCCAGGAAAATCGCACCGATCGTTGCCTCCATGGCATCCGAAACGATGGAATCGCGGTGACGGCCGCCGGTTGCCTCCTCGCCCTTTCCAAGGAGCAGAAAGCTGCCAAGGTCAATCTCACGGGCACAAAATGCCAGTGCCGGTTCACAGACGAGGCTGGCGCGTTTTTTCGTCATCTCGCCCTCCGGGAGACGCGGGAATGTCTTGTATAAAAATTCGCTGGATACCAGCTCCAGCACCGCGTCGCCCAGAAACTCCAGACGCTCGTTGCACTCCAGGCGCTCCATATGGTGCTCATTTGCGTAGGAAGAATGGCGCATCGCCATCTCCAGCAGTCCGAAATCCTGAAATTTATACTGGATCTTCTTTTCCAAATCCACGAGTTTATCAATATTATTCATAACCTGTTTTAAGCCTGTCCTTCCTCATAGTTACCGTTTGCAGGTGTTTTGCGGACGGTAACAAAGGGGCTGTCCTGTAGCAAACAGCCCCTTCGCCATTTTCTATTATTCTGCCAGTTTCTTTTTGATCGCTTCCACCGCATCCTCAACCGATACGATGTGCTCTGCTTCTTCTGCTTCGATCTGGATATCAAATTCTTCTTCAATTCCCATCACAATCTGAAATACATCCAGGGAATCCGCTCCCAGATCATCTGCAAAGGTTGTCTCCATGGTTACTTCATTCGGATCTACGTTTAATACATCCGCAATGATCTCCTGTAATTTTTCAAACTCCATCTTTCGCTGCCTCCCTGCTGCTCATATAGTCTGCCAGATGCTCCTGCACTTTCTGCGGAATCTTCTCCTCGCTGAATGAAATGCACTGGAGAATGGAATTTTTAAATTCGTTGGCTTTTGAGCTTCCGTGCGTTTTTACAACGAGTCCTTTTAAGCCAAGCAGCGGTGCTCCGCCGTACTCACTGGCATCAAAAGACTTCAGTGTCTCTTTCAGCGCCGGTTTCACAAGAAGGGCTCCGATTTTACTGCGCAGAGATGTCATCATGCCCTGTTTTACCTTGGAAATCAGGGTCGCGCCGACGCCCTCATACAGCTTTAAGATAACGTTTCCGACAAACGCCTCACAGACAACAACGTCTGCGGCTCCGTTTGGAATTTCTCTTGCTTCGATACTGCCGACAAAGTTGATATACGGGTTTTCTTTCAGAAGCGGATACGTCTCTTTGACGAGCGCGTTTCCTTTTTCTTCTTCCACACCGATATTCACGATTCCCACACGCGGATTTTTAATGCCGACAACGTGTTCCATATAGATGGAACCCATCATGGCAAACTGCACCAGATGGGACGGTCTTGCATCAACATTCGCACCGCAGTCGATCAGAAGGGATACACCGTCTTTCGTCGGGATCAGCGGAGCCAGCGGCGGACGCTCCACGCCCTTGATGCGTCCTACGATCGTCTGTCCGCCGACCAGGACTGCTCCGGTGCTTCCTGATGAAACAAACGCGTCTGCCTCTCCGTAGCGCACTTTCTTCATGCCGACAACGATCGAAGAATCTTTTTTGTGGCGGATCGCATTGACCGGCGGCTCTCCCGTCTCAATGATCTCGGTTGCCGGAACGATCTCAACCCGCTCCTTCGGGTACGTATATTTCTGCAGTTCTTTTTCGATGACATCCACCTGGCCGACCAGCTGGACTTTGACGCGTTCATCTGCGTTTACGGCCTCAACGGCGCCTTTTACCGGCTCCACAGGCGCATAATCGCCGCCCATCGCGTCCACTGCAACTCTGACTAAGTCACTCATGTTTTTTCCTCTTTTCTCTTTTCTAAAGCGCGTTTGAAAACTCTTTTTCTTTCAAAAAACCGTTTTCAACCACGCTCTAAAAGCACTTATACAAGTGCTGTATTAACTATACTAAACTCCTTTGCAAAAATCAAGCACAAATGCCCATCCGCGCTTTCTCCTGTATTCCAAAAAAAGCGGGTGGATTTATCTTTCCAAAATCCACCCGCTCTGTTTTGTCTTATTTTTCTTAAGAAACCTTGACTCCGCTCGAATTCATCTCATGACCGTCTATGGTTGTATTCCGTGCCATGACACCGGTATCCGGATCCAGATAATATTCCTCACCATCCTGCGTGAACCAGCCGGTCTGCATCTGACCGTTGTCCGCCAGATAATACCACTCTTCTCCGCTCCAGTACCATCCTGTCACCATGTATGAATTTTCATCAAACACGTACCAGTAGCCGTCGATATTCTGCCAGGTATTGGTTGCATAGCTTCCATCATTATTCTGATACTGCCATCCGTTTTCATTCTGAACCCATTTCCCTGCCGGAATTACCGTAACTTCTGTTACTGTACTCGTCGCCATGGAAACGGTATTTCCAACCGTGTTTGTTGCCACAACGTAATAGTAATCTTTGCCCTCCGCCGAAGTATCGACCTGGTATGTCACTTCTGTTGCGCCTTCAATCGGCGTTCCTCCGCCGTTGGAATTTACGTTGTTCTTATACCACTGATATGTTACTGTGCCTTCTCCCGTTATTCCTGCCTCACAAGTCAGCTTTCCAGATGTATTCCCAACGGGAATCTGCAGGCTCTCCACCGGATTTACCGAAAAAACCGGCTTTTCCAGATTGGCATCTACATGAACAGCATCGCTGTCTTCTTTTGAAATATCTACACTGGCCGAAGACGAAACCGTCGTCTCAGTTCCCATCATTTTATCCATCAGACTGTCTGTGGAACATCCTGAGAGGAATACTACACTGCACATGCATGCTGCCAGAAATATGATTCGTCTATTCTTCATATGCTTTGCACTCCTTTTTTATAATTGTTACGAAAATATTGCAATATTGTTTCAATTCTCACCGAGACCATTATAGCACATCACGGCACACCACGTCAAATCTTTTATATGACGCTTCCAGACAACCCGCAGAGACAACAAAAAAGCCCCCGGTGACGGGAGCCTTTTGCTGCATTGCACATCGGAACTGATTCCGATTTATGAATATTAGTCCATTGCAACGACTTCTTTTTTGTTGTAAGAACCACAAGCTTTGCAAACTCTGTGCGGCATCATAAGAGCACCACATTTGCTGCATTTTACAAGGTTCGGAGCAGACATTTTCCAGTTTGCTCTTCTCTTATCGCGTCTTGCTTTGGAAGATTTATTCTTAGGACAAATGGACATAGTTACACCTCCTTAAATTTGCTGAATATATCTTTGATTGCAGCCATTCGGGGGTCTAGCCCTGTGGTATCACAATCACAGGTCTGAATATTCAGATTCGCACCACAACGGCTGCAGATTCCTTTACAGTCATCTTTACACAGCACTCGAATCGGCCATTGGACTATGAGCTCATTACGAACCAGTTCTTCCACATCGAGCTCGTCTCCCTCCACAAACGAAGAGTCCTCTTCTTTTTCCTCGCGTTCTTCCTCTGACAGATTCAGATCAATCTGCAGATCGAACTCGAGCTGGAATGGAGTCGCTACCGGTGTCAGGCATCTTGCACATGGAATCTCCATTGTAAGGTCTGCGCTGCCGGTGATCGTGATCACACGATTGCCTTCATGCGTAAGGCCAAGGATAACAGGATGTTTTTCGATTACCCGATAGTCCTGCCCGCCGATCGAAAAAGTTTCGGATGCAAGCGGAATTTCATACTTTTCGGACTTTCCGTCCTGCGCAAATAACTTGGTCAGACTGATTTTCATATTGTTCTCCTAATCACACTTTACCAATTATACCCGGGAAGGTAAGAATTGTCAACTGCTTTTTGAATTATTTTTTATTTTCCTTTTACTAACTCTACGGTCTCCTCGCAGATTGCGATTTCCTCGTTGGTCGGGATCACGCATGCTGTAATCTTGGAGCCTTCTTTGGTGATGATCTTCTCAACGCCACGGCAGTTATTTGCCTCAGAATCGAATTCCAGACCCATGAACTCAAATGCTTTGCAGATGGTCTCACGAAGCGGAATAGCATTCTCTCCAAGGCCTGCGGTGAAGGTGATCACATCTACGCCGCCCATAGCTGCGATGTAGGAACCGATGTATTTGATAATGCGGTAAGCGTATGCTTCCAGACAGTTGATGGCATCCTGATTGCCTGCCTCTGCTGCTGCAGATACATCACGGTAATCGCTGGAGATGCCGGTCATGCCGAGCATACCGGATTTCTTGTTCAGAATGTTCAGAACCTCGGATACGGTCAGGTTCTCTTTGTTGCACAGATACTCAACAAAAGCCGGATCGATATCTCCGGAACGGGTTCCCATGATCACACCTTCGAGCGGGGTAAGGCCCATGGAGGTATCTACACATTTGCCGTTCTTTACAGCGGAAAGGGAAGCACCATTTCCCATATGGCATACGATGATCTTCAGATCGTTGTAGTCTTTGCCAAGGAACTCTGCGGTTCTCTTGGATACGAATTTATGAGAAGTTCCGTGGAAGCCGTATTTACGGATTGCGTATTTCTCATAGTACTCTTTCGGAATACCGTACATATATGCTTTCGGAGGCATGGTCTGATGGAATGCGGTATCAAATACTGCTACGTTCGGAACGCCCGGCATCAGTTTCATGCAGGCATTGATTCCCATCAGGTTTGCCGGATTGTGCAGAGGACCAAGGTCAGCGCACTCCTCGATAACTTTGATTACTTCGTCATCGATGATAACAGAGTTTGTGATCTTCATTCCGCCGTGCAGAACGCGGTGTCCGATGGCATCTACTTCTTCCAGGCTCTTTATGACGCCGCTCTTCTCGTTTACCAGAGCGTCCAGAACCATCTGGATTGCCTCTACGTGTGTCGGCATTGCTGCTTCTGTTACCTCTTTTTCGCCGTTCTTTGGCTCATAAACGAGGCGTCCGTCGATACCGATTCTCTCACAGAGTCCTTTTGCCAGGACGTCACGGTTATCGTAATTGATCAGCTGGAATTTCAGAGAGGAACTTCCGCAGTTTACTACTAATACGTTCATTTCTAAATTCTCCTATTTTAAAATTCTTATTAAAACTTCTGGCCGGCCTGTTCTCCGCAGCCGGCCAGAAAACCGCTTGTAATTGGTTTTATTTCGTGCTTACTGTGCCTGGCACTGTACAGCAGTGATTGCTACAACACCAACGATATCCTCTGCGGAGCATCCACGGGACAGATCGTTGACTGGAGCTGCGATACCCTGCGTCATCGGGCCGTATGCTTCTGCTTTTGCCAGTCTCTGTACCAGTTTGTATCCGATGTTTCCGGCATCCAGATCCGGGAAGATCAGAACGTTTGCTTTTCCTGCTACTTTGCTGTCCGGAGCTTTGGATGCACCTACGCTTGGAACGATAGCGGCATCAAGCTGCAGCTCGCCGTCGAGAGCGAGATCCGGGTTTGCTTCTTTTGCAATTCTGGTAGCCTCAACAACTTTGTCTACATCAGCATGTTTTGCACTTCCTTTGGAGGAGTGGGAAAGCATAGCAACTCTTGGCTCGTTTCCGGTCAGCATGCGGTAGGACTCTGCGGAAGACTCTGCGATTGCAGCCAGCTCTTCCGGATTCGGATTCTGGTTCAGACCACAGTCACCGAATACGAATACACCGTCATCGCCGTACTCGCAGTCCGGAACTACCATCAGGAAGAATGCGGATACGAGTTTTGTGCCTGGTTTGGTCTTTAAGATCTGCAGGCATGGACGTAAGGTGTTTGCGGTAGAATGGCAGGCACCGGAAACAAGTCCGTCTGCATCTCCCATTTTAACCATCATAACGCCATAATATGTATAGTCATTCAGGATGGTCTCTCTTGCTTTCTCCGGAGTCATGCCTTTCTTTGCACGAAGCTCTACCAGCTTATCTACATAAGCCTGTGTTTTCTCGTTTTTCTCTGGATCTACAATAGTAGCTTTGGAGACATCCAGTCCCTCGCTGCCTTTCTTTACTGCCTCTTCGCTTCCGATGATGATCAGATTTGCAAGGTCCTCTTTCAGGATCTGTGCAGCAGCCTCATATGTTCTTCTGTCTTCTGACTCTGGCAGTACAATTGTTTTTTTGTCTGCTTTTGCTCTTGCTTTAATTGTGTCAATAAATCCCATGATCTTTTGACTCCTTTCGATAAATTTACTCGATATTCTCATTGTAGTACGCTTTTTGCCCTTTCGCAAGTATAAAATTCAAAACAACTGGACAAAAAATCCAAAACGGAGGAATTCTTGCATTCCTTTTCTGTTTTTGTTACGATAGGGCTATGTGATCCGCGGTTCCTCTCTATTTGGAATCGTGCTATTTTTTTCGAAAGAAGGTACGTTTTATGACCATTACCGCAGTCATTGCAGAATATAATCCTTTTCATAACGGCCATGCTTATCAGCTGGCAAAAGCCAGGGAGCTGACCGGGGCAGACTATCTTGTCGTGATTATGAGCGGCGATTTCGTCCAGCGCGGCGCACCTGCCATTCTCGATCAGCACGACCGTGCGGAGCTGGCGCTTCTTGGCGACGCGGACCTTGTGCTGCAGCTTCCGTGTCACTTTGCGCTCGGCAGTGCGCAGCATTTTGCACGCGGGGCGGTATCGCTTCTTACTGCGCTTGGCTGTGTCGATTTTCTCTGCTTTGGCAGTGAATATGGAGACACGGCGCCGTTTCTGGAACTCGCTGATGTTCTGCTCCACGAGCCGGAGGAATACCGTGAGCTGCTCTCCGGTCTGCTTCGGAACGGACTTTCCTTCCCGACGGCGCGCGCACAGGCACTTTCCGCTTATTTTTCTGACAGCGCTTCCTTCTCTTCGCTTTCAAAAGAAGAACTTGATACCTTTTTAAAAGAGCCAAACAATATTTTAGGCATTGAATATGTCCAGGCACTTCTGCTGTCACAAAGCCGCATTCGGCCGGTAACGATCCGCCGGGAGGGCAGCGGCTACCACGAAGGAGCGCTTTTCACACAGGCACTTCCTTCTGCTACAGCAATGCGGAATCTTCTTTTTTCCAATCCGCATAAGGATCCGGAACTGTCCGCGCTCGCCTCCTGCATGCCGGAAGCGGTCTTTCCCGCTTTCCAGAATGCCGTCGCATCTCATGGACTGTTGACCGCCGATGATTTCAGCCTGCTCCTCGCCGCACGGCTCCTCACGGAGACGAAGGAATATCTCTCCTCCTGTCTCGACCTCTCGCCGGATCTTGCCAACCGTATCCTCCGCCTGCGTTATGCATGTTCCTCATTTTCAGAATTCGCCATGCAGCTTAAAACAAAGGAAATGACGTATACCCGCATCAGCCGCGCCCTGATGCATCTGCTTCTGAACCAGAAAACATTGTACCCGGCCGGCTATAACCGTGTTCTCGGTTTCCGAAAAAGTGCCGGTGCATTGTTAAAAGAGATTAGAAGACGTTCTTCTCTGCCGCTCATTACCAAGGCAGCCGACGCCCCGCGGCTTCTTACCGGCGATGCACTTGCCGCCTTTGAGAGCGATATACAGGCCTCTCTTTTTTACGAGACTGTCCGTTCTCACAAAACAGGGACACCGTTCGTCCATGAATACACAAAAAAGCTGGTTCTGTTATAGAACCAGCTTTTTCTGACTTCTAAATTTAGCCTTTGCTTATGCCTCTTTTGTTTTTCCTTTCAACCATACGCCATTGGCATCCACATAATATCTGTCCTGATCTACCCATTCAGAAACAGCCATACTTCCATCAGCTTTTACATAGTAAATTCCACTGATCCATTTAGATTTCTGCATTGCTCCGTTCTGATCCAGGTAATACCATTTTCCGCTGACCTCCTGCCAGCCATTGACAGCCATCTTTCCGTCGGCTTTGAAATAGTACCAGGTTCCGCTGAGATTCTGCCAGCCGGTCTGCATCTTTCCGCTTTTATTCAAATAATATTTTGCATTTCCTACGGTAACCAAACCAGTTTCCATTTTTCCAGCGGAGTTTAAATAGTACCAGGTTCCTTTTTCCAGCAACCAGCCCGTCTGCATTGCTCCATCAGAATTTAAATAATACCAGCTTCCGTTTACCTGCAGCCAGCCGGTTTCCATATAACCATTTTTATCAAAATGATACCATTTGGTACCAATCTTCTTCCACTGGCTCTTCGGATAGCTTCCATCCTTATTCTGATACCACCATCCCTTACTATCTTTCTTCCAGCCTTCTTTTACGACATTTTCAGCTTTTACATTTACAGTCAGTGTTTTCGAAGCGCTGTTATAGTTTTCATTTCCTGCTGCTGTAATCGTAATTGTTGCTTTCCCGGCCTGTTTTCCTGTAACTTTACCAGTATTGCTTACCGTAACTTTTTCTTCCGCATCCGACTTGTAGCTGATCTGTCCTTGGCCGCTTACTTCTATCTGCGCACTTTCGCCGACTGAAATATTGATTTCAGTTGGTGAAACTTTCAGTTCCTGTGCAGCTTTTGCAATTTCAAATTCTTTTGTTACTTCACCTGTATATTTTCCCGTTCCAGTTACCGTAACCATTGCTTTTCCAGCATTCAGATTATTTTTATAGGAAATTGTATAATCTGTGTTTTTTGTTAATACCGTGTCTCCATTTTTTACTACTACATCCGGGGTTTTTTCTTTTCCATCGTAAACGAACTTGTCTTCCGCCAGTTGTGCACTGCACTCACTGATCTCTTTCTTTGCCGGAATCAGGCGCCACTTTTCGCTGATTCCGCCGTGTCCCCAGTAAGTAGCAATATTCGCATCATTATAGGCTTCTCCGCCATATACATCTAAATATAAACTGTTTGACTTGGAAATAATATAAAAATATCCATCTCCGGCATCTTTGACTACCCATTTTTGATTATCACTGTTTTTCCATGAATATTGCTGAACGTTAGTACCGCTTTTCTTCTCTCCGTTATAAACATCTAAGCTTTTTCCACTATGTACAGCACTGATCTTATAATATCCGTCTCCCAGATATTCAAAATCAAATACCTGATTGGTATGATACTCATTTGCATATAACAATACATTTGCTTCATCTGACTTGGAAGCACTTGCAACAGAAACAACAGATGCATTGTCTAGTGCCGAACAAATCTGATATTTTCCATTAGCTACTGTATTTTCACCTGTAACATAATTAACTTTTAATGAGATGGAACTCTCCATATTGTTAACTTCATTGTACGCATTCAAAAATGCTGTATACTCACCTTCGCCTAAATTCTCCAGTGTATACTCTGAATTTCCCGAAACCTGTGTTGTAACAATCTGCTCACCTTTATACCATACGGTAAGCCAATACCCTGTCGCATTTTCTACACTGTTCCAGCTAAATTTCACTGAATCGCCAACAACGTAACTATCGCTATTTTTCCATATTGATGGGGCAGTTGTAATCGGTTGAGTATTCTTTTTAAAATTCGGTCGAATTACTCCCCAGAATTTGTTATATGTATGCGTTACCTGCTTGCATGCACTTCCTTTGGGCCAGTTTTGATCCATAGATACAAAGGAACTTCCATTCGCCGACAAAATAATTGCCACATAACCATAACTGCTTAATTCCGTTCCCCAAACCGCAATATCACCTGGTTCTGGAACAAAATCTGCTGTATTTTTTATTCTGGTCCATCCTTCCGGCAGCTCATTATTTACATAATTTTACCCAGCTATTTGTTTTCAGACTTCCGTCCTGGCCTGCATAGTACCTGGAAAATTCACCTGCATCCGAATACGCCCAAACAATCGTATCAACCTGCATTTTTCCTTCATGATCAAATCCATAATATTTCCCATCAATTTCCGCCACACAATCTGTCAGCAGCTCTCCATCTGCATCCCGATAACTGTAGCTTCCATCCTCATTGGTGATCCATCCGGCTTCTGTTTCTTCTTCACTCACATCACCATTTTCATCCTGTTCCGCTGAACTCTCTGAAACAGGATCTTCTGCTTCTTCCGCTTCTGGAACATCGTCTGCTGCTTCCGTTTCTTCTCCGGCTGCCTCTTCTGTTGTCTCCTCTTCGGATGTTTCCTGCTGCTCTTCTTCTGTCTGAAGTTCAGACGACGCTTCTGTCACTTTCTCCGCATCAGCGGCATCTTCCTCCGCGCTCTGTACGGCTGCCGTATCTGCGTTTCCTCCGGTTTCTGCGGACTGTTCCACTGCCTGGGTCAGATTACTTTCTGCCCCCCCTCGATGCTGCCTGTACCGCACTCGGATCCATCAGGGCTGCTGCAAGCACAACGGCTGCTACTGCTGAAGATTTCTGTAATAATTCTTTTTTCTTCATTTGTAAAATTCCTCCTCATTCTGGTTTTTCTTACATATTTTTGAATTTTGTAAGTGAACTTATCGGTATGTAATGCATTATACTACGCTTTCTTTGAAATTACTATTTTTATTTGCGCAGATGGTAAAAAAGCCGACAGCGATCCTTTCCATTCAGGATCACTGCCGGCTTTTCAGCTGTCTTTTTAGTTTTTAAACGAATGAATCGGAGCCGGGATTCTTCCGGTGCGGTTGACGAATGCCTCGCAGGAGAAGTTGTTGACCGGCATGATCGGTGCATAGCCGAGGAGGCCGCCGAATTCTACGGTCTCGCCCACGCCTTTTCCGATGACCGGGATCAGGCGGACTGCCGTTGTTTTCTGGTTGACCATACCGATGGCAAGCTCATCTGCGATGATTCCGGAGATGGTCGATGCTTTCGTGTCTCCCGGGATGGCGATCATGTCAAGGCCTACAGAGCAGACACAAGTCATAGCTTCCAGCTTCTCGATGGTCAACGCACCGTCGTTGACTGCGTTGATCATACCCTGGTCCTCAGAAACCGGGATGAATGCGCCGGAGAGACCGCCGACATAGGAAGATGCCATAACACCGCCCTTTTTCACCTGATCGTTCAGAAGTGCCAGCGCTGCTGTCGTTCCCGGTGCACCTGCGTGCTCGAGGCCGATCTCCTCAAGGATATCCGCAACGGAATCTCCGATCGCCGGAGTCGGTGCCAGGGAAAGGTCAATGATACCAAACGGAATGTTCAGCCGCTTGGAAGCCTCCTGTGCAACGAGCTGGCCGACACGCGTTACCTTAAATGCGGTCTTCTTGATCGTCTCGCAGAGTACCTCAAAGTTCTCGCCGCGTACTTTTTCCAGAGCATGTTTGACAACACCAGGGCCGGAAACGCCGACATTGATGATGGCATCCGCCTCGGTTACGCCGTGGAAAGCGCCTGCCATGAACGGGTTGTCGTCCGGTGCATTGCAGAAAACAACGAGTTTTGCGCATCCAAGGCAGTTGTTCTCTTTGCTTGCCTCCGCCGTCTTCTTGATGATCTCACCCATCAGTTTGACAGCATCCATGTTGATACCGGTTTTGGTAGAGCCAAGGTTGATGGAGCTGCAGACAAAATCCGTAACAGCCAGTGCCTGCGGGATAGAACGGATCAGAAGCTCATCTGCTGTCGTCATACCTTTGCTTACCAGAGCGGAATAGCCGCCGAGGAAATTGACGCCGACTTCTTTTGCCGCACGGTCCAGAGTCTGTGCAATCGTCACGAAATCCTCCGGCGTTCTGCAGGCTGCTGCGCCGACTAAGGCAATCGGGGTAACGGAAATTCTCTTGTTTACAATCGGAATACCGAACTCGCCCTCGATCTCCTCACCTACGGAAACCAGATTTCTGGCAGTCGTCGTGATTTTGTCGTAAATTTTGCGGTTCAGCTTGTCAAGATTGGAGTCGATACAGTCCATAAGACTGATTCCAAGGGTAATGGTACGAACGTCCAGATTCTCTTTTTCGATCATCTCGTTCGTTTCCTTTACTTCAAACAGATTTATCATGTCGTTTTTCTCCTTCGCTTTAGATACGGTGCATCATATTGAAAATATCTTCATGCTGGCAGCGGATGACAACGCCGATGGAACTTCCAAGCTCCTCCAGATCTTTTGCAAGCTCTGCGTTGGATTTCTCGCTCTTGGAGACGTCCGTTACCATCATCATGTTGAAATATCCCTGCACAATCGTCTGAGAAATGTCTTCGATGTTTACCTGGTTCTCTGCCAGATAATTACATACCTTTGCGATAATGCCCACGGTGTCCTTGCCTACGACAGTGATAATTGTCTTCTTCATGTTTCCATTCTCCTTTTTCTGGTTTTATGTCAAAGCCCCGGAAAAACCGGTAATGGCGGCCTTGCGAAAAACATGGTATGTAGCTCTAAAAATGTATATTTAAACCTCAATTAACGGTGATACTTCGCTTCTTTTAGCGACAGCGAGATGAAAATCACCCGAGTGATACGGATTATCACCCGTTGTGACCTCGCAGGCCACGGTTTCAAAGGCCAGTGCCTCATAATTATTTTCCTTGCTCAGATGGCCGAGCAGCACTTCCTGCAGATTGTCGTGCAGAATCTCGCAGAGGAGATGGCCTGCCGCCAGGTTCGATAAATGGCCTTTCGCCCCGGCGATCCGCTGTTTTAACGGATACGGGTACGGTCCGACCGCAAGCATGTTCTCGTCGTGATTTGCCTCCAACAAAACGGCATCCAGCCCGGTCAGATTCTGAACCGTGTAATCGCTGTAGACACCAAGGTCCGTCGCGATCGCAATTGATTTCCCGCCGGACTTCATCCGGTAGCCGACCGGCTCTGCCGCATCGTGGGAGATCGTAAACGGATGTACGGCGATATCACCCAGCGTAAACGTGTCATCCGCGTGAATCGTGTGGAAAATCCCCTCCGGGAACTTTCCAAGGCTCTTCGTCTGCTGCATCGCCTGAATTGTTCCATCCGTTGCGTAAATCGGAATACCGTACCGGCGCGCCAGCACGCCAAGGCCCTGGATATGATCGGAATGCTCATGTGTCACGAGAATGCCGTCCAGCTCCTTCGCGCTGCGATCGAGAACAGCCAGCCCCGCCTCCACGCGCTTTCCGCTGATGCCCGCATCGATCAGAAGGCTTGTGGTCTCGCTTCCCGCGAAAATGCAGTTTCCGCTCGAACCACTTGCAATACTACAAAGTTTCATATTTTTTCATCCTATGGTCTAACTGTTTTTTTGTTTCCTCAAAATCGCCGCTGTTATCGATTTCAAAATCGCAGTGGCTGCTGAATTCATCCTCGGAAAGCTGATTTGCCATGATTTCGCGAACTTTCTTCTCGGAATAGCCGCGTCCTTCGATCAATCGCTCCTTCCGGACTTCTTCATCCGCATAAATATACCACAGTTCATCACAAATTTCATCATATTTTTCTTCGATTAAGAGCGCGGCCTCCACAAAGACGTATTCCGTCCCTGCTTTTTCCGCGGCTGCAATGGCTTTTTTGATATACCGTTTTACCGCCGGATGAACGATCGCATTCAGGGCTTTTAACTTTTCTTCGTCCTGAAAAACGATCTCAGCAATCCGTTTCCGGTCAAGTTCGCCGGTCTCTGTGGTGATCTGTCTGCCGAACAGCTTCACAATCTCTCCATAGCATTCGCCGCCCGGCAGCATCACAAGGTAACCTGCCTCGTCCGCCTGGATCACCGTTGCATCATAATTCTGTCCAAGGTACGTGAGCACTTCGCTTTTTCCGGCGCCCACGCCGCCTGTAATTCCAAAAACTTTCATTCTTTTGTATCCTTTCGCTCCTGGTATGAGTGCGCTATTTCGCCTCGTACCAGTTGTTTCCTGTGTGCATATCGATCTCGAGTTTGACAGCCAGATGTGCTGCCCCGGTCATCTCCTCTTCCAGGATCTGTTCTGCCTTTTCGAGCTCGTCTTCCGGCACTTCCAGCAGCAGCTCATCGTGTACCTGAAGAAGAAGCCTGGTCTTTAACTGCTCCTCTTTCAGCCGTTTCGCCACGCGGATCATCGCTATTTTAATAATATCCGCCGCCGTTCCCTGGATCGGCGCATTCATCGCAACGCGCTCGCCGAATGACCGCTGCATAAAGTTGCTCGATTTCAGCTCCGGCATCGGCCGTCTGCGTCCGAACATCGTCACGGAATAGCCTTTCTCTTTGGCATCCTCTACGCAGCGGTTCAAAAACTCATGGATACCCGGATACGTCTCGAAATACTGCTGGATATAGGCCTCTGCCTCTTTCCGGCTGATGCCGAGATCCTGGCCCAGACCGAACGAACTGATGCCGTATACGATACCGAAGTTGACCGCCTTCGCATTTCTTCTCTGCAGCGGTGTTACCTCTTCAAGCGGCACATGGAACACTTTCGATGCCGTCATGCGGTGGATATCCTCCGCCTCGCGGTACGCCTCGATCAGGTTTTCATCGCCCGACATATGGGCCAGCACGCGGAGCTCAATCTGGGAATAGTCGGCATCCAGAAAGACACAGCCAGGCTTTGGCACGAAGGCTTTCCGGATCAGACGGCCAAGCTCCATCCGCACCGGAATGTTCTGCAGATTCGGATCGGTACTGCTGATGCGGCCGGTCGCGGTGATGGTCTGGTTAAATGTCGAATGGATTCTTCCATCTTTCCCGATCACGGCCTGCAGACCGTCGGCGTACGTCGATTTCAGTTTGGCAAGCTGGCGGTACTCCAGAATATCGGCAACGAGTTTGTGATCCGGTGCGAGCTTTTCGAGCACATCGGCGGCGGTGGAATAACCAGTCTTGGTCTTTTTGCCGCCCGGAAGCTGCAGCTTTTCAAACAGAATCACGCCGAGCTGCTTCGGGGAATTGATGTTGAACTCCTCGCCGGCCTCCTTGTAGATCTGTGCCTCCAGCTCTCCGATCCGCTCCGCCAGCTCAGCTCCGTAAACGGAAAGTGCTTCTTTTTCTGCGGCGATTCCATCCGCTTCCATCTGACGGAGCGTAAACACCAGCGGAATCTCCACATTCCGGTACAGATCCCACATGCCCTGCTCCTTCAGCAGCCTTTCCATGTTTTCCTGTGCGGCAAATACAGCATACGCCTGATGACCTGCATACGACTCCTGCTGTTCCGGCGTCATCTTTCCTGCGGCCGGAATCTTGCTTCCGCCGAAGATCTCTTCCACTGCCGGCACATAGCGGTGTACGTACTCTTTTACGATATCATCGTACGAATACTGTGATTTCAATGGATTTAATAAATACGCGGCAATTCCGGCATCAAACAGATGGGCTTCATCGGCGTCCGGCATATCCTTCAGAAATTCTTTTCCGTCCATGACGCAGAAAACCGGAATCTGCTTCTGCAGCTCAGTCAATTTTTCTTTTAAATAATCTCCGGTCAGGAAACCTTCTGCTGGGAAGTAAACAACATCCGTCTCTCCGCTTCCATACGCAACTGCCATACCGACAAGTGAACGGCTCCGATCTGCCATCGGTCCGTCCTTCGGGGTTTCTTCTGTCAGAAGAGCGGCTCCTGCCTTCTCCTCCTTCGCGATGGTTCCAAAGAGTTCTTCCGCCTCGGAAAAATCCGTTACGGTGCGCAGAAAGACGGCATCCTCTGGTTCTGCATTCGTCTCCTCGAAGCGGCCCAGCAGGTTTTTAAACTCCAGACGTTTGAACATCTCATACGCTTTTGGTGTATAAAAATTCGAGAGTGCCGCTTTTTCACGGTCGAGCTCCACCGGCGCATCGGTATCAATCGTTGCAAGTTTTTTGCTTAATTCCGCCAGATCATAATGATCACGCATCGCCTCTTTTGCCTTGTTCGGTTTGATCTCCTCGAAATGTGCATGCGCATTTTCCAGTGTCTCGTACTGTAGCAGGATTTTCGTCGCGGTTTTCTCGCCGACACCCGGCAGACCCGGGATATTGTCTGCGGTATCGCCCATCAGCGCTTTCAGATCGATGATCTGTTTCGGGAGAAGACTGTATTTTTCCAGCACCTCTGCCGTGTGGTAATTTTCGATCGTCGTCACACGCTTTACGGTCTTTGGAATCCGGATCAGAATGTGGTCCGTTGCAAGCTGCAGCAGGTCGCGGTCTCCGGATACGATCGTAACTTCCATCCCTTCCGCCTCGCATTTGCGGCCGAGCGTTCCTAAGATATCATCCGCCTCATAGCCCTCTTTTGTGACAATCTCAATGTCCATTGCTGCGAGCACTTCCTGGATCACCGGGACCTGTTCGCGCAATTCCTGCGGCATCGGCTTTCTCGTTCCCTTGTACTGGTCATACATTTTGTGGCGGAATGTCGGTGCATGGAGGTCAAACGCCACGGCAAGATACTGCGGCTGCTCCTCATCGAGAATTTTAAACAGAATATTCAGGAATCCATATACGGCGTTCGTGTGCAGTCCTTCTGCATTGGACAGATCCGGTACGCCGTAAAAAGCCCGGTTCAGAATACTGTGTCCGTCCAGTAATACGATTTTATCACTCATAATAATCCTTTCAGCCAGGGTAATTCTATCACTTCAAAATAGTGCAGAGCCAGGAGCACCAGAAACAGAACGAGAATCAGCATCAGCACCCGGAAAAACGTATCTTTGTACCGGCGGTGTCTCGCTTCTTCCTCTTTTTTCTCCAGATCGCGTTCCAGAAGTCCTGTCAGATTGTAGGAATCGGGCGCGTCATCCTCGAAATATGCCATCGCACGGTTCACAATAAAATATGTCTCCAGTTCCTCGTGGCATGTATGGCATTTCCGGATATGGGAAATAAACGGTTCCATCTCTTTCTCCGGCATATTTCCCTGCACGTATGGCTGTATTAATTTTTCTGCTTCTTTACAGTCCATAAAATCCTGCTCTCCTTTTGTATCCGGCCAGTGTTTTTCTCTGGCCGTTTTTTCTGCTATCTACCATCATACACTATTTTCTTATAATTTAAAAGAGACAACCCGCCGAAAATGGGTTGTCTCTTGTTCTCTTATAAGATAACTGTTTTCTAGTGGATTTCCATTATGCACGGACAATGTTCGGGGTCTCTTTTCCTGCCTCGAAATCCAGCGCATTCTGCAGTGTGGTCTCTGCAATCGCACGCAGTGCTTCCTCGGTGAAGAATCCCTGATGTGAAGTGATCATAACGTTCGGGAAGGACAGGAGACGTGCTGTGGTGGAGTGCTCCAGAATCTCATCGGAACGGTCCTCGAATACGTTCGGGGTTTCCTCCTCGTATACGTCAAGGCCGACGCCGAAGAATTTTCTTGCACGGATTCCCTCGATCAGGTCGTCTGTCTTTACCAGACCTCCGCGGGACGTATTGACCAGGATCACGCCGTCTTTCATCTTTTTGATGCTCTCGCGGTTGATCATGTGGTATGTGCTGTCCATCAGCGGGCAGTGCAGGGAGATCAGATCACTCTGTGCCAGCAGTTCATCAAGAGTTACGTACGTAACAAAATCTTTTAAGGATTCATTCTGGTATACATCGTAAGCAATGACTTTCATGCCGAAACCGCGGCAGATTCTTGCCATAGCCGCACCGATTTTTCCGGTTCCGACGATTCCGGCGGTCTTCTGATAGAAGTTAAATCCCATCAGTCCGCCCAGGCTGAAGTCGTTTTCTCTTACTTTCGTATATGCTTTGTGCATGTGGCGGTTGACCGTCATGGCCAGTGTCATCGCATGCTCAGCTACAGCCTCCGGGGAGTACCCCGGTACACGGCGTACATCAATGCCGTATTTTGCAGCTGTCTTTAAATCTACGTTGTTGAAGCCTGCGCAGCGCATCAGGATCAGCTTGACGCCTGCCTCATGCAGTGCTTCTACGGTTTTTGTTCCGACATCGGAGTTTACGAAGGCGCACACGGCATCGTAGCCCTTTGCCAGGGAAGCGGTTCTTGCAGCAAGGCCAGTTTTTAAATATTCCACTTCAATTTCTGGAAACTGCTCTTTGGTTCGGTCGAAAGATTCTCTGTCGTAGTTCTGGGTATCGTAAAATAAAATTTTCATAATGTTTTTCCTCCTCGCTTTGCGGTCATCTTATTGTTCCCGCTTACAGGCATTACTATACTCCATTGTTAAAACTTTGTCAATATATTATTTGTTAAAATTTTATCAATTAGTAAATTTATTTTCAACATCTTTCACAACAGTACAAATTTACTGGATCACCTCGTCCAGGAACCGGGACGGCTCGACTTTCTTTTCAAACCGTTCCTCCACATAACAGAGCGTCAGCTCTTTCCGGGCGCGCGTCATTCCGACGTAGAACATCCGCCGCTCCTCCTCGATCGCCTCCGCAAGGACTGCTTTCTGATACGGCATTACGCCCTCGTTGACGTCAAGAAGATAGACCTTGTCATACTCGAGTCCCTTGACGCTGTGCAGGGTGGAAACCATAACTCCTTCCGCACTCTCTGCGCGCTGCTTCTGTTTTTCCTTCATCTTCTGCTGGTATTCCTCAATATGTGCAAACCAGCCCTCGATGCTTTTCTGGCTCTTTGCCGCCTCCTGCAGCTCGTCCAAAACGGAAATCAGATCATCCTCTTTCAGATGGCGGTATGCCGCATATTCCTTCACATACTGTTCATAGCCGATCGCATAGCGGATGTAATTGACCGCGCCGAACGGCGATAAATGCGTCAGTGTCGTGATATCCTGCTCCAGTTTGCGGATCCGCTGGCACATCCAGTCTTTTTCTTCGTAATATTCCAGAAGTGCATCGAACGAAACAGTCGCCTCCTCAAAGGCATCCCGCGACAGATAACGGTTCGGGCGGTTGGCAATCTTTAAAAACTCGCCGCGCTTCCGGCTTCCCATCGCAAGATTCAGATACGTCAGCAGATCTTTCGCAATCCAGTGGTCATAGAGATCCGGCAGAGCATCCCGCATCTGGAACGGGATCTGTGCTTCCATCAGTTCCTCTACTGCTGTTCGGCAACCAAGATTCGTGCGGAACAAAAGCGCCATCTCTTCATACGGACAGCCGTTTTTCTCCGCCTCCCGCAGCTCCTCGGCAACAGCACGCATCTCCTCGCGCGGGTTCTTATATCCCCGGATTGCAACCGGAGCGCCTTTCTCGTTGTCGGTGGAAATCGCCTTTTCATACCGCTTTTTGTTGTGGTGGATCAGGCATTGGGACCGCTTCACGATAAATTCCGTACTACGGTAATTTTTATCGAGCACTACCTGCGCCGCGCCCGGGTAATCTTTCGGAAAATTCAGCATGATCTCCGGCTTGGCCCCGCGGAACTGATAAATCGACTGATCGTCATCCCCGACAATAAAGAGGTTATTTTCCGGCAGCGCCAGCATCCGCACAATCTCATACTGCACGGGGCTGATGTCCTGAAACTCGTCAATCAGGATATACTGAAATTTGTGCTGCCAGGCGCGGAGGACCTCCGGCCGCTCCAGAAAGAGACGTTTGCACTGCACCATCAGATCGTCGAAATCGAGTTTTTTGTTCTCCTTCCGCCATTTCTCATACGCCTCATAGATTTCCCGGAATTTTTCCTGCGGCATGCAGGCGGAATAGTAATGTTCCAGCGGGATCTGATTATTCTTCACAGTGCTGATCTCACGCGCCAGATTCTCCTCGAGATCTTCTTCCAGGTCTCTCGCATAGTGGTTGACCAGCTCGCGCATCAGCCGCTTTTTCTCTTCCTCGCTTAAAATATTGTTGCCGGACATACGGTAGGTATGGCGCAAGATCGCGTAGAAGACGCCGTGGAACGTTCCAAAGGTGACCTGGGTACTCGTCTTTCCCATCGCCTTTAAATACCGCTCCTTCATTTCTTTTGCCGCCGCACGCGTAAACGTTACGACAAGAATACGAGAGGCGGAAATGCCGCTTGCTGTAAGCTGACAGGTCCGCCCCGTAATCACCGCGGTTTTCCCCGACCCCGGTCCGGCAAGGACCATCATGGGGCCGGTGGTATGCATCACCGCTTTTTTTTGTGAATCATTATATATCATTTGGATAATTTCTCAATCGCTTTGTCGATGCGTGCAAGAGACTCCTCTTTTCCCAGAACCTCAAGGATTTCCGTTGCGCCAGCCGGTGTCATCTGTTTTCCGGAAAGAGCGGTACGGATCGGCCACATAATATAACCGGTCTTGTATCCTTTTTCTTTTCCGAATGCGCTGAGCATCTCAAAGAGAGCATCATTGCTGAAATCTTCCTGCGCTGCCAGCAACGGTTTTACTTCCTGAAGAAGTGCAAGGGAGGTCTCCTCGTTTGTCTTCATCTTTTTGTGAGTGTACATCGAAGCGTCGTACTCCGGAACTTCCTCGAAGAAGTCGATGAGGTCTGCAATATCCGGGAATACTTCGATTCTTGTTTTTACCATGGCTGCAATTTTCTTAAAATCGAGCGGACGGTGGATTGTCTTCTGGATATACGGAAGCGCCATCTCATAGAACTTCTCGTCGTCCATTGCCTTCATGTACTCGCCGTTCATCCAGCGGAGTTTTGTCATATCGAAAACGGCCGGAGATTTGCTGATGTGGTGGTAATCGAAGATTTTTACCAGCTCCTCGAGAGAATAGATCTCGCGGTTTCCTTCCGGGCTCCATCCAAGAAGGGCTACGAAGTTGACAATGGCATCTTTTAAGAAGCCCTGATCGATCAGGTCTTCATAAGAAGAATGGCCGCAGCGTTTGGACAGCTTCTGATGCTCCTCGTTGGTGATCAGCGGACAGTGGACATAAACCGGCACCTCCCAGCCAAACGCCTCATAGATCCGATTGTATTTCGGCGAAGAGGAAAGGTACTCGTTGCCGCGCACCACATGGGTGATCCCCATCAGATGATCGTCCACCACGTTGGCAAAATTATACGTCGGATATCCGTCGGATTTGATCAGGATCAGATCCTCCAGCTCCTCATTGTTGACGGTGATATTTCCGTAAATCTCATCATGGAACGTTGTGGTTCCCTCTGTCGGCATATTGAAGCGGATGACGTAGGGCTTGCCTGCCGCCAGATTTGCTTCCACTTCTTCTTTGGACAGATGCAGACAGTGTTTGTCATAAATGGAAATTTCCTTTCCATTGACGTTTCTCTTGCACTGGCTCAGACGCTCCTGGTCACAGAAACAATAGTAGGCGTCTCCCTGCTCTACCAGATGTTTCGCGTATTTCAGATAAAGTCCGGAAGCATTTCTCTCACTCTGCACATATGGGCCGCAGCCGCCGTCCTTGTCCGGACCCTCATCATGGTGCAGTCCTGTCTCGGACAGCGTATGATAAATGATATCCAGCGCACCTTCCATAAAACGCTCCTGGTCTGTATCTTCAATGCGGAGCATGAAATCTCCGCCCTCATGTTTCGCGATCAGATATGCGTACAGCGCAGTACGCAGATTTCCCACATGCATACGTCCTGTAGGACTCGGTGCAAACCTTGTTTTTACTTTGCTCATTTGTTTTCACTCCTGTTTTTCTTTCTATCTGTCTTTCGAAAAAATACCGTTTTGTTCCATTCTGCCCTGACAGCAAGGTGGTTCCGGAACGTACGCCTGTATATCAGACATACGTTCCGGAACCACCTTATTATAAACCACGCACTCGCCGGTTGGCAACTGTTTCTACGGATATATCTTTGGGAGAATTTCCGGAAGATTTCCAATGCACACTCCATCCGCCTTGACGTCCGAATAATGCTCCGCCCAGTTAACGAGCAGTACTTTGGATCCGTTAAAATATTTGATAAAACTCTTGGTCAGATAAGACTGCATGGTAGAACCAAGGATCAGCAGAACATCCGCTCTGGATACCAGTTCTGTCGCGCGGGTAACCTTGTCATTGCTGACCATCTCGCCGGTCAGCACGATCTGAGGCCGCACCACCGCCCTGCAGTTTTCACAGTAAGGAATCGGCTTATGATCCAGAATATAATGATAATCATATTTTCTGCCGCATCGCGGACAGCTGTTTTCAAAAATGGTTCCGTGGATATCCACAACGTTTTTACATCCGGCACGCTCACACAGTCCGAAAATACTCCGGGAAATAATACCGATCAGTTTGCCGTCCTGTTCCATCCTCGCCAGCGTCTGATAAACCGCATTGGGTTCTCCGCAATGTTTCAGAACCTCTTCTCTGTAGAATTCGAAAAACTCTCTTGTCCGGTTGTTATAATAGGACTCTGAAAAAATCTCTTCCACCGAGAGGCCATAACGGGATTCGATCTCGTACTCAAAATCCCCGTCATACAGCTGACATCCTGTTTGGAAGGTCGTTCCTCGTCCTACCAGACATACCACACGTTCCGCATCTGCCAGTACCTTCTTTACATACTCCAAACTACTCATCTGTATTCGGCCCCCTTTTCTGTTTTTTATCCCACGAAAGTCAGGAAACTCTTAGATTTCAATCCCGCTTTCTTTCAGGTAATTCATCACATCACCTACGGTA